>Ga0222712_10000120_pt1 | contig 105297 bp, 85 predicted proteins | sample C33_657DmetaG_FD_165043 | JGI IMG/M metagenome (GOLD analysis project Ga0222712, IMG submission 165043) | Estuarine water microbial communities from San Francisco Bay, California, United States - C33_657D | ecosystem: Environmental > Aquatic > Marine > Unclassified | place: USA: California... | reverse complement strand
ATCATTTTGACTGTATCGGCATGCTCATCCTTGTCGTCTGCATCCGTCAAAAGGGTAATCTGTTGCAAATATGCCGACAACAAAACATCTTCCCTCAGGGGTTTTTTTGCATCAGCATCCACAGGAGCATTTGCCTCCACATCAGGAATTCCGCTGAACAGGTCTGACGCTTGGCTGTTCCCCTGTCCCTCGTCCCCTGTCCCTCGTCCCTGGCTGTCCCCCTCCAGCATCACACCATCCTCATCAATCTGTGCACGGTTCTGCTTGTCATCAACCCACTCTTTGATGGAGTTCAAGAGTTCCTGCACATTTTCGTATCGCTGAATCCCTTCAGTACTTTTATCATTGAAGAGCTCCCGCACGAGACCGGTTTGCTTTCCCACATGAAATGCAACATCATACGCATTGCTGTTGCTGAGCATGCTGGCAAAGCTCCTGATCATCAACACGAAGTTCTCGATGGCTTCCAAAGTTCCTGCCTTGAATCCGAATGAGGCGGCGCGGGTCATGACTTCCCAAAGGGTGATGCCCTGCTCATTGGCAACCAGTATAAGCCTGTCCAGGGAGGTCTTTCCTATCCCCCTGACAGGATAATTGATGATCCGCTTCAGCGCTTCCTCATCGCGGGTATTCACGATCAACCTGAGATACGCAACATAGTCTTTGATTTCCTTGCGTTGGTAGAAACTCATCCCACCAAAAATGGTATACGGAATGTTCATCCGCCTCAAGGATTCTTCCATCGCGCGGCTCTGCGCATTGGTCCTGTAGAGAATGGCAAAATCCCTGTTGAAAAAATGGTTCCTGAGCTTTTGCTCCTGTATGGAATCCGCAACAAACTTTCCTTCGTCATTGTCTGTCATGGTCCTGACCAACCTGATCTTGTCGCCCTCACCATTTTCTGTCCAAAGCTCCTTTGGTATTTGCCCCTTGTTGTTGCCAATCACCTGGTTGGCAACATTGAGGATCTGCTTTGAACTCCTGTAGTTTTGTTCCAGCTTGATGACCTTCACGTCATCATAGTCCTTTCTGAACAAGAGGATGTTTTCGATGGTTGCACCACGAAACGCATAAATGGATTGTGCATCGTCGCCCACCACGCAGACATTCTCGTGCATGGCACCCAGCAACTTGATGATCTCGTACTGTGCAGGATTGGTATCCTGGTACTCATCAATCATGATATGGCTGAACTTGTGCTGGTATTTGTGCAGGGCATCGGGATGGTTCTTGAGAATAAGGTAGAACTGCAGGAGCAGGTCATCAAAATCCATTGCACCATTCTTGAAGCAACGTTTTGCATAGGCCGTATAGATTTGTGCAATGGCAGGTCGGTTGGCACGGGCATCTTCCTGCTGCAACCCAAAATCCTTTGCATATTCTTCCGCCGTAACGAGTGCATTTTTTGCAGAAGAAATCCTGTTGTAGACGGTTGCCGGTTTATAGATCTTGTCATCCAGGTGCAATTCATTGATTACCGTCTTCAGTACGCTCTTGGCATCATCGGTATCGTAGATGGTGAAGCTTGTGGGATAGCCTACTCTCGATGCCTCCGCCCGGAGAATCCTGGCAAAGACGGAGTGAAAAGTTCCGATGTATAAATTTCTGGCTTCTTTGTTGACCAGTATCTTTTCAACCCGCTCTTTCATTTCCTTGGCTGCCTTGTTGGTAAAAGTCAACGCAAGAATCTTGAATGCATCCACGCCATTGGCCATCAGGTGGGCAATGCGGGTGGTCAATACCTTTGTTTTACCGCTTCCTGCCCCTGCAATGATCATGAGTGGGCCGTCGAGATGCAGCACTGCTTCCCGCTGTTGCGGGTTGAGCTCATTCAGGTAATCAAACATTGTTGCAAGTTAATGAATTCGCTTGTTGCTTTTGGGATATGGATCAGATGTTAAAATATTGTTTAAGCACTTGGTCTGCTTAAACCAACAGAAATTCAGCGGGTCTATTGTTATGTCCGGGTATTTGTACCCTATGTTTTTAAAACCTAAAAAACAATAATTATGAAAACAAGTAAATTTTTTCTCGGCCTCGCCTCAGCAGTCATTGCCATGGTATTGGTTTTTTCTGCATGTACAAAATCGGGTATGAATGGAAACTCGTCCGTCAGTGTACTGCTGACCGATGGCCCTGGGGATTTTGATGCGGTTAACATTGACATCCAAAAAGTGGAAGTGAAAGTGGACAAGGACGAGAAGCACAAGCGTGATGACAACCGCAATGGCCTGGATGATGACAAGGACGACCATTTGAGGAATAAAGATGATTTCGGTGAGTGGATCGATCTGGGTTTTGCCCCTAAAGTAATTGATGTGCTGACCCTGAGGAATGGAATAGAAACCCAGCTTGGAACTGCCAATATTGACGCAGGTACCGTTAGGAAAATCCGCATCACCCTTGGAACTAAAAATACTGTTGTAAAAGCAGGGGTTACTTCTGACCTGTTGCTCGACAGCCAAACTTCCAATTTTCTGTACATCCAATTGTTTGACAAGCACAGGGAACGTGGGAACAGGAATGATGTAAAAGTTTGGGTTGACTTTGATATTGCCAATTCTATTGTAGAATCAAATGGCAAGTTCTACCTGAAGCCCGTTCTTCGTCCTTTCTGCAACGCCAATTTTGGTGAAATCGAAGGAAAGGTGCTCCCGCTTGATGCAAAGGCAGTGGTTCGTGTAACTGATGGAGCTGGTTTCAATGGTGTTGCATTGCCCAACAGGGATGGTGATTTCAAAATCCGCGGCTTGAACGACGGTACGTATACTGTAACCATTGAGGGTATATCCCCTTATATCAAACAGACCATCTCCAATGTAGTGGTTAAAAAAGGTGAGGACACCAAAATTGGTACCATCACCCTGGTAAAATAAAAGGTTTGGGTTGAAAAATGAAAAGGGTCGTCCAGCAATGGGCGGCCTTTTTTATTGGTTCCCTTTGAGGGCAATGCCACTTCTTTCCCCAGTATGTTTTCCATTGTTGATCACCAGTTTGCCATTCACCAAAACATATTCAATGCCTTTCGTGAACTGGTGAGGATTTTCATATACGGACATGTCCTGGATGGTCTGCTCATCAAAGACGAGTATATCTGCAAACTTGCCCGTCATGATCAGTCCACGGTCCTTGAGGTTGAATTTGGTGGCGGGCAAGGAAGTCATCCTGCGCAAGGCTTCTTCTAGACCAATCAGTTTTTCTTCCCTCACGTACTTTGCAAGCACCCGGGCATTGGTTCCATACCCCCTTGGGTGGGGCATGCCTTTTCCATTGCTGACAACCCCATCGGCTGCAGGCATGTTAAAAGGATATTTCATGAAATGGGCCAGGTCTTTTTCATTCATGGTATGGTAAATCATTTGTGCATTGGCCCTGGCAAGCATGTCGAGAATGGTATTGGCCTCGTTCAGGAATTTTTTCTTTTTCCCAAGCTCCCTGTTGATCTGGCTGATGTTTTTCCCATTGAAACTGCTGTCTGGACCAAAATTGGCAACAACGGCATAGGTATAGTCTTTTCTTTTTGCCGCTTTGAGGGATTTGCCCATCCCGTCGATGATTTTTTTCCGTTGATCGGGGTTTTTCATCCTGACCCTTAAAGAGTCCAGGCCGCCTTCAAGTGCCCAATCCGGAACGGTTACCGCCAGATTGGTACTGCTGGCAGTATAGGGATACTGGTCAATCGTCACATCATAACCCTGCTTTCTGGCATCTTCGACCATGGCCAGTGTTTCGGTAGACCGCCCCCAGTTGTTTTTTCCAGTCACCTTGAAATGGGAAATTTGAACTGGGATATTGGCCTCCCTGCCGATGGTAAGCGCCTCATTGATGGCCTCATCCACCTTGGTTCCCTCATAGCGCATATGGGTTGCATAGACCCCGCCATTGGATGCAGCCACCTTGGCCAGGTCCACGATTTCTTCCGTAGGTGAATACATGCCGGGGAGATAGATGAGTCCGGTGGACAATCCAACAGCCCCGTCTAGCATGGCTTTCTGCATCAATGCCAGCATCTTTTTCATTTCCTCTGGTGTAGCCTTTCGGTTGTCCAATCCCATACCCAATCTGCGAATGGTATTGTGGCCAGCCAGCGTTGCCACATTGATGGAGGTTTTCACACTGTCAATCTTTTTCAAAAAAACAGCAACATCATCAGCAGCACCGCCACAGTTGCCTGTTACAACGGAGGTCACGCCATCATAGATATAATTGTCTGCGGTTGGCCGCTCGAAAACACCGCCTTCAATGTGGGCATGCACATCAATAAAACCCGGTGAAACAATCATGTTCCTTGCATCAATGGTTTTTGCTGATGGAAATTGCGCAACCAATCCCTTTTTGACTGCAATGATCCTGTCTCCCTTTACTGCAATATCCGCCCTGAACCAGCTGTTACCAGTACCATCAACTATGCGGCCATTGGTGATGATGAGGTCCGGGTTTTGTTGCGCAAAAAGCATGGTGGGAATAAGGAGAACAATGGTGATGAATTGTTTCACGGTCTTCGGTTTTAATGGCTCAAAAGTTAACCATTTTTTGGAAAGCATCCTTATCATGGTGAGTTTGCCAAAGAATACCTAATTTACCAACAGGAACAATGCATATGCCCATCAGAACTTTTATCACCGGCGGAACATTCGACAAGGAATACAATGAACTCAACGGGGAATTGTTTTTCAAGGATACCCACTTGCATGAAATGCTCAGGCTCGGTCGGTCAAAACTCGATTTGAACATCACCACGCTGATGATGATCGATAGCCTCGACATGACATCCGAAGACCGGGAAAGGATTGCGCAGGAATGTTCCAATGCACCTGAAGAACGCATACTCATCACACATGGAACAGATACCATGGCCATCACCGCATCCGTATTGTCTCAAAAAGTAAAAGGCAAAACCATCGTCATCACCGGCGCCATGGTTCCATACAAGTTCGGCAGCTCAGACGGAATGTTCAACCTGGGCAGTGCATTGGCCTTTGTACAAACCCTTCCCCATGGCGTATATGTGGCCATGAATGGAAAAGTGTTTGAAGGCGATAATGTCAAGAAAAACAAGGCAACCGGAGAATTTGAAACCATTAACCCAAAACAATACAGATCATGAAAAGGATTTTTTTAGCCCTTATTTTTGCCTCAACCTGCTGCTTCACAACCCAGGCCCAGTCCAAAAAGCCAAAGCATGTGGCGTCTGCAGTGGCTGCGTTGGTCAAGGCAATGGAAACCGGTGATCGTGCGGCATTGGAAAAACTTTCATCCGAACACCTGAGCTATGGCCATTCTGGTGGTCATGTTGAAAACAAGGCTGAATTTGTTGAAGCCATTGCCAGTGGAACATCTGATTTTGTCACAATCGATATCAGTAAGCAAAGCATTGATATTACTGGTAAAAATGCTATTGTAAGGCATCAGCTTGATGCCAAAACCATGGACAAAGGCAAACCCGGAGAAGCACATCTTAACGTGCTCTATGTTTTCAGAAAAGAAAATGGCGAGTGGAAAATGCTGGCCAGACAAGCGGCGAAGATTTTGAAGTGATGGCGATGGGAGTGGAATTTTTTTGAAGACGCTTGATGAAAAGCTGTGCAAAACAGACGAGGAATTATCAAATTTTATTTGGTTTTTAGGTTGGTGCTGTAGTTTTCTAAAATCATATAAATAGTATGAGAGCTTTATTTTTATTAATTATCATATTAGTAGAAAAAAATTTATACTGTCAAACTCAAATAGTAAGTAAAGTTGAGACCTATACCTTTGACCTAAATTTCCTTCAGATTGGTCAAGAAAGTAATGGACAGGGTTTAGGCGGAGCAATGACAAATACGGTATCCTCAAGTCTCATGTATAGATCAAATGGAGTAGAAAACATTATCTCCATACCCAATTATGGGGCAAAAGATCTTTTTCCTTTGCATTTTGTTAGAAAGAATAAATCTTGGTCTCTAGATTCAATTTATTACGGAACTCCAATTGTTGGTAGAAATTATTCGTTTATTGACACTATTGGGACACTGGCATATGCAGACCATGGTAGAGAATATGGTGATCCAAGTACTTGGCCATATGGTCATTTATGGTACCTGAAAAACATGAATGGAAAGATTGGTTGGCAGCAAGTTTCGAAATTTAAAAGTTTTTTTCATAGCGTTGGTACTGGAGATCTGAACAATGATGGTAAAACTGACGTTGTCGGATTGCACATGAAGTCTTTTAACAATTGGAAAGGCTATGCAAATTTGCAACCATTCAAACAAAATGAAGATGGAAGTTTTTCAGAGTGGTATGATATTCTAACAGATGCTCAGGTTCCACAACAATTTGGAAGTAGTGCTGGAGCTGTTTTTGTAAAAGATCTATATGGTGATAAGAGGCCGGAGATTGTCCGAGCTACATATGGACAGGGGGCCGACGCAAGAAGATATGCACTGATGTTTTTCGAATTTGATCCTGTTGCCAATATCTACAAGTATAGTAAAACTACAATGGATCTTGGAATATTTGGGGAAAACCCGACAGTAGGCTGCACTTCAATACAATCGATTGATTTCAATCGTGATGGACATATGGACCTTGCTGTAGCTTTTGAAGGGTTTTATAATGGTATTCAACTTTGGAAAAATGATGGCAAAGGAAACTTTTTTTCAGATCAATATTTTGCTTTCAAAGGTGGATCGCCGGGAGATACTACAGGTTTCCCAATTCGTGAATTTGAGGTAGCAGATATTGATCAAGATGGTTGGCCAGATATTCTCGCGCATCCGAGTGGTTTTGATTCACGATTTCGAATAGATCCCCTTCCAGCGCCCAGCCCCAATACAAAAGGAAAAGGTATTCGGCTGAATGTGGCAATCTGGAAAAATACCAAAGGAAGTTTTTCATTTTTAGAAAAAGAAATATCTTTTCCAGGCTTATACCCAGGTTTCATGAAAGGTTTTTACATAAACAGTGATGTCAGATACTTTGGATTTGAAAATGCAGAGTTTAATGGTAATACACCTCGATTACATGTTTTTAAACTGCATGATATTACTATTCATTTCTGTCGAGATCTGATAAAGCCTGCATTTAGTGCATCCAAATTCGGCTTCTGCTCAGGTGATAGTTTAAAGTTGTCCGTTACAAATGTTAATAAAGGCGATACCCTCAAATGGTATTGGGGGACAAAATTTGATTTTACAAATGTTGCCAATAAAATATTCACTGATAGCTCCAAACTTTACGTAACAAGAACTGATAGTTTAGGGTGTTTGATATCATCTGATACGATTCAAATTGTAAAATACGCGATACCACCATCTCCAAGTATTTCAAGAGACACTGCAAATAATCTAGTGGCCAGTATAAATGGAATTACATGGTATAAAGACGGAGCAAAGATCTCTGACACAACACAAAAGTTCAAACCAACGACAAATGGACTATATACGGCTTCAACGACACAGAATGGATGTACTAGCAGTATTAGTCAATCATATTACTATTTGACCAGCTTCTTAACAAATCTCTCTAATGGGGAATTTGTTAAGATCTCACCGAATCCAACTTCAGGTGAAATAAGAATTGATTACCAATTAAATACTCCTGCTGATCTGTTAATCTCCATAAATGACATCAATGGCAGAGCCATTATTTCAAGTCAAAAGATTAAATCGGGTAATAAGATCAATTTGAGAGAATTGGTTTCCGGAAGCTATGTTGTAATGTTAAAAGATAACGCAGGAAGATTGATTTCAACACAGAAAATAATAAAGGAGTAACTTACCAATGTAAGGTTTCCCTTATTTAAACCACTTCCAAGCTTTTTCAAGCGACAAATCGCAGCAAATTTGTATCACCTTCAAGCATAAAAGAGCCCATGCAAAACTGCATGGGCTCTTTTCATATTTGTACGTTTATTTGCTCGCAGAACTTCCGCACAACCCTCGTCCCTCGTCCCTTGTCCCTCGTCCCTGGCTGTATAACCTACTTCTTCTCCAACAACTTAAAGAACTGATCCAACTGAGGAAGGATCACAATCCTTGTCCTGCGGTTGGCAGCACGTCCGGCTTCAGTAGAATTGTCAGCCAACGGACGGAATTCTGCACGTCCGGCAGCCACCATCTGTGCAGGGTTCATGTCATACTGCTTTTGGAGCAAGCGAACAATTGTTGTTGCGCGCTTTACGCTGAGGTCCCAGTTGTCCATCAGATCCTTGTCGCCCTTCATGGCAACATTGTCTGTATGCCCTTCGACCATGAACTCGATATCGGGTTGGTTTTTCAAGACCAGTGCCACCTTTCCAAGAACGGTCTTGGCCCTTTCGCTCAGGTCAAAGCTGCCTGTCTTGAACAATACCTTGTCTGAAATATCAACATATACCACACCCTTGTCTACCTTGATGTTCACGTCCTGGTCGTTCAAATCTCCAATGGCGCCTTTCAGGTTCATCACCAGTGCCATGTTCATGGAATCCTTTCTTGCCGCTGCCGACTGGATGGTTTGAATATATGCATCTTTTGATCCGATGTTGTCCAGTGATTTTTTGATGCTCTCTGCCTGGGAAGATGAAATGACCGAAAGGTCTTCCAATTGCTTCAGGGTTTGGTTGCCGCTTCTCTTTAGGAATTCAATCTGGTCTTTCAATGATCCGATTTGTGCTTCACGTTGTGCATCTGCAATGGAGCGCTGGCGCTCTGCCTCAGCTTTCTCGTCACGGCAGGCCTTTGCTTCCTTTTGTGCTGCAATCAATTGATTGTTGAGGTCGCCGTATTTTCCTGTAAGTGCCTGGAATTTCTTGGAGCTTACACAGGAGAACAAGGTAACAACCATCACCAAAGGGAGAACAAGGAATTTGCTTTTCATCTTTTCGATTTTTTAAAAGGTGTTGTCTAAAACGCAAATATAAATTCTCCTTGTCAATTCATCCCCATTAATAATCCACACCAACAACATGGGTTATTTTTCATCGGTATCTATGGTTCTTAAAAAAGCGCTTCTTCTTGGTGCCGGCATGGTGCTGTTTTCTCCCCTGATGGCTTTCCAAATCACTTCATTGAATTCAAAGTCATCTGCACGGTCCTCCTTGCTGAAGTCAAAGCTGAGGCTCTTTCTGGAAAGGCTGTTGGCCTTTAGGTTCTTTTCATTCAGGTCAACCCTTGCAGGAAGGGATTGAAAGGGAGAAAGGTCAGGGGTCTTTGAAAAACTGTTCCACATGGGTGTGGCCGCGGCATCATATTGCGACATGGGCGGTAAGCCGAGGATCAATTCAATGGTCCTCAACATAGAAGAAGTGCTGTATGGGGTATGATCAACATGGCGCCTTTTCACAAATCCTCCCGCAACATAAGCTGTTGTGCGGTGTGCATCCACATGATCGGGACCATTTTGTGCATCGTCTTCCACAATGAAAATCGCCGTTTCCTTCCAGATGGAAGATTTGGAAAGGTATTCCACAAACATCCCTACTGCAAGGTCATTGTCTGCCACATGCGCAAAAGGAGTTGGCCTTCCAACGCTGGCTCCTTCTGTATGGTCATTGATGAAACGCAGGGTATTCAATTGCGGTACTGCATTTTTCGCAAGCAATGAATCGAACTCTCGTTTCCACTGGTAAAACCGCGTGGTGTCCCGGACGGTTTCATCCCAACTGGTATAATAAGGACAGAAATGCCCTTCCAATACCGGGATATTGGCCTTGTAATCATCCGCAAATTCGCCATAGGTCCTGTAACTCACTCCTCTGCGTTGTGCAAGGTTCCAAATGAATCCGCCCTTGTTGTTGGCAGCTTCCCTTGTTCCCTCTGCTCCATAATCGCCACCCCTGCCTCCATAATTGGTGGGCCAGGTTTTTTCAAGGTAGTCTGTTGCGTAAGCGCCAAGGCTCCAGTTGTGTCCGTCCGCACTCACTTCCCCATCCACATAAAAATTATCCAACAAAACGAATTCCTTGGCCAGGGCATGTTGGTTCGGAGTGATGTTTTCCCCAAACAACAGCAAACTGGTATCGCCATTTCCCCCCGGAATGTCAGACAGCACCTGGTCGTAGGTCCTGTTTTCCTTGATGATATAAAATACATGCTTGATGGGAGACAGATCACCGACTTTCATGGGGATGGGATTGCCCGGTTCTCCCGATGCCAGGGTTTCCCTTTGCTTTGAATATGGGGTGTTGGCATATACTGCTTTAGACAGGCCGGCAAGCGCTGTGGCAGTCGGTTCCTCAAAAACGCTCATGGTACCCTTGAAGAGTCCGCCAATATATTGTACATCCTTTGGCCTTCCCGCATCACCCTGCTGGTAAATGACCTGTTGTTTTTTCTGAACAGGATTGGGTCCAAAAGGATTGGCCATTGATGTGAAGCCTTTTCCATTACTCACAAAAATCTTTTTGCCGATCACGCGCACATTCGTGGGATACCAACCAACAGGTATAAAGCCCATGGACCTGCTCTCTCCCTTGGTCTCAACATCAAATACTGCAATACAATTGTTGTCTGCATTGGCGATATACAATCTTTTTTCATCGGCAGAAAGTGCAAGTCCATTGGAGGCAGAACCGGCAGGAGCAGCAGGGTACAGCGCAGCATCCAGCGTTTCACTGACCTGCATGGTGGATGTGTTGATGACTGAAACACTGTTGTCGTTGGCATTGGCAACGAAAATCCTGTCTCCCTTTTTGGACAAGATGATCTCATTGGGATTGTCCCCAACACTTGTTGAAGCCAATACGGTTCCGGAAGCGGCATCCAGTTTCAAAAGCTTGTCGCCTCCCCAAACGGAAACATAAACGAATTTCTTGTCCTGCGAAAGCAAACATCCGTATCCCTCAGCTCCGATGGAGATTTTTCTGATCAACTTTTTGGAAACAAGGTCAATGGTATAGAGCGCACTGTCTTCTCTTGTGACCACATAGAGCTTTTTGTTTCGATCATCCAAGGCCAGACCCGCAGGACCTACCCTGTTGGGCCAGGGTGCGCCAAGAAGAATGCTGTCTACCAGTTGCAGGGCGTTTGATGAAACAGCGTATTTATTGATGCGGTTGTCGTGACCGCCAGAAGCATACAGGAATTTTTCGTCTGCTGAGAACACAAGCCCATACCAGGCCTTAGGGAGTTCCAGGGTATGCAAGACCTTTTCCGCAACCGGATCAATGAGCTGAATCGAATGCAGGCTTTGGCCATTGTTGGTGACGGCCACACGCTTCCCTGAAGAGGATACTGCAATGTTCAAGGGAAGATCCCCGAGTGGAAAACTTCTGCCAAAAGGTGAAAGGGACCATCCGTTGGGAAGCCTGACCGGTTCAGGAACCTGGGCAAAAAGACCCGTTGAAAACAGGAAAAAATGAATTGCAATGGCCAATATTTTGTTCATGTGCTGTGGTTTGGTATCCCAAAAATAACCAAGACCGCTGCAAATAAATTTGGTCTGCTATCAACAAATAATTGTTATATTTATATAGATTTTTGTCACCGGTAGCTTGCCGGAGTTTCTTGTTTGTTTTCTCATGTCTACCCTGCTATTTGTCTAAATAGCAGGGTTTTTTGTTGAAAACACCGCCCCATGAAGAGAAAAACACTAATATTTTTAGTGGAAAAAATGCTAAAAAAATTAGTTTGTGATGTCAAATCCCCATATCTTTACTCTCTCAAAATTTTAAACTATGTCAAATTCAGAAAAATTAAAAGCGCTGAAACTCACGCTGGACAAGATCGAGAAGGATTATGGAAAGGGAAGTGTGATGATGATGAATGAAAAAGGGGAGGCGCAACTTGAAGCAATTTCAACAGGTTCAATTGGTCTGGACAGTGCGCTGGGAATTGGCGGATTGCCAAAGGGAAGGGTCATAGAAATCTATGGACCGGAGAGCTCGGGAAAGACCACCATCGCTACGCATGTCATTGCGGAAGCGCAGAAAAAAGGCGGCATGTGCGCATTCATTGACGCAGAACATGCGTTTGACAGTGTCTATGCAAAAAAACTGGGGGTAGATGTAGACAACCTGCTGATCTCTCAGCCGGACTATGGTGAGCAGGCATTGGAAATTGCAGACAGGCTTATCCTTTCGGGGGCGTTGGATGTCGTGGTGATTGACTCAGTAGCGGCATTGGTACCCAAAAGCGAACTGGAAGGCGAGATGGGAGACAGTAAAATGGGATTGCATGCCCGTTTGATGAGCCAGGCACTCAGGAAACTGACCGCCACCATCAGCAAAACAAACACGATTTGCATTTTCATCAACCAGCTTCGTGAAAAAATCGGCGTCATGTTTGGCAACCCCGAAACAACCACCGGTGGCAATGCCTTGAAGTTCTACGCCTCTGTTCGCCTGGACATCCGCAGGGCTGCACAAATAAAAGATGGTGATGAAGCAATCGGGAACCGCGTGAAAGTGAAAGTGGTGAAAAACAAGGTTGCCCCACCTTTCCGCTCTGCTGAATTTGACATCATCTATGGGGAAGGGATTTCAAAAACAGGTGAGATCCTCGACATGGGCGTTGAACTCGGAATCGTCAACAAAAGTGGCAGCTGGTACAGTTACAACGGGGACAAACTTGGACAAGGACGTGATGGTGTGAAACAACTGTTGATTGACAACCCGGAAATGGCAAATGAAATCGAAACAAAGATCAGGGAAAAAATCAAGGAAGCTCAGGCATCATAAATGCAGTTGGTGCTTTTGTTTAGAGGCCGCATCCCGCAAGGATGCGGTTTTTTTATTTACATTCACACTGTTAAATCACAACATGGAAAAGAAGAGAGACCTGGGTGCCAGGAAACGCATTGCATTGGTTGCACACGACAACAAGAAAAAAGAAATCATTGATTGGGTGGTATACAACAAGACGGCCCTTTCAAGACATGAACTTTTGGCAACAGGCACCACAGGACGATTGATAGAAGAGGCCCTTGACAGGTCCATCAAAAAATTACTGAGCGGGCCATTGGGTGGCGATCAACAAATAGGCGCCATGATCGCAGAAGGAAAGGTTGATGTGCTGATATTTTTTTGGGACCCCATGGAAGCCCAACCCCACGACCCGGACATCAAGGCTTTGCTGCGGCTGGCAGTAACCTGGAACATTCCCTTTGCCTGTGACCGCGCAACAGCAGACTTCCTGCTTACCTCACCATTGATGCATGAAGCCTATTCCTGCACCATTCCTGATTATTCTACCTATATCAGAAGGGAGATGAAATAGGCTGCTCAATTTTATGCAGCAAAGAACTTTTGATCAGTGGCTTTGTTTATTGACCAAAGACTTTTAGCATGATGAAACTATTGTTTGCCGTAATCCTTTTAATGGGAAACGTATGCTTGGCCCAGGACAGCATCAAGCCTGCTGATGTGCACAGGATGGCGGATTTGCTTGACCTGAAATATTCTGATAAGGAAGTGGGGATGATGATACCAGACCTGAAAGACAACATCATCGACTATAAAAAAATGCATGCGCTGTCGCTGGACAACAGCATCTCCATGAGCTTGGCACAGCGTTTAATACCTGAAGCAATCAAACAAGAAAGACTGAAATGGAAATACGATAAAAAAATTAAACTCCCGGTCAACAAAAATGAACTGGCATTTTATTCGATCCAAGCCCTTGGGTCATTGCTTCGAAACAAGTCCATCACTGCTGTTGAATTGACAGGGTTTTTTATCAACCGGTTGAAACAATTTGGAGATACGCTTCAGTGCACGATAAGCCTTACAGAATCAATAGCGATGGAGCAGGCAACAAGAGCAGATGAAGAATTGAACAGGGGTATAGATCGAGGTCCGCTGCATGGTATTCCATATGGTTTAAAAGATCTTTTTGCTGTGAAGGGCACAAAAACAACCTGGGGCGCAGCACCATATAAAAACCAAACCATCGATGAAGACGCTTATGTTTACACCCGGTTGAAAGAGGCAGGAGCAGTGTTGGTGGCTAAATTTACTTTGGGTGCTTTGGCGATGGGAGACCATTGGTTTGGTGGAAGAACAAAAAACCCCTGGAACCTTGAAAAGGGCTCCAGTGGCTCATCTGCAGGATCCTCTTCTGCGACCGTGGCTGGCTTGGTCCCCTTTGCCATTGGCACTGAAACACATGGATCCATCATCTCCCCAAGCCATACCTGTGGGGCAACAGGACTGCGGCCAACATTTGGAAGCGTGAGCAGGAGTGGTGCCATGACCCTGAGTTGGAGCCTGGACAAGGTGGGGCCCATCTGCAGGTCTGCAGCCGATGCAGCAACTGTTTTTGCATGTATACATGGAACGGATGAAAAAGATGCAAGTGCCGTCAATGCTGCATTCAACTACAACGGCAGAACAAATGTGAAAGCCATGCGCATCGGTTATGCCAAAAATCACTTTGACAAATTGGATTCATCTGCACAGGAATGGTCCGTATTGAATGTACTCAAAGCGCAGGGCCTTGAAATAAAACCCATGTATTTCCCAGACACCGAAGTTTATGCGTTTGATATCATTGGACAAGTCATCGGTGCAGAATCTGCCGCTGCATTCGACAGCTTCACCAGAACAGGACTGGACGACCAGATGACAAGACAAACCCGTTTTGACTGGCCAAATTATTTTAGGGTAGCAAGAACCATTCCAGCGGTAGAATACATCAATGCAAACAGACACCGCAGTATCCTGATGCAACGCGTGAATGCGGCAATGCAACCATTCGATGTCATCATCACACCAAGTTTTGGAGGAAGACAATTGGCCATCACGAACCTGACAGGTCATCCAGCCCTCTGCATGCCCATCGGCCTCACAAAGCAAGGAATGCCCAATAGCATTACCTTCTTGTCCAACCTTTTCAATGAAGAAGCACTGCTTGCACTGGGAAATTTCTTTCAGGAAAAAACGGATTACGATAATATCCATCCGGAAAAATTCAGATGATAAATTGGGTTAATTTTGCAGCATGCAATTCAAGCTGCATTCACCCTATTCTCCAGCAGGCGACCAGCCCAATGCCATCCGGCAACTGGTGGAAGGCATTCAACAGGGTGAGCAATACCAAACGCTGTTGGGTGTAACCGGATCCGGCAAGACCTTTACCATGGCCAATGTCATCCAATCGGTGCAGCGTCCCACACTGGTATTGACCCACAACAAAACCCTGGTTGCCCAACTTTATGGTGAGTTCAAACAATTCTTTCCAGAAAATGCTGTTGGCTATTTTGTTTCCTATTATGATTACTACCAACCGGAGGCTTATTTGCCGGTCAGCAACACGTATATCGAAAAGGACCTTGCCATCAATGAAGAGCTTGACAAGCTCCGTTTGCAAGCCACTTCAGAATTGCTGAGCGGAAGGCGCGATATCATTGTTGTTGCATCCGTAAGCTGCATCTATGGAATGGGAAATCCCAGTGAGTTTGAAAACGGAATTGTCAGGATTCACAAGGGGCAAATCCTCAGCAGACAGGGTTTTCTTCATTCTTTGGTAAACTCACTTTATCACCGCACACAAATCGATTTCAAACGGGGAAGCTTTCGGGTCAAGGGCGACACCATCGACATCAACCTTCCATACGTTGACTTTGGATACCGCATCAGCTTTTTCGGAGATGAAATCGAATCCATCGATACGCTTGAAATTGAAACAGGAAAAAGAATCAGTTCTGTAGATACAGCGGCCATCTTTCCTGCCAACCTCTACCTTGCGCCAAAAGAAATCATCCACCAGGTCATCTCTGAAATCATTGATGAACTGGGCAAACAGGTGCAATATTTCAAGGACAGTGGAAAGTTCATTGAAGCACAACGGCTGAGCGAAAGGGTCAATTATGATATTGAAATGATCAAGGAATTGGGCTACTGCAACGGCATTGAAAACTATTCCCGTTTTTTTGACAGGAGAACTCCCGGAGCAAGGCCATTCTGCCTGCTGGATTATTTTCCGAAAGACTTTATCTGCATGATTGATGAAAGCCACCAGACCATTCCACAGGTGAGTGGCATGTATGGGGGTGACAGGAGCAGAAAAATGGTACTGGTGGATTATGGATTTCGACTGCCAGCAGCGCTGGACAACCGTCCACTCAACTTCAATGAGTTTGAGCAGATGCTCAACCAAGTGGTTTTTGTTTCCGCCACGCCAAGCGAATACGAACTCCAGAAAACGGAAGGCGTAGTGGTGGAGCAGGTTGTACGTCCAACCGGCCTTCTGGATCCCCCCATCGAAGTGCGTCCCAGCATCAATCAGGTGGATGACCTGCTGGACGAGATTGACAAGACTGTGAAAAAAGGGGACCGCGTTCTGGTCACGACGCTGACCAAAAGGATGGCCGAAGAGATGGACAAATACCTGCAGCGCATCCAAATCAAATCCAAGTACATCCACAGCGAAGTGGACACATTGGACAGGGTGGAAATCCTGCGCGAACTGCGGTTGGGCATCATTGATGTTTTGGTGGGCGTTAACCTGTTAAGAGAGGGTCTTGACCTGCCAGAAGTATCGCTGGTGGCCATTCTTGATGCTGACAAGGAGGGATACCTCCGCAATGAAAAATCACTGACCCAGACCGCTGGTCGTGCAGCAAGAAATGTTGACGGCCGTGTGATCTTCTATGCCGACCATGTTACCGGAAGCATGCAAAAGACCATGGATGAAACCGAAAGGAGAAGGGCAAAACAAATGGCCTACAACACGGCACATGGAATCACTCCTGCATCCGTCAACAAAAGCAAGGAACAGGTATTTGCGCAAACTGCAGTCCTGGACATCAAGGGATATGACGAAAACAACAATCTTGCCGCCGTTGCAGAAGAGCAGATGAGCACAAGGGTTGCAGAAGAACAAAACGATTACATGACGATTCCGCAACTGGAAAAGCATGTAACCAAGTTGAAAAAAACAATGGAAAAAGCAGCCAAGGACCTTGATTTCATGGAGGCTGCGCGGTTGAGGGATCTGATGCTGGAGTCCAAAAAAAGGATGGAAGAGATGAAAGCATTGCAGTAAACCACCGATAAAGCTGGAAAATGTCCATTGTGTTCTAATTGAAATGCAATTATTTTGATCCAATTGATTAAATTCACACACAATCAAACCATAGCCATGCGTTCCAGAATCATTGTTGCTCTTGTTACAGGTGTTTTGCTCACTTGTTTTGTTCAGGCACAAAAAATCAAGCCCCGCCTAAAAGACATTGACCTGAGCGACATGGCCGCATTTCAATCGCCCACACCAAACTGGAAAATCATCGGTGCGGTTCAGGCCGGCTACAACGACACGGTTTTGAATACAGCCAAAGGAAGCGGCATTCTTTTCAACGATTTTAGCCGCTCCATTCAAAATAAACCAGTTCACAACCTGGTGACCAAAATGGAACACGGTGATGTCAACCTTGAATTTGATTTCATGCTGGCAAAAGGATCCAATTCCGGCATCTACTTTCAGTCCCGGTACGAAGTTCAACTTTTCGACAGTTGGGGAGTGAAAATACCCAGGTACAGCGATCTCGGTGGTCTTTACCAAACCATCAAAAAATCCAAAGGAATGAGTGGAAAAGCGCCCTTGAAAAACGCGGCTTTTGCACCCGGACTCTGGCAGCACATGGAAATCTCTTTCCAGGCACCAAGGTTTGATGCAGCGGGCAAGAAAACAACTCCTGCAACATTCATTTATGTGCGGCTGAACGGTGTTACCCTGCATGAAAACATCGCTGTTGAAGGGCCTACTGTTTCAGCAACATTTGAAGATGAAAAACCTTATGGCCCATTGATGATCCAAGGAGACCATGGTACCCTGGCCATCAAAAACCTCAAATATGCTCCACAGGACGACCTGAAAGTGGAACTGAAAGACCTCAGTTACCAGTATTTTGAGAAATCGGCCACCAACCTGGCAGAAGCAAAGACAACCAAGCCAACAGGTCAGGGAAATACAAAAACCCTTGATGCAAGGCTGGCATCGGCCCGCGACAAATTCTTGATCCTGTTCGAAGGCAAAATCAACATTCCGGATGATGATAACTATACCTTCAATGCGTTCTTTTCCGGAACAGGGGCATTGGAAGTAGATGGTAAAACCTTGCTTCAGGCAAGTGGCTTGTTTGTGGGCGGAAATCCAGTTGAAGCAAGCACCAATCTTAAATCTGGACAACATGCTTTCAGGTTTTGGGTGAACAAGGACCTGGCCTCCGCAAGACCAGGATTCGCGTTGTTCGTAGAAAAGGCAAACAGCAAGGCAATTGCATTGCATAGTTCCGGGTCCATTCCCGACCGTTCTCCTGCACCATTGATTGCAGTTAGGGCAGAGAGTGGTCCAGAACTGGTTCGCTCTTTTATGAACCATAACAATAAAAAACTCACACATGTGATGTCTGTTGGAGACCCCTCTCAGGTGCACTATTCCTATGATCTTCTCCAGGGTGGAATGCTGCAAGCATGGAAAGGGGATTTCCTCAATACGACAGACATGTGGCACGAGCGTGGAGAACCCCAAACCGCATCGGCATTGGGAGCCCCGGTTGTTCTTCCAGGAAACTGTCCCATATACGACAAGTCGCTGGCAAAAGACAGCATGGCAGATTACCAATACAAGGGATATACCCTGTCCGCAGGACTTCCGGTCTTTTCATATGCCTACAGGCAACTCAAGGTCAGGGACCAGGTTCAGCCTGCTGAAAACGGAAAGGGATTGAAACGTTCCATCAGCATAACCGGTGAAGGAAAAGAAAAAACCATGGTGCGCATTGCGCAAGCCAATGAAATTACGCCCCTTGGAAAAGGCTTGTACAGCATCGGCAACCAGGCCTATTTCGTACAAATTGCACCGGAACTGTATCCAAGAATCGAAACCTATCTGGGGCAAAAACTGCTGGTTCTTCCAGGAAGTGAAACTGTACAATACCAATTGATCTGGTAGAAATTTGGACATTTGTTGTTAATTTTGCAACAGATGAGACCAGATTTTCCCTTCAAGCTGTTCAATGACAAAAGTGACAACTATGCATGTCTGATGCAGTCACTTGCTGTGGACTCATTCGAGAATTGATTTTATTGCACAAGGCTCCTTCCTTGTGATCACATCAATTTTCTTACCCAATTTCTTTATTACAATGGAAATTCTTGAACAGTTTCGCCAAAAGATCAGCGAGCGCTCCAAAAACTATATCGGATATCCGGTTGCCACAGACTACGACTACACGGCATTGTATCCACTGCTGCAGTACAGCATCAACAACGTTGGAGACCCTTTCATGGAGTCCAACGACATGCAATGCAAATCATTTGAACGGGAAGTGGTTTCTTTTTATGCAGATTTTTTCAATGCTCCCGCCAACAACCACTGGGGTTATGTTACCAATGGTGGATCAGAAGGAAACCTGTATGCGCTTTACCTCGCACGAGAGCTCTATCCCAACGGAATCGTATACTACAGCGAAGCCACACACTACAGCGTTCAGAAAAACCTCCACCTGCTGAACATGAAAAGCATCGTCATCCGTTCACAACCCAACGGTGAAATGGACTATGACGACCTTTCTGAAATGATCCAACTGAACCGCCAGCAATCCGTCATCATCATGGCCAATATTGGCACCACCATGACGGAAGCAAAAGATTCTGTACCTGCCATCAGAGAAAAGCTGAACAAGTACGCAATCAAAAGCTCCTATATCCACTGTGATGCTGCACTTGCAGGCTCTTACCTGCCCTTGCTGGGTGCGAATGATTTTGACTTTGCACATGGTGCAGACAGCATTGCCATCAGTGGTCACAAGTTTTTTGGATCGCCCATTGCTAATGGTGTTGTACTGGTGAAAAAATCCTACAAGGACAGGATCGGTCGTTCCATCAACTATATCGGAACACTGGATACCACCATCACCGGATCAAGAAGTGGCTTCAATGCATTGATTGTCTGGTATGCCATCCAAAAGCTGGGAAAGAAGGGCATGCTTGACAGAACGATGGCCAGCCTTGAGAATGCTGCATACCTGCGTGTTCAGCTCAATGCCATCGGCGTCAAAGCCTGGAGCAACCCGCATGCTTTAACTGTTGTAATGCCAAGACCTGCAGATGCGGTTTGTAAAAAATGGCAACTGGCCACAGACAATGACATCGCACATGTCATCTGCATGCCAGGAATTTCAAGAGAACAGCTGGATGAATTCATTGAAGACATGCGGCGTTCAGTTTCTGTTGGTTAACAACAATGGCATATGCATTGAAGCGGGAATTTGATTATCTTTAAGGCAATAAAATTTCTCCATGCGCATCAACCGTTCAATTTCAATAACAGCAATGCTTTTGGGCCTGACCCTTGTATCCAATGGACAGACAAATGCAGTACAATCTGAGAAGGATTTTTACTCCCTCAAAACCATCGCCATACCCCAAGAGGCAAAGCTTGAAGTAGGTGGTATTGCTGTCTTGCCTGATGGCAGGATTGCTGCATCCACCAGACGGGGAGAAATTTGGATGATAGAAAACGCTTATGGGAACGGTGCCCCCCACTTTACAAAGTTTGCATCCGGATTGCATGAAGTCTTGGGCTTGGCCTACCGCGACGGCGCCTTTTATTGCACCCAACGGGGAGAGTTGACAAAAATCGAAGACCGCGATGGGGATGGAAGGGCTGATAGTTTCACCCCGGTATCCATCTTCCAGCTCAGTGGCAATTACCACGAATATGCTTATGGTCCAGTATTTGACAAACAAGGCGACATGTATGTTACCCTCAATGTTGCCTGGGTGGGATATGGCGATGGGCTGGGCAAATGGCATGGCTGGTTGCTGAAAATAAAGCCGGACGGGACCACTGAACCCATTGCTACCGGACTGCGGTCCCCAGCAGGTTTCAACATCAACAACAATGGCGACGTGTTTTATGCAGAAAACCAGGGCGACTGGGTCGGCAGTGGAAGGGTAACACATCTAGAGAAAGGCGATTTTGCAGGCAATGCCGGAGGGCTCAATTGGACCAAAGAACCCGAATCACCCCTCAGGCTTACAAAAGAAGACCTCAAGGCGGTGGACAATGGTCAACCCATGCACGAAGCTGCAAAAAAAATCAAGGAATTGAAACTTCCCGCCGTATGGTTCCCCCATACACTGATGGGCATCTCCACTTCAGACATCCTGCAAGATGATGTCAACGGATCTTTTGGCCCTTTTGCAGGGCAATACTATGTTGCAGACCAAGGCCACTCCAAGATCATGCGCATGACGCTTGAGAAAGTGAACGGAAAATACCAGGGCGCTTGTTATCCTTTTTACGAAGGCTTTGCCTCGGGATTGCTCCGTTTGCGCTGGGGCCTCGACGGCTCCATGTTTGCAGGGATGACCAGCAGGGGATGGGCCAGCACAGGAAAGGCAGAATATGCATTGCAGCGCCTGGTCTGGAACGGAGAAACGCCCTTTGAAATGAAAGACATTCATGCCCTTCCTGATGGATTTGAAATTGAGTTCACACTTCCCGTTGATGCGGCAAAGTTGAAAAACGCAATGAATTATTCCGTCAACAGTTTCACCTATATGTACCACCATACCTACGGAAGCCCCATCATCCAGAATCAAATCAGAAAAATCAAGGGAATTGTTCCATCAGCTGACGGGAAGAAAGTCAAGCTGGTGATGGACAGCCTCATTGCAGGCCATATCCATGAGATCAAGGTGCAAAACCTGACATCATCCAATGGCAAATCACTGTTGCATGATTTTGCCTACTACACCATGAACAATATTCCCAAAGGCAATCCAACGGTTTTGACCGAAGCGCAAAAGGTGAAGATGATGGACATGAAACATGACATGAAAATGATGCCAGAGGCAACATCCGTCAATACCATTACCGCAAAAAGGAAACTGACCATGCCGGGGGATTGGGGACAGCCGGATGTTGTCCTGAAAATAGGTACCAAACCTGGCCTGAAATTCGACGTAAGTCGTTTTGAAGTGAAGGCGGGTGCAAAAGTGCGCCTGATCTTCAGCAACAACGATGACATGACACACAATGTTGTGGTGGTCGCTCCAGGCGCTGCAGACGAAGTAGGAACCCTTGCCTTGCAGCTCGGACTGAAAGGGTCAGAAATGAACTATGTTCCGAACAGCCCTAAGGTGCTCTTCCATACAAAATTGCTGCCACCAGATGCGATTGAAAGCATCTATTTCTTTGCACCAACAACACCCGGTGAATACCCATTCATTTGTTCCTATCCGGGTCATGCATCTGTGATGCGTGGCATCCTGAAAGTGGTCAAATAACATGGTCAGGGAAATCCACGAATGGCACAGTCCAGCACTCAACAAGGAGATGCCGGTTGCCGTTTATGGCCACCATGGATTTGCCCTCCTGATGATTCCCACAGCTGCTGCAGACTACCTGGAATATGAACGGTTTGAACTCATTGATCACCTGAAACCCTTTCTGGAAGCGGGTAAGCTGAAGATTTTTTCAGTCAACAGCATCAACAACGAAAGTTGGTTGAACAGGCAAATGGAAGGTGCCCACAAGGCCATCCGACAGAACCAGTTCAACGCATACATGTTCGAAGAGGTGGTTCCATTTGTCAAAACCATGACTTCCATGGATACGCCCATCATCACCTGTGGTGCATCTTTCGGAGCCTTTCACGCGATGAACCTTTTCCTGAAGAGACCGGACCTGATCAATGGCGTCATTGCAATGAGCGGCGTGTATGACCTGATGGAATATACACATGGGTTTTATGATGAACAGGTTTATTTCAATTCTCCGATGCATTATATCCCCAACCTCGCCGATCATGATACCCTTGAACAGATCCGGCGCGGAAAAATTATCCTTGCCACAGGAAGCGGCAAACACGAAGATCCTGAAGCCAACAAAAGATTTTCAAACGTTTTGCATGGCAAATCCATTCCACATGAACTGGAGGTTTGGGCTGAAGACATCCACCACGATTGGCCTACCTGGAGAAAAATGCTGCCTTATTTTATCGATATGAAATGCTGATCTGTCCCCTTGTATTGTAAAACACCGGGTGGTGAAACTGGTTGCGAAAAGAGTAACTTTGAAGCATGGAAAAAAAGCTGTTCCTCCTCGATGCATTTGCATTGATCTTTCGTGCGTATTATGCATTGATCAGAAGCCCGCGCATCACCAGCAAAGGAAAAAATACCAACGCACAGTTTGGTTTCACCAACGCATTGATTGACCTCCTCAATAAACAGAAGCCAACGCATCTGGCTGTTTGCTTTGATACCGCAGCCCCAACAGAAAGGCATACCGATTTTGCCGACTACAAAGCAAACAGGCAGGAAGCTCCGGAAGACCTGCTCGCATCGATCCCCGACATCAAAAAAATCATTGAGGGACTGAACATTCCCATCCTTGAAACAGATGGATTCGAAGCGGATGATGTGATTGGAACCCTTGCCAAACAGGCAGAAAAGGCCGGGTACCAGGTTTACATGGTAACGCCAGACAAGGATTATGGACAACTGGTTTCAGACAACATCAAGATATTCAAACCGCCTTATCAGGGTGGTGATTTTGAAATCATTGGTCCGAAAGAGGTCTGTGAAAAATGGAACATCAAAGACGTATCACAGGTGATTGATATCCTGGCGATGATGGGTGACGCTGTCGACAACATCCCCGGTATTCCTGGCGTTGGAGAAAAAACAGCCGCAAAATTATTGGCAGAATATGGTACTGTTGAGAACGTCCTCGACAATGCCGATCAACTGAAGGGTGCGCTGGGAGAGAAAGTGCGCCAGGGAAAGGAACTGGCCATCATGAGCAAGAAACTTGCTACCATCATCACGAATGTTCCCGTTGAGTTTCACGAGGAAAATTTCAAAGTGACAGAACCCAACAAAGAGGCCCTGGTGGAAATCTTCAGTGAGCTGGAGTTCCGCACCATCGGCAAAAGGATACTGGGAGAAGAGATCCCTGTTGCCGGTCCGGTGGAAAAAGGAACCACAGTTCAAGGCGATCTTTTCGGGGGCAATGGAACCACCGTTGCCACATCCAACAACAATGTTGATGCTGAAGAAGAATCCAACAGTCCATTGTTTGCGGATAAAAACATCAACAATACGCCACACCGCTATGATTTGGTTGATACGGCCGATAAAATTGCATCACTGATCGCAACGTTGGAAAAAGAAAAAGAGATTTGTTTTGATACTGAAACAACAGGCCTGGATGCCAACCAGGCAGACATTGTTGGCATCAGTTTCTCCATCAAGCCGGGAACGGGGTCCTATGTGCCCTGCCCAGACAGCCGCGAAAAGACAAGATCATTTCTATTGCAATTCAACCGTCTCTTTGACGATGCCTCAAAAGTTTGGATTGGGCAGAACATCAAATATGATCTGCTGATACTCAAGAACCATGGCATTGCGTTGAAGGGTGATGTTTTTGATACCATGCTGGCGCATTATGTCATTGACCCGGAAGGGAAGAGAAGCATGGACCTGCTCAGTACAAAATACCTGGGTTACGAGCCTGTTCATATCGAAGAATTGATTGGGAAGAAGGGAAAGAACCAGGGTAACATGCGGGATGTTGAATTGGACAAGATCAAGGAATACGCGAGCGAAGATGCAGACATCACCTTACAACTGAAAAACATCTTTGAACCCCAACTCAAGGAGAAAGCCGTAGAAAAAGTATTTTATGAAGTGGAGAACCCATTGGTGAAAGTGTTGACTGACATGGAGTTTGAAGGGGTTAGGGTGGATGTTGACTTTCTCAACGAGTACTCCAAGGAGCTGGAGAAAGAGGCAAAAATTGCCGAAGAATCGGTCTACAAAATTGCCGGCGTCCGCTTCAACCTTGCCTCACCAAAACAATTGGGTGAAGTATTGTTTGAAAAGCTGATGCTGGATCCAAAAGCCAAAAAGACCAAGACGGGCCAGTACCAAACAGGGGAGGATGTGCTGCAAAAGCTGGCGCACCAGTTTCCGATTGTAGATGATATCCTCGCCTTCCGCGAACTCACCAAATTGAGGTCTACCTACGTCGACGCCTTGCCGCAACTGATCAATCCCAATACAGGCCGTGTGCATACCACCTATGGGCAGGCGGTTGCAGTTACCGGTCGGTTGGCCAGCAACAATCCGAACCTGCAAAATATTCCGGTGCGCAGTGACCGCGGAAAGGAAATCAGGAAGGCGTTCACTGCCCGCGACAAGGACCATGTGTTGGTATCTGCAGATTACTCACAAATAGAGTTGCGCATTGTCGCCGCCATCAGTGGAGACCCCAACATGTGTGAGGCATTCCGTTCAGGAAAAGACATCCATACCGCAACCGCAGCAAAGGTCTATGGCATCAACGAAGAGGATGTTACCAAGGAAATGCGTTACAAAGCCAAAAGTGTGAATTTCGGTATCATCTATGGCCAGGGAGCTTTCGGTTTGGCTGAAAACCTTGGCATCAGCCGCACTGAAGCAAAGACCATCATCGACAACTATAAAAAAGAATTTCCGGGCATCACCCAATACATGGAGTCAACCATACAATTTGCCAAAGACAATGGTTATGTAGAGACCCTGATGGGAAGGAAACGCTGGTTGCGCGATATCAACTCCTCCAATTTTACCGTTCGTGGATTTGCTGAACGCAATGCCATCAACTCTCCGATACAGGGAACTGCAGCAGACATGATCAAACTGGCGATGATCAAGGTACACCATGCCATCAAAAAAGAAGGATTCAAAAGCAGGATGATTCTTCAGGTGCATGATGAATTGATCTTTGATGCCCTGCGCAGTGAAGCGGATGCGCTGAAAGCCTGTGTGCTTGAAAACATGGAAAACGCACTTCCACTTCCCAACAATGTTCCTGTTGTGGCCGAAGCGGGAATCGGCGAAAACTGGCTTGTAGCGCACTAAAAGACATGCGTTCACCTACACAATAAACTGCCATGATCACACGCCTCTTTGTACTGTTGTTCAAGCTTCGCGGTTGGAAGATTGTTGGCACAGTACCACCAGAAATAAAAAAAGCGGTTGTCATTGCAGCGCCGCATACCTCCAACTGGGATTTTGTCTATGCCCTGGCCATTTTTCGGCGCTGTCATTTGAGGGTTCGTTACCTGATCAAAAAAGAGCTCAACTTTTTCCCCTTGAGCATCTTGCTGAAAAACACGGGGGCCATTGCGGTAGACAGAAGCAAGAAACACAACCTTACAGAGGATGTGATTTCCAGGTTCAATGAAGCGGATGAACTGTTCATCACCATTGCGGCTGAAGGCACAAGAAAAAGGGTTGACAAATGGAGAAGTGGATTTTACCATGCCGCATTGGGTGCCCATGTTCCTGTATTGCCAGGCTATCTTGATTTCAAGCGAAAAGAGGGTGGTTTTGGACCACCCATTTACCTGACCGGAAACAAGGCAGCAGACATGGAAAAATTCAAGGCATTTTATGCAGACAAGACTGCTAAATACCCTGCTCTGTTCAACCTGGACGCCATCCGGCTCGATTGAAACAATGCACCGTACATTTGTAATCAGTAATTCATGAACACGGAAAATTACATAAGAACCTTGACAATAATCGGGGGCCGCTATTTTATGTTGGCCGGCCTTGCCTTCCTGTTGTTCTATGTCCTGTTCAAGAAGCTACTCTCATTCAACAAGATTCAACAGCGATACCCAAAAACCACAGACTATCTGCGTGAAATAGGTTTTTCTGCCATCACCATTGCGATTTTTGGATTGGTCCCCTCATTTTTTGTATTCAACGAGACCGTTTCGCCCATGACTACCCTCTACAAGAAAATTGACGATCACGGATGGATTTATTTTTGTGCAGCATTCCCCATCATGCTCTTCATGCATGATACCTATTTTTATTGGATGCACCGCCTGATGCACCATAAACGTTTGTTCAGGCTCTTTCACCTGGTGCACCACAAATCGACCAATCCATCCCCCTGGGCCGCCTATGCTTTCCACCCTTTGGAAGCAATCATTGAGGCGGGCATTCTGGTTGTTTTTCTTTTTACCATTCCCATCCATAAATTTCATTTGCTGATATTTTTCTTTTTCATGATTGTCTACAATATTTACGGACATCTGGGCTGGGAGCTTTACCCGAAAAACTTTCATAAAACCCTGATAGGAAAATGGATCAATACTTCCGTTTGCCATAACCAGCACCACCAATACTTCAAGGGCAATTACAGTCTCTATTTTTTGTTTTGGGACAGGTGGATGGGAACCCTGAGAGAAGATTATGACGAACAATATGAAAAAGTGAAAGCCCTATGAAACCGAAAATCATTTATTGTTACGATGCCTATTGTGGCTGGTGTTATGGCTTTAGCCCGGTAATCAAGGAACTTTGGCTGAAACACGGGGAACGCTTCGATTTTGAAACAATTTCCGGCGGGATGATTCCTGTTGAAACCACAAAACACATTGGTACGATTGCAGAATACATCCAGGGTGCCTACCAAACAGTCGAACAGATGACTGGGGTAACATTTGGCAAGGATTACCTCTGGCATATCTTCAACCCGGACGACAGCGACTGGTATCCTAATTCAGAAATGGCAGCCATTGCCATGGCCATTTTCAGGGAACTTTATCCAGATCAAACCATCGGCTTTGCATCAGATCTTCAATATTCCCTTTACGAAGAAGGACGTGACCTGACAGACAAAGAGGCTTACAGGCATTTGCTCGAAAAGTACGGCATCGATGCAGATGTATTTTACCAGAAATTGGGAAGTGAGGCCTACAAAGAGAAAGCCTATTATGACTTCAGCCTGATCAAACAATTGCAGGTGAATGGTTTTCCAACAGTATTCCTTCAACCCAATGAGAGCAAGCTGTACATGATTGCCCGGGGATTCAGTACCCTTTCGGAAGTAGAGGGGCGCATCAACAAGATCCTCACCGAAAACAATATTCGGTAAAATGGTCGTAGCTTTACCGCCATTAAACAGTGGACATGGAATACAACAAACTCATATCAGTAACTGGATTTTCAGGACTTTTCGAACTCGTAACCAGCAAGACTGACGGCGCTATTGTCCGTTCGCTGGAAGACAATACAACCAAATTTGTTTCAAGCAGGATACACCAATTTTCTCACCTTGAGTCCATTGAAGTGTATACCAAAGATGAAAACGTAAACCTTGCCGATGTCTTCAAGGCGATGGATGCCTCTGCAGAAAAAGTTCCTTCAGAAAAAGACAACAAGGCTGTAAAAAACTATTTTGAAAAGGTTTTCCCTTCCATGGATTTTGAAAGGGTGTACAGCAGCGACATGAAAAAGATGGTGCGCTGGTTCGGTGTCATCAAACAGCACAACATCGAAATCGTTCTTCCCGAGATGGACGAGGAAGAAGAGAACAACGAGGGCTAATCACCGTTCGAAAAATACAGCACCATGCAATACAGCGCCGATATTCAGAAACTGAAGCACAGTTTCCTGCCTGAGCATTTCAGCCTGACAGACTGGAATACACTTGAACCCTATTTTATCCAACTGCGCGACCGGAACATCAATTCCGCCCAAGATCTTGAACAGTGGCTTAAAGACATGAGTGAGTTGGAGGCCTTTATCAGCGAGGATGCTTGCTGGAGGCAGGTGCGCATGACCTGCGACACTGAAAACAAAACCCTCGAAGAAGCATTCAATTTCTTCTTCATGGAGATCCAGCCCAAGATTCAGCCTTATGCGGACATCCTCAATAAAAAGTTGGTGGATTGTCCTTTTACCAAGGCGCTCGACCAGGAAAAATACTTCACCTATCTCCGTTCTGTAAAGAAGAGCATCGACCTTTTCCGTGAAGCCAATATTCCCTTGCAGGCTGAAGCCGCTGTATTGCAACAACAATACGGCACCATTGCCGGTAAGATGATGGTTGAGCAGGATGGCCAGGAATACACCCTTCAGCAGGCCGGTAAATTTCTTGAAAGCGAAGACAGGAATCTCAGGGAAACAGTCTACAAAAAAATTGCAGAAAGAAGGCTTGTAGACAAAGATGCCTTGAATGAGCTGTTCAGCAAATTGGTGGCACTCCGGCATGAGGTGGCACTCAACGCTGGATTCAGCAACTACCGCGACTATAAGTTTGCAGAAATGGGTCGCTTTGATTACACGCCTGCGTCCTGCTTTCAGTTCCACGAGGCAGTAAAAAAGGAAGTACTTCCATTGGTAGACCAGATCTATGATGAGCAGAAACAAAGGCTTGGGTTGGATACCATGAAACCATGGGATACGGAGGCGGAACCTGCAGGAATTCAACCCCTGCGGCCATTTACCGATGGAAGAGACCTGCTCAACAAATCCATCCAATGCCTTGACCAATTGAATCCGTTTTTTGGAGACTGTCTCAGGAAGATGGATGAACTGAATCACCTTGATCTTGACAGCAGAAAAGGAAAGGCCCCAGGAGGATACAACATGCCGCTTGCAGAAAGCGGAGCCCCATTCATCTTCATGAATGCAGCCGCTCAAATGTCTGACCTTACGACCATGGTGCATGAAGGTGGCCATGCCATTCACTCATTTCTCGCACATGGATTGGAACTCACGGGCTTCAAGGAATATCCAACCGAGATGGCAGAAGTAGCCAGCATGTCAATGGAACTTTTCACCATGGACCATTGGGATGTTTTCTTCGACAACAAGGAGGAAATGAAAAGGGCAAAACGCCACCAACTCGAAAGGGTGATTACCATTTTTCCGTGGATTGCAACCATTGATAAGTTCCAGCATTGGGTCTATGAGCACCCAACCCATACTGAAGAAGAAAGAAAAGAAAACTGGCTGATGATACTGAATGAGTTCTCCACCAGGTCGATTGACTTCGGCGGCCTGGAGCATTTCCGTTCTTACAGCTGGCAGAGACAACTTCATTTGTTTGAGGTTCCCTTTTATTATATCGAATATGGCATTGCCCAACTCGGCGCAATCGGCATGTGGAAACAATACAGGGATAATCCTGAAAAGGCCCTTGAAAATTATATGAAAGGATTGAGCCTGGGTGGCACCAAGACCTTGCCAGCCCTGTATGAAGCCGCTGGAATTGCGTTTGACTTTTCTCCTGAAAAAATCAGCGAGCTCATGGTTTTCGTCAAAAACGAATTGGAGAAACTTTAAGCCATACCACTTTTATGGTATGTGCAAAATTAGCATGCGGCACTGCCTGAAATTATCTTTGTGGTGCTACTAATCAGAGCCTTAACGAAATGTCCCGGTGTTTTTACATTGGGACTTTTTTTATTTGCAGGTTTTGCAAACACCGCTTACCACCATGTTGATCTCTTTCATGGTATACCCCTGTGGAAGCTTTATGGCAGGGATGACAAGGTCATCAAGGCAAACCGTTTTTCCACAATCATCGCACTTGAAATGAACATGGTTGTCGTGGTGATGACCCGATGTTATGCAGTTGTCATTGCACAAGGCATAGCGTACCATGTTGTCCGTTGATGGGATGTTGTGGATGATGCCCTTCTCAAGAAAAGTCTGCAGTGTTCTGTAGATGGTTACGCGGTCAAATTGCTCTGCACATTGCATTTCAATGTCCTGGTGTGCCAGCGCATTGCCCGAAGCAAGGAAAATGTCCAGGATTCGCTTTCTTCCTGCTGTCACGCTCAGTGCGCTGTTCTTCAATATTTCTTCTCCTTGCTTTTTCAAACTATTCTTTGATTAATGTTTGAATATCTGTCATCAGTTGATCGACCTCTTCTTTTTTAATGCCATCGTATACGCCACGTACGCGGCCTTGTCGGTCAACCAGGGTAAAAAACTGCGTATGCAGAAACTGTTCATCAATGTTTTTACTGCTGTTTTTAGGATCGTCCAGCAAGTAACTTTCACGGGCTGTTTTATAAAGATTTTCCTTGCTGCCTGTCAGGAACCACCAGTTGGAAACATCTGCACCCAATGAATCAGCATAATGCCTCAAGACGGACAACGAATCGATTTCAGGATTGACCGTATGCGATACAATGAGAAAATTGCTGTCCGTTTTGAATTGTTCGTAGATGATCTTCATGTTCTTGTTCATCTTTGGACAGATGCCCTTGCAAGTGGTGAAAAAATACTCCGCAAGATACACCCTGTTGCGAATGTCCTTTTGCGCAACCAAGGTGCTGTCCTGTCGCAAAAATCTGAAGGGCTGCACAGTATTGAGGACCGGCAATTTCACTTCCTCAAAGTCCGTGTATTTGATCATTGCGTAATAAAAGCCGCCCAACAACAATGCAAAAAATACCAAATATGATACCGCCTTTTTACCCATAATCATGTATTGAAGCAAAATTACGCTTGTCGCGTTGATTATTACAACGATAAAGAATGCAACTTTGTTGCAAAAGCATTAATTTTGTCGCCCGACCATGATCAAAATCAATTACGACGCCCTGGGAATTGCCGCTTCCGTAGCCTGTGCCATCCATTGTGCATTGCTGCCCCTGGTTTTGACAAGTTTACCTGTCCTGGGCATCAACATCATCAACAACCTTTGGTTTGAGGTTTTCATGATCATGCTTGCTGCGGGGATTGGCATTTATTCGCTTACCCACGGATACAAAAAACACCACCACCACAAAAGGGCCATCTACGTTTTTACACTCGGTATTTCAATGTTGCTCCTGAAACAAATTTTCCACGCTTACCAAACATGGTTTCTTGTGCCTGCAGTCATCCTGATTGTCAGTGCCCACTACATCAATTACCGCCAATGCAAAAAGGCCGCACATTGTCATATGGACGATTGCAGCCACTGATCAATGCCATAAACATGATGCTGTATTTCAGGAATGAATATGTAAATTGTAGCACTAAAAAATCAATGGCATGACATCAAGAAGACATTTTATTCATCAAATGGCATGGGTTGCCGCAGGCTCATTTTTCATCCACGATGCCTTGGCCCTGAGCGGTGTAAAGGACAGGAAAATAGGTGTTCAACTCTATACCGTGCGCGATGATATGGCAAGGGATCCCAAAGGGACACTGCAGAAAATTGCTGCCATGGGATTCGGTGAAGTAGAAAACTTCGGATACAACGGTAAATTCTTTGGAATGGAAGCGGCGGAATACAAAAGGGTCCTGGATAAAAATGGACTTGCTGCCCCTTCGGGTCACTACCTCTATGGCAATTACGGGAACAAGCAAAATCCGGGAACTGTGCTTTTTGGTTGGGAAAAAGCCGTTGAAGACGCCAAGACAATTGGACAATCCTTCATGGTGGTTGCCTTTCTCATGCCTGAAGAAAGAACATCCATTGCAGACTATAAAAAAGTTGCTGCCGACCTGAACAGGGCTGGTGCCATCTGCAAGCAAGCTGGCATCCAACTCTGCTACCACAACCATGATTTTGAATTCAAGGAATTGGAAGGACAGGTGCCATTCGATATCCTGGCCAGTGAAACCAATCCAGATCTTGTGAAATTTGAGTTGGACCTTTATTGGGTATCCAAGGCGGGCAAAGATCCGGTTTCGCTCTTCAGGGAATACAAGGGAAGGGTGGCCCTTTGGCATGTGAAAGACATGGACAATACTCCCAATAAAAACTTTACCGAAGTGGGCAGCGGAACCATCGACTATCCAACAATTTTTAAACATGCAAAAACTTCCGGCATGAAGCATTTCTTTGTGGAACAGGATGTTTGTCCTGGCGCTCCCCTTGAAAGCATTCGGAAAAGCATCAAACATGTACAGACAAACTTGTTGAAAAACCTTTAGGGCATGAAGCTTTTCAATTTTATATTCACCGGTCTTTTTGTTCTTTTTGCGCTCTTGCAGATCAACGATCCGGATCCTTACTTGTGGATACCGATTTACTTGTTTGTAGCATTGCTCTGTTTTCTTGACGCAAGAGGAAAATACGATGCCTTTTCACATGTCGGGACCTTGATTTTCTGTTTTTTCTTTGGGCTGAAACTGTTGTTGGCAAGGGATGGTGTCATGTCGTGGCTCAACGAACACCAGGCAGAAAGCCTGGTGCAAAGCATGAAGGCCACCAAGCCATGGATTGAGCAATCCCGAGAATTTGGCGGATTGCTGATCATCGCAATCGTCGTTACCATCAACATTTTGTTGAATAAAAAAATCCGGAGCTGAGGTTCAACTCCGGATTTTTATGTTTTGAAATACTGGTCTGCAAATGAATTATTGCTTGGGTATCAGCTTCATCGAAATAATGGCCAATCTGTTGGTTTCCTTTGTGTCCAGGCGCTCAACTTTCATGTACAACTTGCGTTCACCGGCATTTACGTTTTGCAATAGAAGTTCCTTTTTGCTGAACATGGTACTTGCAATATTTTCAAGTGTACATGATGCCAGCTTGTTTCCATTTGGAGCATCCTGGTGCAGGCTGATGGTATAGCCTTTGACCAATTGGGCAGGAACGCCATATCCAAACTCTATGGCTCCAATTCCTTCCAAGTCGATGTCTGAAAACTCAAGCCATCCATTGTTGCCCTGGCTGATGTTCAGGAATGCAGCACGGTGCTTGTTCCAGTCTTTTATCTCAACCCTCAAATTTCCACTGTTGCTTGGCATGTTTACCAAGGCACTTTTGAGTGAAACAGATCCCACCGAACTCAGTGGCCTGATGCCTGCACCGCCCTTGTCTGTATAGGTGGCTGTGATCAGCATCAGGTTACCGGTACCCATGTCATTTTCTGATGGCGTAATGCTTCCTTTGGAGGGCAGAGATGGTGCCTCTTTTTTGTTCAGGCTCAAGACCCAATCAACAATCATTCCTGCCTCTTCAGGCTTTAGGTCTGGATGCGCAGCCATGGCCACCTCTCCCCAAACGCCGCTGCCGCCCTTGATGATCTTGTTGGTCAGGTATGCCCTTGCTTTGCTATCCCCTTCATATTTCTCCGCTACCATTTTATAGGATGGTCCTACAGATTTCTCCGCCTCTTTGTGGCAGGCCTTGCAGTCCAGGGTTGCCGCGAGGTTCTTCCCTTCCATGATGGCAGTCATCACCTGGTGCCCAACCACCTGTGCCTTGTCTGGCCCGTTCAGGTAATCGACTTTTACATAAATCGATTTCTTGTCAACACCTCCTTTTTCTGTTGTGCCATCTTCTTTGTCCTTCACATTGACTGTATAAGGAACTGGCTGACCAGGAAAATAAAATTTATTACCCGCATCCAGCTTTACATTCACTTCAGGTGCTTCGTTTCCGGCATAGACCTTTACCACCTCACTCCTGGTAACACCGCCCTTTGGATCTTTCACTTCAACATAGATGACATATTCGCCGGCTTTGGTGAAGGTAAATGAAGTGTTGGGAGATGATTTTGGTTGTTGCACGGTTGCTCCAAAATGCCAAACATAACTCAAGGCATCATTATCAGCATCGGTTGATCCAATGGCATCTGCCTTCACAGTAAACGGAATGCTGCCGGAAAGTTTGGCCACATTGATTTTTGCCTTAGGCGCCCTGTTGCCCCCATTGTAATCAATTCTTGAAAGGGCTGCATCAGCATTTTTACTGAACCAGCCCGTTCCATACTCAAGTACATAGAACCTGCCATCCGGTCCCACTTCAACATCGATGGGACTTTTGAACTTGGTGGATTCCATAAAGGGCTCCATCTGCTGATAATTGCCTGCTGCATCCATGCTGACCATTTTCATCCATCCCCTGATCCATTCGTAAAACAAAAGTTTTCCATTGAAGTAGTCAGGATAGCGCGTTGCCTTTGGATAGAATTCTGAATGGTATACCGGGCCCGCCATGGCATTCCTTCCACCGGTGCCCACTTCTGGGAATTCAGGAGATGCGGCATAGGGATACCAAATGAAAGCTGGACTAACCGGTGGCAGCTCCTGAAGGCCTGTGTTGTTCTTGGATAGGTTCATGGGTTTTTTGGGGTCAAAGAAATCTCCCACTTCGCCGGTTTCGTAGTTGAATTGGCGATAAGGGTAATTGTTGCCAATGAACATCGGATACCCAAAATAACCCGCCTTCCTGGCCTGGTTTAACTCATCATAACCCCTTGGTCCTTTTTCTTCTGGTTTGTCATTGCCCGCATCTGGTCCAACATCACCCCAATACAAAAACCCGGTTTTACGGTCGACTGAAATCCTGTAAGGGTTTCTTGTACCCATGGCATAAATTTCAGGCCTTGTTTTGGGTGTGCCAGGGGGGAAAAGATTTCCTTCGGGAATAGAGTAAGAGGCATCCGGGTTAACCTTGATGCGCAATACCTTTCCACGGAGATCGTTGGTATTGCTTGATCCCCTTCTGCCATCGTATTGCTCAAATCCTTCGCGGTTATCAATTGCTCCAAAACCATCCAGGATGTATTTTGAATTCGGTTGATTGAATGGCGTTGTATTGTCTCCGGTAGAAATAAACAGGCTTCCATCAGGTCCGAAGGTCAATGATCCTCCGGTATGGCAACAGATCTTTCTTTGAGATGCAACATCCAATATTTTTTTCTCCGTCTTCAGATCTAGTTTGCCGTCTTTGTATACAAAACGTGACAGCCTGTTGGCTGCAGTGTCGTTGGTGGCATAGAACATGTAGATATAATTGTTCTTCGCGAAATCCGGATCTGCAGTGATGCCCAAAAGTCCTTCCTCTGCATTGACCCCCTGTACACCGGACTTGGAGTAGAGGTCAAATTTGGCGATCTGTGTGACTTTTTTTGTGGCATTGCTGTAAAGCATTACCTCCCCTTTTCTTTGTGTGATGAGGATGTCAAAATTGGGAAGAATGGCCATTTCGGTTGGCTCATCAAATACACCACCAGCCAATACGTTTTTTGTAAAACGGTCCTCATCCGGAACCAACATTGATCTTGCTTTGCCGAGATCGCGCTTCACATTGTTGCCTATGGCATACTTGATGCCGCCAAGGATATGCTTGAGGTACAGTGGGTCAGCGAAAGATTCATTGGTATGGCCAAACTCAGTATAGAAGGCCCTTCCGCCATCATAGTCGTGGTACCATGCCATGGGATGGCTGTCTCCGTTTTGACCACCTTCGTAGGATTTCTCATCGATGCTGATGAGGATATTGACTTCTTTGCCTGGTACCACTTTGAAGTTGTACCACTCATCATAGCGTTCCCAGATTTCTGGAAGATGTGCCGTGCTGATGTGCGACCTGTCATGTACAATCAGCTTTGCATTCTGTTGTTTGGGATGGCTTTTGAAATAGGCGCCAACCAGTTTTCCGTACCAGGGCCAATTGTATTCACAGTCACTGGCTGCATGTATGCCCATATATCCACCACCCGATTGGATATAGCGCTCAAAAGCCGCTTGCTGGTAGTTGTTGAGCGCATCCCCTGTTGCGTTCAAGAAAACAACTGCCTGGTATTTTTTAAGGTTTTCTTCTTTGAAAGCTGCTGCATCTTCAGTGGTGTCAACAGCAAACCCGTTTTCTTTTCCCAATTGGATGATGGCCGTCTTTCCAACACCGATGGACCCATGCCTGAATCCTGCAGTTTTTGAAAAAACCAATACCCTTGATTGTGCATTGGCGAAAACGGAAAAACAGATGCTGAACAAGAACAACAATTGGACTCTTCTCATGGTGGTCAAGTTATATGGTATATATGAAAGATAAATTTAACGATTAATCAGGCGATAAAAAAAGCGCCGCATGAATATGCGGCGCCCTTGCCAAATAAACTGCACTTGTATTTTACAACTGTTTGATCTTGATGTTCCTGAACCAGACAAGGTTGCCATGGTCCTGCAAGGAAATTTTCCCTTTGCTGTACTTGGCAAAACCAGGCCAGTTCTTGAATTTTGAACCGGCAACCAGGTTGTTGAAATTATCATCACCAACAGTGGTTGTAACAACAGTCTCTCCATTGAGTTTCAGTGTCAGTGCACTGTTCACGTAGATGATCTCCGCGTGGTTCCACTCCATGGCAGGCTTTGCTGTTTCCCTGTTGCACTTGATCAGGTCATACAGGTCACCTGCACGGTGTCTTGGATTTTTCGCATCTCCTGCTTTTTCATTGTCCAACACCTGCATCTCCATGCCCGTGGCGTATGAAGTCTTGAATTTGGGGTCTTCGTGTACCCCAAAGATGATGCCACTGTTGCCCCCTTCTGAGATTTTCCATTCCAGGCTGAGGTGATAGTTTTCGTATTCAAGGTCGGTGGTAAGATCTCCGCCTTTTTTAACCCCTGGTTTCTTGTCCTTGTCTACATCGCAGTATAGAACACCATCTTCCACCTTCCAGGATTCCCCGGTTCCTTCATTGTTGTAGATATGCCAGCCGTTTTTGGTCTTGCCATCAAACAGTTTTTTCCAGCCTTTTTTGGCATTGTTCTCCGGCTTTTGTCCGTCGGTGGTTGGCGTTGCTGAGAGCAAAAAGGCAGCACAGGCAATCGTTAAAAGGGTTTTCATTGTTGTTATTTTTTCATTGATAAGATATACTCTACCATGGCTGAGGCATCTTCAACACTCAGGTTGGGATGACCCGCCATCGGGATTTCTCCCCAATTGCCTTGTCCGCCCTTGAGTACTTTTTCTGCCAACATCTTTACATTGCTTGCATTGTTCTCATATTTCTTGGCCACATCCTGGTATGCTGGCCCAATCAGTTTTGCATCGTCTTTGTGGCATGTGCGGCAATCCGATCCTGCAATAAGGGCTTTTCCGTCTTTTTTGGCCACTGCAGGCGCAGCTTCCTTTGCAGGAGTCTCTTCCTTTGCGGCTGGCTCATCCTTCATGGGAGCCGTTGTTTCTTCCGTTGTTGCATTGCTGATGGGCTTTGCTTCTTGTGTTTCTTCTCCACCGCCGCAGGCATACAGCCCGGCCGCGATCACCATTGTGAACAGTACCTTCTTCATTGTTTTTGTAGTTGTTTTTATCATGATTGTTGTCAAATGCCTAGAATTCTCTTGTTGAATGCCTCATCACTGCCCGTTCCGGCAAAATCATCAAACGCCTTTTCTGTTACCCTGATGATCTTGTCCTTGATGAAGATTGCACCTTCTTTTGCTCCCTCTTCAGGATGCTTGATGGCACATTCCCACTCCATGACTGCCCAACCACTGTAATCGTATGCGGTCAGCTTGCTGAAGATAGCTGAAAAATCAACTTGGCCATCACCCAAAGACCTGAATCTTCCTGCGCGGTTCACCCAATTCTGGTATCCGCCATATACGCCCTGTTTTCCGGAAGGGTTGAACTCAGCATCTTTTACATGGAACATTTTTATGCGCTCATGGTAATGGTCGATATAGCTAAGGTAATCAAGGCACTGCAGCACGAAATGACTTGGGTCATAGAGCAGGCATGCCCGTTTGTGGTGGTTGGTTTTTTCGAGGAACATCTCATAAGAGATGCCATCGTGCAGGTCCTCTCCCGGGTGTATTTCATAGCAAAGATCCACGCCATGCTCATCAAATACATCAAGGATGGGCGTCCATCTTTTTGCCAACTCTGTAAACCCCGTTTCTACCAATCCTGCGGGTCTTTGTGGCCAAGGATAGACCGTATGCCAAAGCAATGCACCGCTAAAGGTTGCATGGGCATTGAGGCCGAGGTTGGCAGAGGCTTTTGCTGCATATTTCAACTGCTGCACAGCCCATTCCTTTCTTGCCTTGCTGTTGCCGCGCACCGCTTCGGGGGCGAATCCATCGAATTGCTCATCATATGCGGGATGAACAGCCACCAGTTGTCCCTGCAAGTGGGTGGAGAGTTCGGTGATCTGCATTCCCGCAGATTCAACAATACCCTTTACCTCGTCGGCATAGGTCTTGCTTTCTGCCGCCTTTTGCAGATCGATGCACCTGGGATCCCAGGTGGGAAGCTGAACACCAACGAAACCCAGGTCTGCAGCCCATTTGCAGATCGTGGACAAGTCATTGAAAGGAGCTGCGTCTCCCATGAACTGGGCAAGAAAAATACCCGGACCTTTTATCGTTTTCATTCCTTTGTGTTTATACGGTGTGGGGAGTCCACTTGTCTGATGATTGAGAAGAAAGGACAACATTGTCAATAAAGGCCATGCCACGGATGCCATCCTCAACACCTGGGAAATCAAGCATTTCCGCTGTTGGCGTTGTTCCGTCAATATGTGCCCCAAGGGTCAATGAAAAATTCCTGTAAATATTGGCAAATGCTTCCAGATAACCTTCAGGATGTCCGCCCGGAGTCCTGGAATTATGGAGAGCGAAGGAAGAAAGCCTGTCTGCATAGTTTCCGCCGGCCCTGAAGATTTGGGTTGGCTGGTCCAGCCACTTCACCAACATGGTGTTGGGTTCATGTTGGGCCCATTCCAATCCTCCTTTTTCGCCATATACACGGATCTTGAGTGCATTTTCTTCACCTGCAGCAACCTGGGATGCCATCAAGACGCCAGCACCGCCATTTTCAAACTTCAGCAATACGTTTCCGTCGTCATCCAACATCCTGCCTTCTACCATCACATTGAGGTCGGCACAGATTTGGGTGATTTTCAATCCCGTGATATATTCAGCCAAATGCGCAGCATGTGTTCCGATATCGCCCATGCATCCGCTTTTCCCACTGCGCTTGGGATCTGTACGCCAGGCTGCCTGGGCATTGCCCTCGCGTTCGCTGAGTTTGCTCAACCAGCCCTGTGGATATTCAACCCAAACCTTGCGGATGTTGCCGAACTTTCCTTCTTTCACCATTTGCTTGGCTTGCTTTACCAGTGGATACCCTGAATAGGTATGGGTAAGGCAAAGGACCTTGCCGGTTGCTTCCTGTATGCGCTTCAGCTCCAGGGCTTCATCCAGCGTAAAGGCAATGGGTTTTTCAATCACCACATGAAACCCGTGCTCCATGGCCATTTTGGCAGGTGCAAAGTGTGCAAAATTGGGCGTCACAATGGTTACAAAATCCATGCGCTGGTCTTCAGGCAGTTGACTTTCCTTTGTGATCATCTCATCAAAACTGAGGTAGATCCTGTCTTCCGGGAGAAACAGTGATTTTCCAGAATCTTTTGCAATGTCAGGGTTGATGCTGAGGGCACCACAGACCAGTTCAATGAGTCCGTCCATCCCCGCTGCGTGACGGTGGATGGCGCCAATGAAGGCATCCTTGCCGCCACCAATCATTCCCATTCTAAGTTTTCTGTTCATGTTGGTTGGTTGAAAAATTTCAATAAAAATGAGGCTTAAAAATAATGAATTTAGCAGTACAATATCCCAATTGATGACCTTGTGTGCAAGATTTTAATCTGCGTGCAAACAAGTGCTGGGACACAACATAAAAGGAGGGAGCCATGGCCCCCTCCTTCAATTGTTCTGCAATGTGCTTGTTATGCTTTTTGCGCTTTTTTTGAGTAGACATAAAGGCCTACAAATGCAACAATCAGTATTGCGGGAAACAACAACATGTTAGAGAGTGTTGCTTGTCCTGCAGCCAAATCAGCAGCATCGCCCACCAATCCGGTTGCTTCTGCTGCTACTTTGTTTTGCTGTATCCATCCGCCAATGACAGGCTGAAACATGGAAGAGGAGAACATGCCGATACCGCCCATGATGGAAAGACCGAGTGCGCCTGTTTTTGGAAGAGATTCCGCAATGAAACCCAGCATGTTTGGCCAGAAATAACAGATTCCCAGTGCGTATACCACTGCTGCAACGTACAATGCTGCACCGCTCATGGTGCTCAACATGTAAATGCCTACAACGGCAAAAATGGCTGAGCCCAACAGAACACCAACCGTATTCAACTTGTGGATCAATGGTCCGGCAAAGAACCTGCCAACCGCCATCAGGCCGGTTACCAGGGCCAGGATCAGCATGGGGCTTGCACCTGCTTTGGCAAGGATGGGTCCAACCCATTGTTGTGGGCCAAATTCAGAAATGGCAGTCAGCGCCATGCAACATGCCATGAACAGGTACAATGGATTCAGCATGGCCTTGAAGTTTGCAACCGGAGAACTTGCCTCAGCCTTTGGCTGGGGGAAGCTTTGGCCCCAGAACATGATGGCATATATGATGGTTGGCACCAGGATTACCCAGATCTGTGCCTGCCAGGGAAGGCTTGCATCGGTCATGAACTTTGATATCAATGAACCCAAAACAATTCCACCAGGGAACCACATGTGAAAACGGTTCATCTTGCTGCTGAATTCATTGCCGGTATAGGCATCTGCAATCATTGGATTACAGGCCGCTTCGGTGCAACCATTTCCTATTCCAATCAACAGCGTAGACACCAACAATACGTTGTAGCTGCTGGCGTAAATGGTAGTGAGGATACCGATGGCATGCGCCACAAATGCAACTTGCATGATCAGTTTGGGACCAATTTTAGCGTAGAAAATACCCCCCAGGATCATGGAAATCGGAAAACCAAGAAACCACATGGAATTGATGGTTCCAAGCTGAACAGGATCAAGACTCAATTCGGTTCCAAGCTGTGTAAGGATGCCTGCCCTTATGCTGAAAGAGAAGGCCGTTGTAATGAGCGCGAAACAACTCGCCAAAAAAAGGCGGTTTGCGTTGATGGGCTGGGTCATTGTGATGTAGATTTGGTTATGGGTTAAATGAAAATTTGATTTTGAAGCTAACAAATCTTGAAGACCTTGCCAAGTTTAGGATTGTTTTTTTTGGCAGTTGCCAATTTTTTAAGGCACAGGTATAGAGACATCCAATATTTCGTTGGCCGAAACCTTTCTATCTGAATAGTTTCATTATTTTTAGGCATGCGTACTCCAAACAGAAGAACAGCCATCAGAAATCTTGTGCTGGGAACAATTGCTGCAAGCGGCATCAGTACTGAATCTTTGGGAAATCCTATCGCTAAAACCGAAACAATGGAAAGCGGAAAGAAGTTGAAAGGAAACATCAATCACTCGGCTTGCCGGTGGTGCTATTCTTCCATCCCCCTGGAAGAATTCTGCCAATCTGCAAAGAAGATCGGACTGGTGGGCATTGATCTGGTGGGACCCAAAGACTGGGACATGTTGAAAAAATATGACCTTGTCTCGACCATGTGCAATGGCGCAGAAATCAACCTGAATGACGGATTTAACGATAAAAAATTTCACGAAAAGCTGGTCAGGAACTATACAGAAATGATTCCGTTGGTTGCCAAGGCCGGTTACAAAAACCTGATCTGCTTCTCAGGTCAGCGCCGCGGAAAAGATTCCGAGACAGGACTGAACAACTGTGTTGAAGGATTGAAACAAATCACGGGCATTGCAGAAAAATATGGTGTGGTATTGGTGATGGAGTTGTTGAACTCAAAGATCAACCACAAAGATTACCAGTGCGACAGAAGCGACTGGGGTGTTGAACTCTGCAAACGCGTCGGTTCAGAAAACTTCAAATTGCTTTATGATATCTACCACATGCAAATTGATGAGGGCGATGTAATCAACACCATCAAAAAGCACCACCAATATTTTGCACATTACCATACCGGCGGCGTGCCTGGCAGAAACGAAATCAATGAAACACAGGAACTGAATTATCCTGCCATCATGAAAGCCATTGTTGACACAGGATACAAGGGCTATGTGGCCCAGGAATTCATTCCTACCTGGGACGATAAAATTGCTGCACTGAAACAGGGCGTGCAGATTTGTGATGTTTAGATAACTGAGAAAGCAGCAAGATTTCTATGTTCATCAATATTGTTATTTGACTTGATTAGACACTCGACAACATTGCTAATAATTTTTTGTTATTTTGAATCGCTCATAAGATTTTTACTCCATGGCTGAACGCTTTGACTTTGACGCAATCGTGATTGGATCCGGCATCTCAGGAGGCTGGGCGGCCAAGGAATTGTGCGAGCGCGGGTTAAAGACCATTGTGCTGGAAAGGGGCACCATGGTGGAACACATCAAGGATTATCCTACGGCCAACAAGCATCCATGGGAGTTTCCGCACCGGAACAGCCTGACTGAAGAGGAAAAGAAAATATACACCATTCAATCTCGCCATTATTCCATTGGTGAAGACAACAAGCATTTCTATGTAAAGGACATTGAAAACCCATATGCGGAAAAACAGCGCTATGACTGGGTGAGGGCAGATGTGTTTGGTGGAAGGTCCTTGCTGTGGGGGAGAATTTCTGTGCGCTGGAGTGATGTGGATTTTGGTGCAAACCTGAAAGATGGTCATGGCGTCGATTGGCCCATCCGGTACAAGGACATTGCGCCCTGGTATGACCATGTTGAAAAGTTCATCGGTGTCAGTGGCAGCAGGGAGAATTTGCCCATCCTGCCTGATGGGATTTTTCAAGCTCCATTCGAGATGAATTGCGCTGAGAAACATGTGAAGGAAAAACTGGAAAACAGGTTTCCTGGAATAAAAATGATCCATACGAGATCTGCGAACATCACCCAACCCCTTGATGGAAGATCCTCCTGCCAAAGCCGAAACCTTTGTCACCGCGGTTGTCCGTTTGGCGCCTACTTCAGTACACAGTCCTCTACGCTTCCGGCAGCAGCAAAAACGGGCAACCTTAGCATTCGAACAGGAGCCGTTGTCAACCGCATCCTCTACGACGAAAAAACAGGAAAGGCCTCTGGGGTTGAAGTCATCGACAGGGATACACTCAAGACCTATGTCTATACCGCAAAAATCATTTTCCTCAACGCATCCACCATTGCCACAGCTTTTATCCTCCTGAACTCCACCAGCAACCGTTTTCAAAACGGCATGGGCAATGATTATGATATTGTTGGCCGTCACCTGATGGACCACCACAAGGGGTCATATACCACTGCTGAGATCGAAGGTTTTGAGGACAAATATACTTTTGGCAAAAGGCCAACCGGCGTATACGTTCCCCGGTTTAAAAACATTGATAAGCAAGAACCCAATTTCATCAGGGGCTATTATTACCAGGGCGCCGCATTCAGGGAAAGGGGTAGCAGCAGTGATGAAATTGGAGAAAACCTGAAGGCCATTGCAACAGAACCCGGAAAGTGGAAAATCAACCTGGGCTACTATGGTGAAACGCTTCCCTATGCAGAAAACCGCATCACCCTCAACAAAGACATCAAGGACATATACGGAAGACCCGGCATGACAATAGATTGTTCGTTCAAGGAAAATGAAAAGGCCATCTTCAAGGATGCTTCCGCATCCATGAAAGCAATGTTTGAAGCAATTGGCTTGAAAAACATAAAGCAATCCGGAACCATGTCTTTTCCCGGCAATGCCAACCACGAAATGGGAACGGCAAGAATGGGGCATGATGAAAAAACATCCGTCCTGAACAAGTGGAACCAGTTGCATGCCGTTAAAAACCTTTTCATCACCGATGGCTCAAGCATGACTTCAAGCGCCTGCATCAATCCTTCACTCACCTATATGGCGCTGACAGCAAGGGCCGTTGATCACGCGGTGAAAGAAATGAAGAGAGGAAATATCTAAGACTCGCTATCTTTGCAACATGCTCAAAAGCACACTTCTAAAGGCTGCAAGTGCGGCAGGATTGCTCATCAAGGAAAGAATCAACGGAAATTTTACGGTAGCTGTAAAAGATGGTCCCAATGACCTGGTCACAGAAGTGGACAAGGCCTCCGAGGCACTCATCATGCAGATCATCCGCGAGGAATTTCCTCATCATTTCATCCTCAGCGAAGAAATTGGTGAAGTAAAAATGGATTCTGATTACAAATGGATCATCGACCCTATTGATGGCACCATCAATTTTGCCAATGGCATCCCGCTTTGTTGTGTCAGCATCGGATTGGAAAAAGAAGGAAGAATGATCATGGGGGCTGTGTACAATGCCATGATGAATGAATTCTTTTTTGCAGAAAAAGGAGAAGGCGCTTACCTCAATGATCAAAAACTCCGTGTGAGCGAAAAAGACAGCGTACGACACTCCTGCCTTGTTACAGGATTTCCTTACGTCTACCTTGACATGGAAAATGGCCCGCTGGAAGTCTTTGGAAGGCTGATACGAGAGGGGGTTCCCGTCAGGAGGCTCGGCTCAGCTGCGATTGACCTTTGCTGGGTGGCTGCTGGCCGACTGGATGGTTTCTATGAACACAAGCTCATGCCCTGGGACAGTGCGGCCGGTTATCTGATGGTGGAAGAGGCAGGTGGAAAAGTTACCGATTTCAATGGAGATGCCTATTCCCCCTATCAACACCGCATCGTTGCAACAAACGGAAAAATCCACGATGAGCTCATTCGTTGGATTCATAACACACATCAATAAAAAAATATGTCAAGAACAGAAATAAAGGATTATGGTGAATTTGGTTTGATCCATCACCTTACCAAGAACATAGAATTGCAGAACGTATCCTCTGTGCTCGGCGTAGGTGATGATGCTGCAGTGATTGACCATTTCGGAAAACAATCGGTCGTTACCACAGACCTCCTGATTGAAGGTGTGCATTTTGACCTCTCCTACACACCGCTGAAACACCTGGGATACAAGAGCGTGATTGTCAACTTGAGTGATGTCTATGCGATGAATGCGGCTCCCACACAGATCACCATGAGTGTGGGGCTCAGCAGCAAATTCAGTGTAGAAGCCATAGAAGAATTTTATGAAGGTGTTTATGCTGCCTGTGATGAGCATGGCGTTGACCTTGTTGGCGGAGATACTTCTTCTTCGCAAAAAGGCTTTATCATTTCTGTAACTGCCATAGGAGAAGTGTTGGCTGACAAGGTGGTGAAAAGATCAACCGCACAAAAGGGTGACCTGGTCTGTGTTTCAGGAGATTTGGGTGGCGCATACCTTGGCTTGCTTTTCCTTGAAAGGGAAAAGAAAATATTTCTGGAAAGTCCACTGGTTCAGCCAGACCTCGAAAATGAAGCCTATGTCATCGGTCGTTTGCTAAAGCCAAAAGCCAGAAAAGAAATTGTTGATTTTTTAGGGGAAAATGAAATTCTCCCTACATCCATGATGGACATCAGCGATGGCCTCAGCTCTGAACTGCTGCACATCTGTGAGAAGAGTGGAATGGGGTGTGTGATTTATGAGGAAAAGTTACCCATTGCCGAGGATACAAGAAATGCAGCCTATAAATTTGAAATAGACCCTACTGCGTGTGCGCTCAGTGGAGGAGAAGATTATGAACTGGTATTCACCATCAAACAAGACGATTACGATAAGCTCACACTCAACGAACAAATCAGCGTTATCGGGTACATCACCGATGCTGAAGAAGGGGCTAAGTTCAAAACCAAGGGTGGAAACACATATGATATTACAGCACAGGGTTGGAATGCGTTTAAAAAATAATTTTTCCTACCTTGATGCACATGAGAATAACATTTTTGTTGGCTTTGTGCATCTCTGCTTCCTGCATTCAGGCGAGCGGACAAGAAAAACAACACAACCTGGCATTTGATACCCTTTCAAAACAATGGGACGAAGCGTTGCCCATTGGAAATGGAATGCTGGGCGGACTGGTCTGGGAAAAAAAAGGAAACCTGCGCATCTCTCTTGACAGGGCGGACCTCTGGGATGAAAGGCCCATGAAAGGCCTTCACCGGGATGAATTCAGTTTCCAGTGGGTCCATCAACAAGTTGACAAAAAGCAATACGATACGGTTCAAAAACTCTTCGATCACCCTTATGACAGGGAGCCGGCCCCTTCAAAAATTCCTGGGGCGGCCATCGAGGTACCCATCAACACCTGGGGACAGCAGTCGTTGGCATCCGTTGACATCAAAACAGCCACATCCATTGTAAAATGGAAAAATGGTACAACCCTCAAGAGTTTTGTTCATGCAACCGCTCTGCTGGGTTGGTTCAGGTTTGAAAACATACCCACAGGATTTGACATCAACCTTGTTGCACCCCAATACCAAGGGTCTGTGAAAAATGCAGGTGATCCGGTAAGGGGAGATGATTTGTCGCGGCTTGGATACCAACAAGGTGTCATCAAGAAAACCAAGAACTGCATCACCTATCACCAAAAGGGGTGGGGAGGATTTCATTATACGGTTCGCCTTGAATGGAAACGGGTGAACGCAAAAACAATAGAAGGCGTATGGACCATTTCAAGCTCAAATGAAAAATTCAAACTTCCTCAGGCAGACAGCATCCTTTTGACAAATCACCTCAATGATGGATTTGACAAAGACCATGCAACACATGTACGCTGGTGGAAAAATTATTGGAACAGGTCTGCCATTCGGGTGCCTGACAAGTTGATTGAAAAACAATGGTACCTTGAACAATACAAGTTTGGATCGGCTGCGAGAAAAAACGCGCCACCCATCTCCCTGCAGGCCATCTGGACAGCAGACAATGGAAGGATTCCACCATGGAAAGGCGACTACCACCACGACCTGAATACCCAGTTGAGCTATTGGCCATCTTACAGTGGAAATCATTTGGAGGAAGGTATCGGCTACCTGGATCACCTGGACCAAAACAAGGAAAACTACAAGCGTTATACCAAACTGTATTTTGGGGCGGACGGTTTGAATGTCCCGGGTGTCACCACACTAGAAGGGACAGAAATGGGAGGCTGGATCCAGTATGCACTTTCGCCAACAGTTTCCTCCTGGTTGTCACACCATTATTACCTGCAGTGGCGGTACAGCATGGACAGAAATTTTTTAAAAGACCGGGCATACCCCTGGATTGCTGCGGCTGCCACCTATCTTGAAAACCTGACCTTTATCGACAACAATGGGTTCAGAAAGTTGCCGATCAGCTCAAGTCCCGAAATCAACAACAACAGTCTTGCTGCCTGGTTTTCCCAAAACACCAACTACGACCTTTCATTGATGATCTTCAATTTCAAGGCAGCAAAAGAACTTGCACTTGAACTGGGTTTGAAAAAAATGAGTGCCCATTGGGATTCTATCATGAATCAGTTTCCAGTGTTTTCCGTCTCTGCCGAAAAGGGGCTGAACATCGCTCCAGGACTGGGCTACACGACCTCTCACCGCCACTTTTCCCATCTCATGTCCATTCATCCGCTGGGCCTGATCAAGCCAGAAAACGGAGATCATGAAAAAAACATCATCCGGCATTCTTTGCAACAACTTGATAAGATTGGGCCCTCGCAATGGTGTGGGTATTCTTATGCATGGCTTTCCAACCTCAAGGCGAGGGCCAAGGATGGGGATGGTGCTGCTAAAGCCTTGAAAGTATTCGCACATGCATTCTGCTCCATCAACAGTTTTCATGTCAATGGCGACCAAACAAAGTCTGGGTATTCCAACATGACCTACAGGCCCTTTACGTTGGAGGGAAATTTTGCTTTTGCAGCAGGACTTCAAGAGATGCTGTTGCAATCGCATGCGGGTTATATTGAGGTTTTTCCTGCTGTTCCGAATGAGTGGAAGGATGTTTCGTTCAATACGCTCCGCGCCGAAGGCGCGTATCTTGTAAGCGCAGTGAGGAAAATGGGCGAAACCAAAAGCATTGTCATTCGATCGGAAAAGGGAGGGACGGTGAAAATAAAACTGGATACAAGAGGGTTCAATAAGAAAACCTATGGTGGTGTCAAAATATTGCACCAGGAAAATGGCTTTACCACAATCAAGATGGAGGCTGGTGGAAGCATTGTGCTTGACTATCTATAAACAGACTTATCGCGAAGGATTAAATCCACCCCATCAGGACTGAGTGCTATTTTTTTCTTTTTCCAGTGCGCGAATGGCCAAACCATTTAGTCCATATTTCAATATCAATGGAATAAACGCCGGCACCAATCTGCCTGCTATCGGAAATTTGAATGTCAACAAAAATGAAATTAAAAATACAGTAGGAACTACGAAAGTAAAATACAAACCAAGCCGGATTCTTTCCGGTGAAATTTGATGGGTCAATAATTTCTTCTTGGGGTTGCTGATGTAGAGCCATAAAACAACATTCATGATTGCAGTCAAAACAATATTCAGAACATAAATGCCGTATGGAATATGCAGCATCAATTCTGAAGAATATTCTCCCAGCAACCCAGAGCTGAAGGGAAGCAATACGACTGAGAACAGGAAAAGCAGATTAAGCCATATCAGCCTTGAAGTATAGTCATTAACGTAACCAAAAATTCTGTGATGAACAGACCAGTAGTAACCCACAATAAAAAAACTGATTACAAACCCCAGTAGTTTCCAACCCATGTGTGCGAGTGAGCTCCACAACAATGCATCTGTGGCATGTTCAATTACAGGAACCTTGAATTCTATGACAAGCAATGTAATTGCAATGGCAAAAACGCCGTCACTAAAAAAAGATATCCTGTCCAGTTGATAGTGCATTTTGGATTTATCGTGTCTTGCCTCTCCCATGTTATTTAATTTTTATTGGCTATTTTTTCTGCGTTGATTTGTTTTCCTTTTGATCTCATCGATTGGGCTGACTCCGTAAAATATCGGTGCTTATCGAAAAACTCCAGTTGAAGTTTTTTCCAGTCAGTTGGTGACAGCTCCCTTGAATTTTTCAACTCTTTAAAAAGTCTGTCACTGATGACAAAATAATCATCCCTGCCCAAATAATCAAGGTCTGCATCACAAATTATTTGTTCCAAGAGATTGTTTGGAGACTGGGGAATTTTAGTGGCCATGATCATCCCACAAATTGTTTCAATTTCCTCTTTTGAAAAACCCCAGCCTGGCAAGAACTCCTTTGCAAACTGACAACCTCTTTCCTCGTGTGACTTGTCATCCCATATGTACCCAATGTCGTGAAGCCAAGCCGCAGTTTTTAGCAGATGCATTTTGTGTTCTGACAACTTCTCATTTGCGCCCAACTGTTCACATTTTTCTACAACATCCTTTACATGTTCAATGCTGTGATAAACCAGATGACTGGGAAAATTGCTGATTAAAAATTGTTCGATCTGGTAATATTTCTCTTCTACAGAACTGAAAAGATCATTTTTGAAATACGGAACTTCAAAAACGGCAACGGGTTTTTCTTTTCCCTTAACTTTTATGGGAGTCATCTCACGAAATGCAAAATTGGATTTGTTTTTTAAGGCGTTGTAAACAGACTCTGAGACAATAATCTGTCCGGCATTTGCAAAAGAGCACAGGCGTGATGAAAGATTAACCGCATCTCCAATGACGGTATAATTCATTTGTACCTTGGAACCAATGTTACCAGAGATGACCTTACCCGTATTCAAACCAATTCCAATTTCCAGGGGTGATTGACCGCGGGTCTTGCGCAGCAGATTGAGCTCCTCTAATTTTTGTTGCATCTCTATTGCGGTTAACAGGGCTCTTTCTGCGTCGTTGTTGCTACCAATTGGCGCTCCATAAATTACCATCAGTGCATCTCCTATGATTTTGTCAAGCGTACCATTGTGCTTGAAAACGACCTCAATCATCTTGTCGAAATACTCGTTTAGGGAATCAACCACATCCTTAGCACTCATTTTTTCACTCATTGAGGTAAAACCCCTTATATCACTGAAAAGGGTAGTTACTTCCAGTTCTTGGCCTCCTAAATTGAGGTTGTCCTCATTCTCCAGTATCTGATCAACAATTTGCTTTGAAACATATTTCTTGAAGGTTGATTTTATCTTATCAAGGTGTGAAATATCTTCGAGTGCAATTACCAAACCAATGGCTCCCTTTTCCTCGTCAACCAATGGAGAGATTGAAACATTTACTGTGATGTCGTCCTCGTTCACGCGCAAGGGGTGATTGCTCTCTTTCAATAGTATGGAATCACTTTCAACCCTTTGAAGCAAATCAATCAATTGCCTGTTTTTTTCAAATACAATTTCATAATGATTCCCGACAACATCCTCACGATATGTTTTCAGAATTCCCAAAGCGGCTTGATTGATCAGGTCCACTTCGCCGAACAGGTTGGTTGTGATTACACCAGTATGAATGGACTCCATTACACTGGTATTGAACCTGCGCGACTCAATCAGCGTGTCCAAAAGGTTGGTATTGCTGTAGGCGACACTTGCTTGTGCCGCTATTGCTGCCAACATTGAACTGTCATTGTTGGTGAAGGCGCTGATGCCGGTCCGCAGTTCCTTGTCCAACAAAATAATGGCGCCAATTACCTTTTTTTTATCTTTCAGGGGAGCTACAATGGAAAACTCCTTATCAAGCTTGTTCAGGGTCATTGGATCCATTTCAACATAACCCTTCTCATCGTTTATATGACTTAGCTTGCCAAGAAAACCTCTTTTTGCATTAAAGATTATTGTATTTAAAATTTCATCGTTTATGTTAAATGTAACACGTGGTACGAAAAGTTCAGAGGTTTTCTCTTCAGTAAGAATGAAGCCGCATGATGCATCAAGAATACTACAAGCCTTGTCAAGTATTTCTTGCAACAACTCTTTCACATTTTCAAACTCAAGCAGCGTGTTTGTAATCTCTAACAGGGTTTCCAGCTCGAGCTGCTTTAGGCGAAGTTCATTCGACATTAAAGGGATTGTTATAGGGTATTGATGCCAGCCTCTTCGTTTTCAAAAATTGAAGAGTACTTGCTTATGCCCATAATTTTAAATGTCTTATCAACAATTGGGGCCAGGTTGCAATAACCGAGCTTTCCATCGACCTGCTGAAGCTTTTCAATGATCTCAATGAGTATTGATACACCAATGCTGTTTACCACCTTTGTATTCCCCATGTTGAGAAGAAACTTGTTTTTTCCCTCTGACATTTTTTGGGTACAAACCGCCGCAATTTGTTCTCCACCAAAATTGTTAAGATAACCATCGGTTGTAATTACCACAATATTGTTTACTTCTTTTGTCTCTACGTTAAAGCTGCTCATAAGTTTTTCTTTTTAATCATTGTAACTGTTGTTCCTTCTTGCGTTGATTCGAATTCCACTGAATCTACCAGTTCCTTTATCAACTGTAATCCCCAGCCTCTTTTTCTTTCACCTGCAAGTTTGTTTTCTATTTTGGGTATTTCAACTTTTGATTTATCAAAACCAATTCCCTGATCAATGACTTTGATGATGAGTGATTCGTCATCAATGATAAAATGAATAAAGACATTGTTGGTGGATAGCGAATGTTCAAAAGCATTGATGCAGGCTTCTATAAGGGCCATTCCAATTTCTGCAGCCTGATCATCAGATAGCCCCATGTGCTTGCCGATAACTTCAGCGGTATGGGTAGCAATCAGTTCCATTTCTGGAATGACCGGCAACTTCAGTTCAATTTTGGGTTTGTCCATTGTTGTTGTTTTTTAGTTGTTTTTCTTACATTGTACATATTACTTTTTCTTGATTACCAAAACCGTAATGTCATCAGGATTGTTCTCACCACTGAGCCATTCATCAACGGCCTTGATCAGTTCATCCTTGATTTGCACAGCTGTTTTGTGACCATGTAAAGATACCAATTCAAGTATTCGGTCATAGTTGAACAAATCTCCCTGTTTATTGGGCGCCTCGGGCAAACCATCTGACAATAAAACAAATGCATCTCCTGTTCCAAAAGTCCTTTCCTGTAGTTCGAATTCTTCCTTTCTAAGGCCCCCCAGGGGCAATCCAACCATTTGTATTTCCTCAACCTTGCCTGTTGCGGCTACATAGTGATAAATTGGTGGCATTGCAGCAGAGCTCATCAATACACGTTCAGAAGAAACCTGAAGAATATTCAAGCTCATGCGCATTGTGCCAAGATCAACCCTTTTTACAACACGGTTCAATTGGCTCAATATTTTATTGGGTAAATCCACATTGATGCCATTCAAACCCGCTTTCGCAATTGATACCATCATTCCAGATATAATACCATGACCGGTAGCATCCCCACAAACCACATAAAGTTCTCCATCCTCTTCTTCAAAAAAATCATAATAGTCTCCTCCAATTTCAGTGGACGAGCGCAAAAATGTGGAAATATCGAGATCCTGTCTCGTTGGAATATTTTTAGGAAGCATGCTTTGCTGAAAATCACGGGCTGCTTTCAATTCATCGGACCTTCTCTCGTTTTCTGCCTTTAGCCTTGATTTTCGAGACTGGTATTTTCCAAACAAATATATTCCATATGCCAAAAGCACAAAATAGGCCAGGTATGCAATCCATGTTCTATACCAAGGAGGTAAAATTGTAAAAGACATGGTGGTTTCCTGACTCAGGAGACCACTGGCGTCCATTGCCCTTACATGCAAGGTGTATTTGCCTTCTCTGAGATTGGTATATTCCTTTTTTGAATCTTTGGTAAAGCCCCCCCAACCCTTGTCTTGGCCCTCCAACCAATAGTTGAATTGGATTTTATCTTCGTTCCCAAAGATGGGGTAGGCCACTTCGAATGTCAATTGATTCTGGCGGAATGGAATTTTTTGGTTCCTTAAAGCTATCGCGGAATCCTGAAAATATACTCCAGATATCAACGCCTTGAAGGTGATGTTTTTCTTTTTTAGCGCCAATGATGGGACGTATCTGAAAAGCTTTTCATCCTGAGAGCCCAACCATACAACTTCATCGTCGCCCTTGCCTTCTGCAAATATTCTGGAAGACAATTCTGTCATGTTAACCTTTTCGAAGGGATATTTTTTTATTACCGGTTTGGGGGTTTCACCAATTTCAAGCGTATATAAGCCACTGAGTGTATAAAACCAATTGATACCAGATTGTTCGTTATAGGCAATCGAAAATACCCCATCCTTCACAAGGCTATCCAAAGACCACCCTGTATATGTAAGCCTGTTGCTTTTAAGATTCACCGCATAAAAATGATATGAAGAATCATACCCGTAATACTTGTTTGTACCGGCCTGAAAAAAACGAATGGCCTTGTTGTTTCCAAACTTTTTATCTGCAACCATTTCACTAAAGGTTCCTGTTCCGTCAGGGTTGTACTTGTAAGAAACAGGACCATTGGTGGTATTCAAGACAAGCAAACCTGGCTCTGGTTCAGCAAATCCATTGATATAGACCTGTATGTTATTGGGTATTGTCTTTTCCTTCCAACGGCCTTTATCATACGCGTGCAATGTCATCCCTTTGCCTGATGAAAAAAGCAACTTTTTGTTCAGTTTACTTTGCCGTGATGCGCTTGTATAGTACTGTGTTTTGATAATGCTCGTCTTGCCGGCTTTCGTGTATTTTATATTGTAATTGTTTGTTGTTATCAACATGTCATCAAAAACAGATACGTCAGATCCCGCTTCATTAACACCTTGGGGCCTAAATCCAACTGAACCAAAGTTGTCCTTTGGTGGTATCAACTCATACAGGTCGGTGCCTGTTTTGACAAAAAACCGGCCTCCCAACCTCAACATACCACCAACACCTCCGTATAAACCATTGGTGGTTGTGAAATATGTGAGCGATGGGTCGGTGGTTATTACAGATGCACCATTGCTGGCAACCCAAATGTCATTGCTCCTGTCTTCAAAAATGTCTGCCACATAGTTTGATCCCAATCCAACAGCCGTATTTACTATTTTATTCAGTTTCAGGTCTTGGTCAATCAGAATGAGGCCATATTTTGTGGTAGCAACAGCAATCAACCCGTTTCTTAAGACAGTATTGCTGAGGTACACTTCTCCATCAATGATCAACTTGTCGAGTTCCGGGGTTTTTGTTTTTTCAAAACTTCCATCTTTCTTGAACAACCAGAAGCCTATGTTTCTGGAAGCCATTAGAATGTTGCCGTTCTGCAGTTGATACATTGATTCGGCCCTGTTGTTTGCCCAAATTGCCGAGCCGTTGACAAACCTAAACGCATTGTCAATCAACTCAAGCAGGCCGACCCCCCATTGACGAATAAAAATCCTGTTACCAACCCTGTGCATAATGTGTATGCTGGGGTTAAAGTGCCATACTTTCAGAAGTTTATTGTTGTGGTATTTATAAACTGCACTGTCGGTTTGGAAAAAAACAGTGTCATTTAAAATAGCAGAACTCCACACGCGGCTGGTAACCTTGTCTTTGTCCGCCAGTACATTTGATAAGGATACATACCCATATTGATCTGCATCATTTTTCTTGAGGTATCCAAAATTAAAGTTTGAGGCCAAATAAATATTTCCCTTTGAATCCATCCTGATTTTTCTGCCTTCTTCTCCAAAGGGCAACCCTTTCAGGTTAATTTTTTTTACGCGCTTGCCATCATAAAGCGCAATTCCATTCAAGTGATTACCGACCAAGACCATACCGCTGGTGTCTTGTGCAATTGTCCAATTGACACCCCTCCCGCTTAAGAAGTCCCGGGAGTAGTTTCTAATAAAGAAATTTCCCATCTCCATTGGATTGCTTTGTGCATTTGCAAATTCACAACAGCAAACAAAAATGGTCAACAGTAAAACATGAACCTTTTTCATCTTAATGATTTATTTTTTCTTGATCACTAAAATTGTAATGTCATCTGGGTTGTTTTCTCCGGATAACCACTGATCAACTGCCGCAACCAATTCATTTTTAATGGCCTCGGCATTTCCGGATCCATTCTTTTCAATTATTTCCTGAACCCGCTTGTAGTCAAACAATTCTGCATTTGCGTTGGGAGCCTCTGGCAAGCCATCCGATAACATTACAATCGCATCTCCGGGAGCAAAACGCCTTTCTTCTAGATCAAAAAACTCCTTTTTAAGTCCTCCTAGTGGCAGTCCAACCATTTGTATCTCCTCGGTCTTTCCTGTTGCTGAAACAAAATGATAGATTGGCGGCATTGCTGCAGAACTCATCTCAACAGAATCATCCTTGATGCGAATGATGTTCAGACTCATGCGCATTGTTCCGAGGTCTACTTTTTTAATGACCTTGTTCAATTGTTGTAGAATTTCGCTAGGCGCAAAAGCACTTATTCCGTTAAGGCCGGCTTTTGCGATAGAAACCATCATCCCAGAAATGATACCATGACCAGTGGCATCGCCGCACACAACATAAAGGTCACGATTCTGTTGTTCAAAAAAGTCATAATAATCACCACCGATTTCTGTGGATGACCTTAGAAAAGTGGAAATGTCAAGATCGCTTCTCAATGGCATGGCCTTTGGAAGCATACTTTGCTGAAAATCCCTTGCTGCTTGAAGTTCAGAATTTTTTCTTTCGTTATCCATTTTCCTCTTCTGAAGGTTTTCTCTGTATTTTACAAATAGCCTTACAGAGAAACCAAGTATTGTCACATAAATCAAAAATGCCCACCAGGAAAACCAAGGCGCAGGATGTACCCTGATCGTGAGTGTTGCTCCGGTTTCATTCCAAACACCATCATTGTTGCTGGCCTTCACCCTGAATGTGTATTTTCCAGAGGGAAGGTTTGTATATGTTGCAAAATGTCTTGAACCGGAATAGTTCCAGTCCCGATCATAGCCTTCCATCATGTAAGCATACTGGTTAAACTCGGGGTTCTTGTAATTAAAAGCGATGAATTCCAGGTTCAACTGGTTTTCATTGTATTTTACCTGTATTTCTTGGTTGTAATCGTCATCCTCGATGTTCAACAATTTTCCCATTTTGGAAATTGACTGAACAATTACACTGGGAGGCGTGGTATTGTCTTTTATGTTTTCAGGAAAAAAATAATTCGCGCCCATTAATCCACCAAATGCAATTTCCCCCTTGTTGCTTTTGGAAAAACTGAGTGCGTTGTATTCATAATCCTGAGCCCCGTCATTTTTAAAAAATCCCTTGAATTTTTTTCTGGTGGGATCATATCTTATGATTCCAAAATTGCTGGATGCCCACACCATTCCGTTTCTATCTATTGTAACATCATACAGGTACTGGCTGGGAATACCATTTTTTTGGTTCAATATTGTTTGCTTTTTTGTCTTCAAGTCAATCGTTACCAGTCCATAACCAAAGGATGGTAAATAGATTGTTTTTTCTTCATCGATATCTGCATAAGTCATGAGCAACAACCCGACAGGATCCAGTGTTGTCCAGGGAATTAGATTGGTTATTGCTCCTGTTGATTCGTTCCATTTCCAAAAATGCTTGTTGGTAAGAATATATGTTTTGTCCTTTCCCTTGTTAAAAATATACTTGATTTTGTCGTTTATTTTTAACAGAGGTGTATATGCTTTCATCTGAAGTTCTCCCGATTTGTCAGCAATCAAAACGGCTGTATCTCCTCCCGTTATTAAATCTCCAGCTTGCGTTAAATAAAAAAATGACTGGTTTACAGCAGCGGGAAGCTTTCCTTCCAGGTATTGTTTTGTCAAATTGAGCAGGGGCGAAAAGCTTTTTTGTCCTTTTGCTTTTTTATACAATATTCTTCCTGCTTTTGAGGTTCCCATTACATATATCGAGCCGATATTGTCCTGGCCAAACACCCATCTTCTTGACTCAAGCGATTGAGGATCATTGAGGAAACGGGTAGACTTTTTATTCTTTCTGTCCACCATTGTTATACCGCCGCCCGCATCAGCACCGCCAACCCATAAATTGTCCTCGTTGTCAATGAAAGTACCCCAAGTGGTTGAAAAACCCAATGGCATTTCAGAAGGTTCGCTTTTGAGTACAAAATTCATTTTTTTCATAAACGGGTCATACTTTAGTATGCCCGTACCCGAAGAGCCCACCCAAAAGTTGCCCTCTTTGTCTTCAATAATGTTAAAGTAAACATCCCCGGACACCCCGCTATTGGGTGCTGTATTTGCGTTGATGTGGGTAAACCTTCCTGTGTTCTGGTCCAGCACCTCTATTCCCAGGCCGTCTATTCCTGCCCACAATGTTTTTTTGTCCTTTCCCAAACAAACCGACCTTACTTGGCCCGCTGAAATTGAATAGGGGTTTTTTTTGTCGTGTGTGTACATTGTGCTATCACCCGTCAAAAGATTGTATTTAACAAGACCCCGGTCAGAGCCCAAAATGCATTCTTTTTCGTTTATCTGAACAGATTGGAGAAAAAACATCTGTTTGTCCTGATCATCGCTCTTGAAAACCCTCTTGGTGAAGCGCTCTGTTTTTTTATCAAAATACACCAGGCCGTTTCCAGAGCTTATCAGCAAATTGTCTTTGCCCACCGCAAGTACGGAAATAAATGTATTGTCCTTCCAGCGCCCATTTCTGTCTATTGCTTCCGGAAACCAGTGTTGGCTGAATTTGCCCGTTTTAAGATCTAAAACATACAATCCGGTAAGAAAAGTTGTTATGTAAAGCTTTTGACGCAGTGTATCCTGGTTCAATTGAGTAACGAGTCCAAGGTTGGTGGATTGATGATTGGGAAATCTCTTTCTGAAAGCATCCGAAAACCCTGGTTTGTGGTTGATCCATCGATCCCCTCTTCTGTCATACATGGCTATTGTTCCAAGGTTTGAACCCGTCCATATGTTACCCTTGTCGTCTTCCATCGATGCTGTTCTCCAGCCGATTGCAATGGATGCGTTATCTGATGATATTGGCTCAAATTTTTTAACACCATAGCCATCATACCGGTTCATCCCACCTTGTGTGCCCGCCCATATATAGCCCAAGTGGTCCTGAATAACCGAGTAGGCCGAACTTTGAGAAAGTCCTTGGGCTATGCTAATGCTTTGAAATTTATAGTCGGTGGGGGATTGTGAAACAACTGTTGTAGTTTCCAAAAGGCAAAAAAGAAAAAGGGCTAACCGCATCGAGGGATATTTGATTGATGAAAGTTACTTAAAAATATTTTTAATCAATATTTACCCTTTTTATGAAACCAAATGGCATCGGTCAGTGCCCCCACCCATTAAGGTTTGAATAAACAATTATACCAATAAAAACCGATCGCCATCCTTCCAGAACGGAAGCCTGGTGCGGACTTCTTCAAGCTTGGGCTTTTCAAGTGTGGTGGTGTGGATGTCCTCTGCTGTGGCCTTGTGGTAAAGTGCATTGCCGAGCGGGTCTATCACCATGCTGTCACCAGCATGGTATGTTCCGTTGCCATCGTTTCCAACACGGTTCACGCCAACCACATAGCATTGGTTTTCTATGGCCCGGGCTTGTAATAGTGTTTTCCAATGGTGGCTTCTTTTTTCTGGCCAGTTCGCCACGTTGATCAGGAGGTCATACTCCGGCGACGCTTCTTTTTCAGGATCAGAAAAACCTTGTTGCCTGGCCCAAACAGGAAAACGGAGGTCATAGCAAATTTGAAGGTTGATCCTCCATCCCCCAACCGATGCAATGGTTCTTTTGTTGCCCGGTGCATAATGTTGGTCTTCTCCACCCAGTGAAAAACAATGTCGCTTGTCATAGTATCCGTGCTGGCCACTGGGCAGCATCCAGATGAACCTGTTGTAATATTCGCCTTCCTCTTCAATGCTCAGGCTTCCTGCAAGAATGACTCCCCTTTCTTTGGACAGGTTTTTCATCCACCCGACGGTTTCCCCATCCATTTTTTCTGCCAGCTGTTCTGGCTTCATGGTAAATCCGGTGGAGAACATTTCCGGCAGAACCACAATGTTGGTCTTTTCCTGAATTCCCCTGATTTTATTGGCCAACATGGCAAGGTTTTCGGCCTTGTTTTCCCAGTGCAAATCAGTTTGTACTGTTGTGATGATCAGCTTGTCCATCCAAAAACAATTTTAATTTTTTTGACACCATATCATTTTCAAAACCCCTGGACAGCAGGTATTGTCTGGTTTTTGATTGCTTTACATAAACCGTGTTTCCTGGCCCTTTCAAAGATGCCCACTTTTTTTCAATCAACTTCATCAGTGTTTTTTCATAGGCCGCCATGTCAATTTCTTCTCGCATGGCCTTGCTGATGCTATAGGCGGACACAAACCGTTTTTTCAACTCGACCTCAATCTTCTTCCTTCCCCACTGCTTGATCCTGAACTTTCCTCCCACAAAAGCTGCAGCAAACCGCTCTTCGTTCAAAAATCCTTCTTCAATCAACTTGGAAAGCAAGTGGTTTGCCTCGTTCCAGGTGATTCCATATCCCGACAGCTTAACCTTGACCTCCTGGTGGGAGCGTTCCTGAAAAGCACAAAAATGACGCAGTTTCACGTAGGCCTGTTCGGGCGTCAGTACTTTTCTTTTAAAACCATGTTCCGCCATCTTCGGCAAATTAATCATTAACTGCAGTCCTTTTCGTGGTTTTCAACATAATTGGTCGTTTTTTTATCGAAAATGTCAGAAAATTTTGACCCTTTAATACGCTGGTTGCGACTATATTTGCCCCATACAAACAAGGACAGCATATGAAATTTATCGTTTCCTCATCAGCCCTTCTCAAACAGCTGCAGCAGATCAATGGTGTAATCGGATCAAACAATGTATTGCCGATCCTGGAGGATTTTCTTTTTGAGATTGAATCCAACAAACTCACGGTTGTTGCAACAGATCTGGAAACCGTCATGAAGATCCACCTCGATATTGAAGCCAAAGAGGGTGGTCGGGTTTGTATTCCTGCAAAAATCCTCATGGATTCTCTCAAAAACCTGCCAAATCAGCCCTTGGCCTTTGATATAGACAAGAATTTTGGGATTGAAATCACCAGCGACAATGGCAAGTACAAGGTAATGGGAGAAAATCCCGACAACTTTCCAAAAGAGCCGCCGACAGACGAAACCTCAGCGTTTACAATGACAAGCCATGCGTTGTTGACAGCCATCAACAAAACAATTTTTGCCGTCAGCAATGACGATCTGAGGCCTGCGATGACCGGTGTTTTCTTCGAGTTGGAAAAATCCGGAATAACCGCTGTTGCAACAGACGCACACCGCTTGGTGAGGTATAAAATAAAGGATGTAAAATGTCCTCGTACAGACAATTTTATTGTTCCAAAGAAACCCCTTAACCTGTTGAAGGGCTCTTTGCCAGACAATGATGACGAGATTTCAATTTCCTATAACAGCAACCACCTGTTTGTAACACATGGAACGGTTGAGCTCTCATGCCGCCTGTTGGATGCCCGATTCCCAGATTATAAGGTGGTTATTCCTGCAGAGAATCCCTATAGAATGACGATTGGCCGACAAGATTTCCAATCCGCCCTTCGTCGCGTCAGCATATTCAGCAACAAGAGCACCAATCTTGTTACCCTGAGCATTTCAGGCAGCGAATTGCAGCTTCTTGCCCAGGATGTTGACTTCAGTTTTGAAGGAAATGAAAGGATGTCTTGCCAATACGATGGTGAAGACATCACCATTTCTTTCAATGCGCGCTTCTTGATTGAAATGCTTGGAAGCACAGACAGCGAGGAGGTGCGTCTCGAACTTTCAACCCCAACAAAAGCAGGCCTGATCAAACCGGTAGAGCAGGAGGAAAACGAAGACCTGTTGATGCTGGCCATGCCATTGATGTCCAACTAAAAAACAATTGATATGGATGCGTTGATTTCCTACTTCAGCGATCTTGAAAAAAGACCCCTCGAAAGAGCGGGTTTTTTTGTGGCAGGCATGGTTCTTCTGTGGATCATTGAAAACGCTGCTCCCCTGATTCAACAGCACTATAAAAGAAACAAGGGACGGCACGCTGCCACAAACATTGCATTCACCGCCATTCATTTTGTGATACATACCCTGTTGGCAGGAGGGATCGTTTATATCTCAGGGTGGACCAAAGAAAATGGTTTTGGCCTGGTGCATTGGTTGAACATGGGGCCGCTTGCAGTCATTGTCACCACTTGCCTTGTGCTTGATTTTTTTGCGGGATGGCTTTGTCACTTTGTTGAACACCAGGTGCCCCTTTTCTGGCGCTTTCACATCATTCACCACGCAGACAACAATGTGGATGTTACGACCGGACTAAGGCATCATCCGCTTGAATCCGTTTGGCGGGGTTTGTTTTTTTACATGGGAATATTCGTTTCGGGGGCTCCCATGTTTGCCGTTTTACTCTACCAAACGGCGTTGGTTTTTATCACCGGATTTACACATGCCAACATCAACTTGCCGAAGTGGATCGATAAGGCATTGAGTTGGATATTGGTATCGCCGAACATGCACAAGGTGCACCACCACTGGAAACAACCCTACACCGACAGCAACTTTGGCGCCGTGTTTTCCATTTGGGACAGGCTGTTGGGTACTTTCATGAAGCTTGATCCCTCAAAGATCCGCTATGGTTTGGACCGGTATTACCCGAACGAAAAGGATGAAGATTTTGGAGCCTTGATGAAAAGGCCCTTTCAAAAACTCAAATAAACCGTGAAAAAAATTGCCGTCATCCCCGCACGCTTTGCTGCCAGCCGTTTCCCGGGAAAGCTCATGCAACGCATTGGTGAAAAAACCATCATCAGAATGGTGTATGAAAACGCTGTTTCCATGGACCTCTTTGATGAGGTGTTGGTGGTCACCGACAGCGATGAGATCATGCATGAAATTCTTTCCATTGGTGGCAATGTAAAAAAAAGCACCAAAGAACACCAAAGCGGAAGCGACAGGATAGCAGAGGCTGTTGCGTTAATGGATGTTGATGTCGTTGTCAACATCCAAGGTGATGAGCCTTTTGTTGAACGGGAGCCACTGCACGACCTGTTGCGTTGTTTTGAGGACGCTGAAGTGATGGTTGCCTCTGTCATGAAAAGGTTTGAGGCTGGAGAAGAACCCGAAAATCCAAACCAGGTAAAGGTGATTTGCAACAAAAACAGGGATGCCTTGTATTTTAGCCGCTCTCCGATACCGTTCATGCGCAACAGGAGTACAGGGTTGCCATATTTCAAGCATGTTGGGGTATATGCTTACAGAAAACAAACCCTGCTGGACTTTACGGAATGGCCACTGGGTGCACTAGAGCAAACGGAAATGCTTGAGCAACTGCGTTATCTGGAAAACGGGGTTGCCATCAGAATGGTAGAAACAAAAACAATGAGCATTGGGATTGATACCCCGGAAGACCTTGAAAGGGCAAGGGCTGAATTTCGTTCCTCACCCGATAAAACATAGGTCACTGTTTTCTTTTGTAAACCGGGACAGTGCTGCAGGGCTCACCATACATAAGAGATTTCACCACGGGCAAGAGTTTATTGGATATTTCCACATATGCATAGGAAGGAATTTCCCTGTCTCCACATCCCTTGACAACGACCCGTTTTCCTTCAAATTCCCTTGCGTCAATTGCATTGATGTTGGCAATAAAGGTTTTCTTTATTGCCTCATCCCTGTCACCAGCAATAACGGCATGTGCAATTCCCAAAAGTTTTGATGCGATAAGCATATGGGCCCAGAGGGGGACAATGGCATCACTTGAACAAAAAACAGCAACATCTCTTTGGGTATATTGGCTCCAGTCATGCTTTTCAAGCGACTCCCGAAAATCTTTTTCTTTCAGCAACATTTCCATAAAAAGGAAATTTTTCAAATCGAAAAGCATTGGCTCTTGGTCTGGATAATATTTATCCAGGTCAATGGTCACCAACCCGCTTTCTGCGACCTTGTTCCTGAGTTCTTCCATGGTACAAAGTTAGCAAAAATGCAACAGCCACCCGGGGGGTGGCTGCGCGTTTGTTTTCTCATGAGCAGTATGTCATCAGTAACCGGCTTCCCTTCTTTTGTCAACGATTTTCATTGACTTTTTCAGAGACTCCATCGTACTGTATCCTGCAAATTGCTTGATTTGTGCCTCAAGCGCCTTCTTTTGTCCTGCAAAATCAACTGCTGCGGAAGGAAGGGCACCGACTTGATTCACTTTAATATAGTATACACCATTTTGTCCGTCAATCAGGTCTGATGTATTAGACAAGTTCTTTTTGTAAAACGCTGCACCAATGACTTTTGTTTCTGATCCAAGATTTGGAACAAACGGATCAGCGAACCTTACCGTATCGGCCCTACCAGCAGTTCCCCCCAATAAACCAGCGAGCTTTTCAAGGTTTTTTTCAGCTCCTGCCCTTTGTGCAATCATTTCTGCCTTCTTTTTATTCCTCAGGGTTGGTTCCACCAAGACCCTTGCTACTGATGCCGGCTGAAGACCTTCCTTTATTTCATTGGTGATCATGGCTACCACATACTGGTCTTTGAGGTCAAAAGGTTCAGAGACCGTCCCTGTCTTGTTCTCAAACACCCATTTCACAACAGCCCTGGATGCAAGTGGTCCTGCACTATAATCCAGTTCCTTGATGTTGTCTGCTGTGTTTTTGGTGATTTTCATTTTTGCAACTGCTTCATCAAAGGATTTGGGATCCCTGCTGCTTCCCGCAAACTGTGTTGCTGCTGAGGATGCCGTTGCATCCGTTTCGTCGCTGGCCACAATCGGCTTGGACAAATAAGCCACCTTATAGCCGGGTTCAAAGTTTTTTTGGTTCAACACTTCAATGATATGGTAACCAAAATCAGTTTTAACCACCTCCAAGCTCCCTTTGGGTTTGTTGAAAATGAAGTTGGAAAATTCTTTTGCAAGGTTCATGTCTACGGAAGAGAAATCATACTCCCCGCCTTTTGCTTTGCTTCCCTCGTCGTCACTGACTGCGGCGGCAAGCGCACCAAAATTTCCTCCGGATTTGATGACTGCGAAAATGCTGTCTACCCTTTTTTTGGCTGCACTGTCACTCCTGCGCTGCTGTCCTGTTTGTGGATCAACAATGCCAACAAGAATATGCCTGCATTTTACGGAATCAGGCAAGTTTTTTGCTTCTATTTTTTTTGCGATGACATAGCTACCACCATCAAGGTATGGACCAACAACTGATCCTACAGCCATTGATATGATGGAATCTTTGGCTGCCATTTGCAATTTTGACTTCAGCGCAAATCCATCATAATAAGGAAGCGCGGTATTGTTTTTTGTAACAAAACCTCTCGCATCGTTGGTGGAATAAAAATCAGCCTTCAATGCATTGAGCTGGTTGAATACACGGGAGGAATCTTGTGTGGTTGGGTTTGCACTAAAAGATACATATGCAATGCTTTTTACATGCTCTTGCTTGAAATCATCTTTGTGCTTGGAAACATAATCGTTTATTTCTCCATCACTTACTTTTATGGTGCTATCTGAAACAGTAGTATAGGGAACACTTACAAATGAGATGGATGCAAACGAAGCATTGTCGGCCACCATTTTCTCCAGCATCCATTTTGGAACATAGGATGCCTGTGTAAAGAGAGATGTATATTTTTGGGACAGAAGATTTGTTCCAATGGGCTTGATGAGTTGCTCTTCAATGTTTGCGGCATCCTCTTGTTTCGAACTCTTTTTTACATTGTTGAACCAGTTTCTTGCAGCATTTACATCATATGCGCCTGTTGCCTTGTCAGCAAACATTTGCTTAAATTCCTGGGGGGCATCCTCTGAAAACAAGACGGCACCAAGCTCTTTTGGTGTAACAGCAAGTCCTAATTTTGCTGCTTCTCCATTGATCATTTCTTCCTGAACATAAGAGTTCCAAACATTTTCAACAATTGTTTGGGTCATCATTTCATTGGTTTGCATTCCCTGGGACCTGTAGTTCTGCTCAACCATGTTCACTTTTTTGCTGAATTCCATCAGCTCAATATCCTTTCCGTTGATGGATCCCGCAGAGGTTGATTGGCCACCAAACAGGTTTCCGCTTTTGCCTATGAATGCATCTTGCACCAAAAAGCCAATCAGGCTGATGGCAATCATTGTGGTAAGCAAAACAGCTGCCTTGTCTCTGATTTTTTGAATAATTGACATACTATATATATTATTATAAGAGTGGGCAAAAATAGGGTAAAAATGGTTATTAACAAACTGTGGAAAACGGGGTTTTCGCATGGTTTTTTACGCCGTTCTTCTGTGTTTTAGGGTCTTTGGGGTGATTTTTTTGGTTTTCCACACCTGCTTGTTCATAAACCTGTTTTGATGTGGATTACTGGACTTTATCAACTTTAAAATTGTGGATTGTTTTGAACAAGTTTTGTCTTTTTGGATCTTCATTTGAATTTTCTGTTTTTTAGAACATTTTACCCAATGTTTATCCACAGTATTTTTTTGGTGTTTGGAATGTTGAAAAAAAATAAAACATATTTCTAAAATGTTAACATCTTATGATTTAGCCATATAAAACAATGATTTTAATCAGGTGTACAGATGTGAACAATTGTGAATTGCTGTGATTAAAGGTGGAACAAAGCATGATAAAAAACAGTTTCCAACATATCCACAGTCCTAATAGTAATAGTTTATTTTATATATAATATATAATTATAAATACTACAGTAGATATCAACATTGAATTGCAACAAAAAAAACAATCAAAGGAACTGAATTTTTGAAATTATCCTTGTTGCTTACTTTGGGCATTTGGTTTTTATCTCGGATCAAACATGCTTATCTTTAGACCATGAAAATCATCAGGAATATTATATTTGATCTGGGCGGCGTTCTCATTGATTGGAATCCTGATTATATGTATCAATCGCTGATCATCAATGAACAGGAACGTAAACATTTTCTCGACCATATTTGTACACTTGCCTGGAATGAAGAGCAGGATGGGGGAAGGTCTATTCATGAAGCCAATCAATTGTTGATTTCAAAATTTCCTGATAAAAAGGATTTAATACTCGCTTTTTATGATCGATGGGAAGAAATGTTAAAAGGTCCCATTGAAGGATCTGTAGAAATTTTGCGTAAACTAAAAGAAAATAAAGCTTACAATATTTATGCATTGACCAATTGGAGTGCAGAAACTTTTCCGCGGGCCTTGGAATTGTTTGATTTTTTACACTGGTTCGATGGTCGAATTGTTTCTGGCGAGGAAAACACAAGAAAACCCTTCAAGGAAATTTATGAGCTCACTCTTTCCAGGTTTGATCTTGACCCATCAGAAACTGTTTTCATTGATGATAACATGAGAAATATAAAAGCAGCTGAAACATGTGGGATATCTTCCATCCATTTTCAAAACCCTGAAATACTTCTCAGGGATTTAGAGAAGTACAATATACTTTGATCATTTTAAGATCTGGTAGGCAATAAAACTCAGTAAGTAAGCCAATCCTGTCATGTATAACAATTGAATCATTGGCCATTTCCAAGAACCTGTTTCTTTTTTTACCACCGCCAATGTGCTCATGCACTGCATCGCCAGGAGGTAAAAAATCAACAGAGAATATCCTGTTGCTGTTGTATAAACAGTTGACCCATCTGATCTTTTTGCAGATTGCATTTTCTTTCTCAGTGTTTCACTGTTTTCATCCGCATCTTCCCCAACACTATAGAGAGTAGCCATTGTGCCTACAAAGACTTCTCTTGCAGCAAATGACGTTATCAGGGCAATGCCAATCTTCCAATCATAACCCAAGGGTGCGATCACAGGTTCAATACTCCTTCCTATGATTCCAGCATAAGAATTTTCCAGCATTTTTGATGACATCTCTACCTGATATTTGCTTTCATTTGATGGATCACGCTTGATCAATTGTGTAAACTCCTGTTCAATCATTTCCCTCTTGTTTCCAGGTCCAAAAGAACTGAATGCCCACAATACCAATGAGATGATCATGATGACCTTTCCGGCATCAAAAACAAACACTTTTGCTTTTTCAACCATGGTAACAACAATATTTTTCCACCTCGGTTGCCTATAAACAGGCAGTTCAAGAATAAAAAAGCTTTTTTCTTTTATTTTAATGAAAAGGTTCATCACATAGGATACTGCCAGCGCAATGACAATTCCTAAAACATACAAACCCATCAATACCAATCCCTGTAGATTGAATATCCCCAAGATGTTTTTATTGGGTACAACCAAGGATGCTAAGATGGTGAATACTGGCAATCTCGCACTGCAGCTCATAAAAGGTGTTACCATGATGGTCAGCAGCCTTTCTTTCTTGTTTTCAATGTTTCTTGCACTCATGATGGCAGGAACAGCACATGCGAATCCTCCAATCATGGGCATTACGCTTTTTCCATTCAAACCAACCCTTCTCATGATTCGGTCCGATAGGAAACTGATCCTCGCCATATAACCAGTATCCTCCAACAAAGTAATCAAGCCAAACAAAATCATGATTTGCGGCACAAAGACCAAAATTCCTCCCAGCCCAGCCAAGATACCATTGATCAACACATCAGCAAACCAACCCTCTGGCAGAATCGATCCTAACCAACCACCCAAGGCCCCGACACCATATTCAATTGCATTCATGGGGTATTCGGCAACCCAAAAAACACTTTGAAACATGATGAGCAGCACTACTGCCATGATCAGGTATCCCCATGTTCTGTGCAAAAAGAAATGATCCAGCTGCTCTGAAAACATTTTTCTTTTTTCGATGCTTTCTTCAACAACAGACTTTTGCATCACCTGCCGGATTCTCTTGTACCGCAGTTGTATATCCTCTGCTTGAATTTTTGTATGGTTGAATTTGTATTTTTCCTCTATTTTCTCTATCCTATCCTGCAGTTCATCTTGCAGATCAAAAGATTCGTGGTTGATCAGGTGGTGCACAGCAGCATAATTGCTCAATGATGGCATCAATTCCCTCATTTCATGAATGGCATCAACAGCGAGGTTATCAATGGGATAAAAGTCTTGACCCAACACTTCATTGTGCATCATCTGTGCTACAGTTGACTTCAACTGGTCAATTCCCTTTCCTGTTCGTGCATTCACAACAACAACCGGAACTTGCATTTCTCTTGAAAGACAATCCACGTCAATTTTTATCCCCCTTTTTTTAGCAAGGTCAACCATTGTCAACGCAACAACCACAGGTATTTTCAAGTCTATCACCTGTGAAACATAGAGCAGGTTTCTTCTCAGGTTGCTTGCATCAGCAACAACGACTGCCAAATCCACTTTTTCTCCAGCGTCTGGTGTCATCAGTTGTTTATAAGAGACCCATTCATCAGTTCTTCTTGGGTATAGGCTATACGTTCCCGGCAAATCCAATACTTGACAGCTTTGCTTGCTTCCTAAAACAAAGGTTCCCACTTTTTTCTCAACAGTTACACCAGGAAAGTTGCCCACTTTTTGTCTTAACCCGGTCAAAAGATTGAAAATTGAGCTTTTCCCGCTGTTGGGATTTCCAATCAATGCTATATATGGGTTTCTTTTTTCCATAAAACTGCGTAAAGGTACAGCCTATTGATGCGCCCAACTTACGAAAACAGTAAAAAGCACTTCAATTCAACCATAGTTGCTTTGAACGATTGAACTGTAGTAAATTTGCCACAAATACCCTCAGCATGTACAGGATTTTGGTTTCCCTGCTTTTTCTATCCCACTGCGCAATTGCACAAAAGTTAAACAAGAACGACAAACAGATTCTCGGGTATCTTCAACAACAGGTTGGATATTTGTCCTCTGAAGAACTGAAGGGCAGGCGAGCTGGAGATCCGGGTGAAATTTTGGCCGCAACATTTATTGCTGACAAGTTCAAAGAAATTGGTCTTTCTCCTCGGGGAGGTGCCGATGGATATTTTCAACCCTTTTCCATCAATGATGGCAAATCCATTGCTAAAGAAAGCCGGTGTGTTATCAATGGTTTTACATTAGAACAAGGCAAAGACTACTTTCCGCTTTCAAATTCTACACCCATTTCGTTCAATGCAGAATGTTCACCCTCGTTGAATGAAAAGGGTTTACCTTGGATGATTGATATTTCAGAGACCATGGAAGAAAACAAGGAAAATCCACACTTTGATGTATCCAACATGTTGAACGAAAAACTGCAAAAAGCCAAAGACAAGGGTGCCTCTGCGGTTGTTTTTTACAACTCTTCCCCCAAAGAAGATAAAATATTTTTTGACGGAAAAGACCGCTCAGAAAAGTCCGCACTTCCCGCTTTTTATATTACCCACGCGGCCCAAAAAAGAATTATAAAAGACCCATCGGTTTCTTATCAGATAGAAGCGTCAATATCCATCACCCCAAAAGTTCGCAATGCAAGAAATGTTGTTGGTTATCTTGACAACAAGGCACAGTATACAATAGTCATTGGCGCACATTTTGACCACCTGGGATATGGAGAAGACGGAAATTCAATGATCCGCAATGGAAACATGGACATACACAACGGCGCAGACGACAATGCGAGTGGAACATCTTCCATGATTGAACTCGCTTTTCTCATGAAAGCCAGCAAGGTTAAACGGTATAATTTTCTCTTCATTGCATTTTCAGCAGAAGAATTGGGACTCAACGGGTCAAAATATTTTGTCGAAAACCCCACCATCCCGCTCAACAGCGTTAACTACATGATCAACATGGACATGGTAGGTCGCATGAACGACAGCTCCAAAACCATCACCATTGGAGGGTATGGAACTTCTCCGAATTGGAAAACCATGATTGAATCCGTTAAGAAAAAAACCTTCTCCATCAGGTTTGATTCCAGTGGAACCGGACCCAGCGACCATACATCTTTCTATCGCAAAGACATCCCAGTGCTTTTCTTTTTTACAGGTTTGCATGCTGATTATCACAAGCCCTCAGATGATGCGGATAAAATCAACTACACAGGGATGCTCCACATCATCCGGTTTATTCAACAGATGATTGAAGGACAAAAGGAGGAACAAAAACTAGTTTTTACAAAAACAAGGGAACAACAAACCACTACCACTGCTCGCTTTAGTGTCAGCATGGGCATCATGCCAGATTATTCTTTTTCAGGTAACGGTGTCAGGGTGGATGGCGTTTCTGACAACCGCCCTGCAAAATTAGCGGGCATCCTTGCAGGCGACATTGTCAAACAACTGGGGGAACACAAAACCTCTTCTGTCGAATCATACATGCAAGCCTTGTCAAAATTCAAAAAGGGTGATAAAACAACCACCCGGGTAATGAGGGGAGACAAGGAAATGACGTTTGAAATTGTTTTCTGATGAAACTGAGACTCGATGATGACCAGATGTCGGATAGTTTTTTTGAAGACACACGCATCCTTGGGATTGTATGCTCTCTAAAAAACTATCAGTTTTGCTGGAACATTGAACGCCTGTTGCAAATAGACTTTAGGACTGCGCCGGACCTTCAGATCCCAATGGAAAAAAACAGAAGGTCATATTCTTTTACTGTTTATGAATTTATTCATACATCTTCCGGGAAAGAACATTATTTATACAGCAATAAGCACGAAGGTGAATTTTTATTGCCAGAGCTCCAGCACCTTGATTTTGTCTGGCTGGTCAGAGACCCTTTTCAAGACAATGGTTTTCTCTTGCAATTGCAACAACAAATCAGGTCTATTGCAGGTGTTCAAATGGTTATTGAGGTTCCCCACGATAAAATCAAATCAAGAGACAACTTACAACGTTAAGCCATGTGGATAGAAAAAGAAAACCAACTGTACCAAAAATTTGCTTTCAACAATTTCATTGAAGCATTTGCTTTCATGACAAAAGTTGCCATGCTTGCTGAAAAGGCCAACCATCATCCTACCTGGAAAAACACCTGGAATGTTGTTGAAATTTGGCTGACTACACACGATAGTGGCAATGTGGTCACAGACAAGGATGTTTCATTCTCTAAGGAAATTGATGCTGTTTATATTGGCCAATAAAAAATTCCTTAATATACCGTAACGGCGAAATCTGCAGCCGGCATGATTTCTCCTATTGTTTGCGTTCTATCGGACAGCCCGTTTTCAACCAGCAAGGTCCTAACCGCTTCAATGCTTTCTTTGGCAACAGCAACCAAAAGTCCCCCACTTGTCTGGGGGTCAGCCAATATGTTTTTTTGTATTGCCATGCTGCTCTTGTCCGCAAAATCAACCTTGTGGCCATAGCTGTCCCAGTTTCTATTGGTCCCGCCAGGAACCGAACCCATTCCAACATAGTCCATCAACCTGTCAGATATCATCGGAACGGCAGAAAAATTCAACATGGCGGACAAACCACTTCCTTCCGCCATTTCTATCAAATGTCCCAACAAACCAAATCCGGTGATGTCCGTCATTGCGTGTACACCTTTTATCCTGCCCAGGGCTGCGCCAATTTTATTCAGTTTCATCATCTGGTCTGCAGCCAGGGTTTTATCCTCCTCCCTTAATATTCCTTTTTTTTCAGCAGTGGTCAATATTCCCACCCCTATTTTTTTTGTGAGCAAAAGCAGGTCTCCCTTTTGTGCTGTATTGTTTTGTTTAAGATGACCCAATTCAACCAAACCATTTACTGCCAGTCCAAAAATTGGCTCAGGAGAGTCAATGCTATGGCCTCCAGCCAATGGAATTCCTGCTTCAAGACAAATGCTTTTGCTTCCTTCGATTACCCTTCTTGCCACCAACGGAGAAATCAAATTGATCGGCCACCCCAATATTGCTATGGCCAACACCGGATCACCCCCCATGGCGTATACATCACTGATTGCATTGGCAGATGCTATTCTACCGAAATTATATGGATCATCCACAATGGGCATAAAGAAATCTGTTGTAGAAATCAATGCCTTCCCGTTTTGTAAATCATATACGGCGGCATCATCTTTGCTGTGGTTGCCAACAATCAAACGTTCATTGTCGGGCATGCTAAAGCTGGATGCGAGGATTTCGTCCAGAATTTTTGGGGAAATTTTACAACCACAACCCGCACCGTGTGAAAATTGGGTAAGCTTAATCTCTTCCATTTGAATTTTTTATGAGCAATTTTGCATTTTCATGGTCATTGACATTTTCCGCAGCCACAACCATTATTGTAGGTTTGGGATCATTTCTTTTTTCAAGACCTTTTCTGTATAGCTTGTCATAATACTTTAGCAGAATATCAAAGCAACCGCGCACGTCATCCCCGGACAGGTTTTCGACTGCTGTTTTTGTTTCAAGCCCTCCCAATCTTTTTTGTATTCTTAGGATTGCATCATTCAGTGCTGTACGATCCAGCCTTCCATAGGTGTTCACCAAATAGTCAAGACGTGACCCAAATGGGATATCCAAAAAGCAAATATCACAGGTGCGCATATGTGTCCAAAGCGTCTGTGGTATATTAACGGTTCCAATTCTTTGGCTTTCATCTTCCAGCCAGATTTTTTTTTCTGGATATTTATCTTGTGTCTGTTTGATGGCAACGGCCAGTTTGTTCTCAAACATTTCCTGGCTTGGTTGTTTTGGCAGCCCTATGTTTCCGAATGCCGAACCCTTGTGCCCGGCCAATCCCTCAAGGTCAACAACAGCCTCTTTCATGTCTTGAAGCGCATGCAATACAATGGTTTTTCCCGATCCGGTGTTTCCGCCCAGTATTCGAAAGGGAAACGGCTTTTCAAATTCTCTCAGCACCCAATTTCTAAAAGACTTGTAACCCCCAGCCAATGTATATACCTTGAATCCATAGAGATCGAGCAGCCAAGCAACTGCGCCACTCCGCATCCCCCCGCGCCAGCAATGTACCAATATGGTCTTGTTTGATTTGTTTTCTCTGGTGATGGTTGTTTCGGCAGACACCAACATGTCTTTCATCTTGGGTCCAAAATACTCAAGACCTTTTTTGATGGCATCTTCTCTTGAGGACTGCTTGTAAATGGTTCCTACTGCAGCGCGCTCCTCGTTGTTGAAGAGTGGTAATGATATGGCATTTGGAATGTGCGCGTGCGCATACTCGGCATCACTTCGCACATCAATGATGGGATATTTGCTGGAGAGTTGAATGAATTCTGCAACCGAAATTTTTTCTATTCCCATTTTGTATGGATGTGCATCACTTGTTCATGGTGGCAAGAAACTCCTGGTTGTCTCTTGAACCTTTCATTTGTTTGATGAGAAGGTTCATTGCCTCTTCGCTGTTCATGTCTGCAATGTGGTTCCTGATGATCCACATTTTCTGCAATACATCTTTTTCAAGGAGAAGGTCTTCCCTTCTTGTTGATGACGCGGTAAGGTCGATGGCAGGGAACATGCGCCTGTTGGCCAAACGCCTGTCAAGCACCAATTCCATATTGCCCGTTCCCTTGAATTCTTCAAATATCACTTCATCCATTTTGCTGCCCGTGTCAATCAGTGCTGTGGCAAGTATGGTCAAGGATCCTCCATTTTCCACTTTTCTTGCTGCTCCAAAGAATTGTTTTGGTTTTTGCATGGCATTGGCTTCAACACCCCCAGACAACACCTTTCCGGATGAGGGCGCTACCGTATTGTGTGCTCTTGCAAGCCTAGTAATGGAATCCAGCAAGATCACGACATCGTGTCCACATTCTACCAATCTTTTTGCCTTTTGAAGGGCCATGGTAGAGACTTTTACATGCTTGTCTGCGGGTTCATCAAAGGTTGATGCAAGAACTTCTGCCCGCACGCTCCTTTCCATGTCTGTTACCTCTTCCGGGCGTTCGTCAATCAACACCACCATCAAATAACATTCTGGATGGTTCGAGGCAATTGCATTGGCAACCTCTTTAAGCAACATGGTTTTACCCACCTTTGGTTGTGCAACAATCAGACCCCTTTGACCCTTTCCCAGCGGTGTAAAAAGATCCATCATTCTGGTTGAATAATTGTCTTGCTTGGTGTACAAGTTGAACTTTTCAAAAGGAAACAATGGTGTCAGGTAGTCGAAAGGAACCCTGTCGCGCACATCGTCTGGCAATCGACCATTAACGGTATCCACTTTCAACAGGGCAAAATATTTTTCTCCTTCTTTTGGAGGACGAACGCTTCCGGTAATGGTATCGCCGGTTTTAATTCCAAACAATTTGATCTGGGAAGGAGAGACATATACATCGTCCGGGGATGACAAATAATTGTAATCACTGCTTCTCAAGAAACCATAACCATCTGGCATCATTTCCAATACACCCTCACCCAAAATGGCGCCGTCAAATTCAACATTGAATACGGGCTCTTTTTTGATGAAGAGTTGTTTTGAAGGCACCTCTTCCTGTGCAATGGTATTTTCCGGTGATTGCGGCTCTTCCCCATCATTTGAAACCTCCTGCAGTTTTGCTTGATCGGGCTGCACCATTGTTGTTTGTGCAGGAATGGGTTTAATTTTTTTGATGGGTTGCTTTTCTATTTTTACAACCGGAGTTTCTGTTTCTTGCTGAACTGGAGTGGCAGATGCAGGCGGCCTTCCTCTTTTTGCAACCTTTTTTTCCAATTTAGGTGCTTCTGTTCCCCCTATAACCTCACTGCTGGCATCTTCCGATTCTACAATCGCCTCTTCGGTACTGTTGGCTGTTGTAGTTTTTACAATCCGCTTCTTCCTCACCACCTTTTCTTCCTTGCCTTCGGCTTTTGTAACACTGTTCAAGATGGCCTGTTTATCAAGAATCTTATAAATCAGATCTTGTTTTTCCATTTTCTTCACCCCTGTTATTTTGAGTTCTTCTGCGATATCAAGCAGTTCTGGAACAAGCATGTCGTTCAGCTGTAGAATGTCGTACATAAATGATGTTTGGATAATAGCTCCCAAAGGGGAAATGACAGAATAATGATGATGAATGTGAATGGAAAACGATGTGTGGAGTTGTGCTGACCTGATTCTTGCTCCTGTTTCCGATGGCAATATTAAGCCTTTTTCAATTTTAAAAAAAATATTTACCCATCTTATCCCCGAATCATCTCCCACGCTATATTGTATTTGTTACCTTTGCGACAAGAAAAATTACGTTATGTTCAACAAGCGCATCAAGATCAGGGAATTGTTGCTCCAGCCGCCAGGCCAGAAAAATATTGTTGTCATGGGCTGGGTCAGGACCTTTAGGAACAATCAGTTCATAGCCCTGAACGATGGGTCAACCAACACGAACATACAGGTTGTTGCACCGCTTGGTCAATTTGATGACGAATTGTTAAAGCGAATAACCACCAGCGCTTCACTTAAAATTACCGGTTCTCTGGTTGCCTCTCAGGGCAAGGGCCAAACCGTGGAACTGGTAGCAGATGCAATTGAGGTTTTAGGAGATTCAGACGCTGAACGCTATCCGCTTCAACCCAAAAAGCACAGCCTAGAGTTTTTGAGGGAAAAGGCACACCTGCGTTTCAGGACCAATACATTTGGATCTGTTTTCAGGGTAAGGCATGCCCTCGCTTTTGCCATTCACCGGTTTTTTCACGAAAAGGGATTTCTTTACATGCACACCCCGATCGTCACTGCCAGTGATGCCGAGGGGGCCGGAGAAATGTTCAGGGTTACTACGCTTCCTTTTGATAACCCACCCCGCGACGAGCAAGGTGGCATCGATTTTAAGGAAGATTTTTTCGGTCGAAGCACCAATCTTACCGTCAGCGGTCAATTGGAGGGTGAACTGGGCGCCACGGCATTTGGTGAGGTCTATACGTTTGGGCCTACGTTCCGTGCAGAGAATTCAAATACCACCCGCCATTTGGCAGAATTTTGGATGATTGAACCCGAGATGGCCTTCTGTGATCTTGAGGACAACATGCATCTTGCTGAAGCATTCATCAAGTACATCATCCGGTTTGCCATGGACAACAACATGGATGACCTTCAATTCCTGGACCAGCGTCTTGCCGAAGAAGAAAAGCAACTTCCAGCAGACAAGCGCAGCGAAATGGGTTTGATTGAGAAGTTGAATTTCGTCCTGAACAATGATTTCGAACGCATTACGTACACCGAAGCCATAGATATTCTACTGAATTCACCTGCCTATAAGAAGAAAAAATTCTCGTACGAAGTAAAATGGGGGGTCGATATGCAAAGTGAACATGAGCGCTACCTTGTGGAAAAACACTTCAAAAAACCTGTCATTGTAACCAATTATCCCAAAGACATCAAGGCGTTTTACATGCGCCAAAACGACGATGGGAAGACCGTTGCCGCCATGGATATTCTGGCTCCAGGAATCGGTGAAATTGTAGGAGGTTCACAGCGCGAGGAACGCCTAGACCTGTTGACCCAGCGCATGAAACAAATGGGCATTGATGAACAAGAGCTTTGGTGGTACCTTGATACCCGGCGTTTTGGAACCGTACCCCATGCAGGCTTTGGTCTTGGTTTCGAACGCATGGTATTGTTCGTTACCGGCATGACCAATATCAGGGATGTCATTGCATTTCCAAGGACGCCTAAGAGTGCCGAGTTTTAGCCATTTCCGGTTCTGCAACCACACGGTGTAAACACATCACCGGTATATGTGTTTCGTGTATCAACTCACGGGTTGTGCTTTTTTCAAAAAAGCGCTCAAGCACACTGTGTTTTTTGGGAAGCGTTATCAACAAGTCCAGGTCGTGCTTTTCCGTAAACCCGTCCAACCCTTCGCTGATGTCTTTGTTTTCGATGAAATCATAAATGGGGTTCAAGCCCGCCAGCAGGGTGTCCATGTTCATGGTTTCCTCAGGAGTGCTTGCTGTGAAATGCTTTCGCTTGTAGTCAACGTTCAGCACATGCAGTTCTGCATTGAAAAACTGCACAATCGATCTTATTTTCGCTACAGGTGTTGACGCAACAACATCCCTGAGGTCGGTTGCCAGGCCAATTCTTTTGAATGGCTTAAACCTTACGCCCGGTGGAATGACGAACACAGGCACGCCAACTTTTGAAACCACCGAAAGCGTATTGCTCCCTAAAAAAAACCTTCCAGCACCGGTTGTTCCTCTTGTTCCCATGGTAACTGCAAAGGGGTCCAGTATTTTACACAGCTTGCTTATTTCTTCCGCTACTTCGCCCATCTTGCTTTCCGTATAAATTTTTAGCTTGCCCCCGGTAATGGTTTCGAGATTCTTTTTTAATTCCGCCAGTTTCTGCTCACTGATTTTTCTGATTTCATCCAAAGAAATTGTGACCAATGGCACTTCTGAAAAACTGATGGGAAGTTGATATACGTTCAACAACAAAAGATGGCTACCCATTGCCAAAGCCATGTCTGATGCGTACTTTACAGCATTATCGGATATTGCCGAAAAGTCTGTAGGAACAATTATTGCCTTCATGTGGATGTTTTTCCAAACATACCGCACATGCCTGTATTCTTTAATGATACCGTACAGCCAGCGAAATGAAGTTTGTCAGTTTTTGCGCAGGAAATAACCAACGCGCCTGTTGGCATCTTTTCTCACATCAACGTAGAAAAGATTGATATCGCCCGCGTGGTAATTTTTGCTCCGGTATAAAAATGACCACGGAAAACGCGGATGTGATACCCACAGTGCACTTCCCTCTACCTGGGCGTTTTGGGTCTTCTTGTACACCTTGTTCAGGTTATACAGTACTGCTCCTTGTTGTAGTTTTTTATCTGCAATTTCAGTAGTTGTTTTCCAGGTGATGGGATTTACAACTGCAATACTGCTATCTAGCCTGTTCGCCCAATTGTCCGAATGGTCTTTTCTGTATGTTCTCCAGCTTACAAAACATCCGGTAGACGTACTGTCTGTGCAAACCGGTATCTCTTTGTATTCGCCCTTTTTCACACCCATTCCTATCAGATAAGCACATACCAGCTGTTTTTGAAGCGGCTTTCCGTCAAAAAATTCTTTTAACAAACGGATGGCATGTGTTGTTCCCTGGCTGTGGGATGCAATGATTATCGGGCGACCGCCGTTTTCATTTTTCAAATAATACGCAAATGCATTTTTGACATCCTCATACGCAGTATTGAATGCCCTGTATTTTGAAACACTGTCTTTTTCGCTGTACATTCCTATATGCGCCTGTCTGTACCTTGGCGCAAAAACCCTTGCCCGCTCATTGAAGGCAGAGGCCTGGTAAAGGATAGCGCTATAATCTGTCTTGTGGTTGATGAAGGGGTCGTCTATTGTAGCATTGTCATTCCCGTTTTCCCTTAAACCGGTTAATGTGGTGGGGTGCAGATAAAATACATCGGCCTCTTTTTCTGTTTTTATTCCAACCAGCGGTTTGGGAACCGTATCTGATGGATCCTGTTTTGCAGGATGTGCTGCCCAATATTTGAGTTGTGTGTAATCGGGGATGCCGGTTTCGCTTTTGAACGCAGCATCTCCCGTGTATGAAACAATGTTTTTTGAACAAGCACAGAGCACCATAATCCCCATTGCCGCAACAACCGCCTTAATCATTTATATTCTGTTTAGTTTTCAAATTTATGTTCCTTAATTTTACCCAACAATCTTTTTTGTCATGAATATACCCGTTGTTGATCTTGAGCAATTTATTAAAGGAAATAGAGAAGAAAAGGTTCAGTTTTCCGCTGTTCTTGGAAGGGCTTTTGAAGAAGTTGGTTTTGTTTCCGTCAAAAACCACGGCATTCCCCAAGATTTGATTGATGATTTATATGATACTGTCAGGTTGTTTTTCTCACTTCCCGAAGCCGACAAAAGATCTTATGAAATAGCCGGTTTGGCAGGCCAACGCGGATATACATCCTTCGGAAAGGAACACGCCAAAGGGTCTGACGCACCAGACCTCAAAGAATTTTTCCAGTTTGGTCAAACGGTTTTACCCGGAGAAGAGGCCCCGGAGTTTTATCCACCCAACGTTACCGTTTCGTCACCATCCAATTTCAATGCCTTGTTTTTAGACGCCTACAGGGCTTTTGAAACATCTGGTGCTGCTTTGTTGTCTGCTATCTCAATGTATTTAGATTTGGGAGACAGCTATTTTACGGAACATGTACACCTTGGTAACAGCATACTTCGCGCAATCCATTATCCCCCTATTTTGCAAGAGCCCCGATCAGCCATTCGTGCAGAGCAACACGAGGACATCAACTTGATTACATTGCTTGTTGGCGCATCGGCCGATGGTTTAGAAATCTTGAGCAAGGATGGCAACTGGCTTCCTGTGAAGGCTGGTCCTGGAGAAATTGTTGTGAATGTTGGTGACATGCTTCAGCGACTTACCAACGACAGGCTAAAAAGTACAACACACCGTGTGGTGAATCCTCCGCGCGAAATGTGGAACCACTCTCGTTTTTCAATCCCCTTCTTTTTACACCCACGCAGCAACATGTCACTTGCCTGTCTTCCTTCCTGCATTACGACGTTGCGACCCAAACAATACGAGGATTATACAGCTGGTTTTTATCTCGATGAAAGATTAAGGGAAATAGGGTTGAAAAAATAGAACATTGCTCAGGAAACATTTCCATTTTTTAAAATCAGTTTTGGTCTTTAGCCTTTCTGCTTTTGGGGGGCCACAAGGTCAGTTTGGCATGATGGTCAAAACTTTCGTTGAAAAGGAAAAATACATTTCCTTACCTGATCTTCTCAACTTGAATGCCTTCTGCCAATTGCTTCCCGGTGCAACTGCAACCCAAACTGTTTCCTTGCTGGGTTATCGGCAGGGCGGTTTTTGGCTGGCTTTTCTTACACTTCTTTTGTGGACAACACCAGCCGTAATTTTTATGTCTGCTTTGTCTTTTGTATTTTCTTCAGACAACAGCAACCTGATTTTTCGACTAAGGTTTGTTCAGCCTATGGCACTTGGATTCTTGGCTTTTGCTGCCATAAAAACCTATGCCTTGATTGTTTCAAGGTTACAGGTATTTGTTGTGGTATTTTCATCCCTGATCACGTTCTATCTGTTCAAGACGCCGTGGGTATTTCCTGTGGTGCTGCTCTTTGGTGGTCTATGGGGATCTTTTTCTTCAAGCGATCAACAAACTCCTGCGACCCCCATTTTTAAAAGACCAAATTTTTTGCCACTCTTTGTATTCGCCATACTTTTTGTGTTGGCAGGATTTTTTTCAGAGACTGCCAGAAAAAAATCTTGGGAAAACAGAACGCCATACAATGTTTTTGAAAACATGTATCGTTTCGGGAGCATCGTTTTTGGTGGTGCTGATGTACTCATCCCCGTCATGTACAATCAATATGTTGTTCGACCAGAAACAGACAGAATCAAACGCACCAACAAGGACGCTATCAGGATAGAAAGGAATTCATTTTTGTCTGCAGCGGGTGTTGTTCGTGCAATTCCCGGACCTGCTTTTTCCATCAGCGCTTTTATAGGTGGAATGGCGATGAATGATAGGGGATGGGCTTACCAGGTATTGGGCTGTTTTTTGGCAGCCACAGGAATTTTTCTTCCTACCTTTTTGTTGTCTGTTTTTTTCTACCCATTCTGGGAAACTGCTCAACAGTACAATCGTGTAAAGGCAACAATGGTGGGCATCAATGCTGCGGTTGTGGGTATCATGACGGCAAGTATTGTTTATCTTTTTCGTGACACCGTTGTTCCTTTTTTAGGGAAAGCACCCATCGATATTTTTCTCTTTTTTGCAGTTTTCTCCATTACATTTTTTCTCCTGTACCGTACAAAGGTTTCTGCTCCCCTTATTGCTGCGGGCTGTCTCCTGCTTGGTTTTTTATAACCCCCTTATTTGTAATAACCGCTTTTCAGAATTTCCTCATGCACACTGTCTGGTACCATGTACCGAATCGATTGTCCAGCAGCGACCATCTTTCTGATCATTGTTGAGGAAATATCCAAAAGCGGGGCATTCATCAATGTGGTTTTCTTCTCCAATTTTTCTGGAACCTCAAAACCGGGTCTTTGGTACACCAGGATGGGATATCTTTTCAAAAGCAGTTCTCCGCTTTTCCACTTCCCAATGTTTTGGAGACTGTCCGATCCCATGATGACAAAGAAATTGTTTTCGGGATACTTTTCTTCAAGATAGGTGAGGGTGTCAATTGTATAAGAGGGTCGGGGTAGGCTAAATTCGATATCGGATGCTTTAAGGGCCAACTCTCCCTCTATTGCCTGTTTCACCAGGTGAAGACGGTGGTACTCGTTGAGTAAGTTACCGGAAGTTTTGAGCGGGTTTTGCGGAGAAACCACAAACCAAATCTGCTCAAGGCCTGAATGTTGCAGTACGTGGTTTGCGATGATGAGGTGTCCGTTGTGGATGGGGTTGAAAGATCCAAAATAGAGCCCAACTTTCATAAAATACTGATAATCAACGTTTTGAGATTATTTTATTTCTACCATTACAGCATCTGCCTCGCTGATGCGCAGGCTCACCTGGTAGCCAGCCACCATAACAGATATGGGGTCGCCCAGTGGAGCAATTTGCTCTACGGTTATTTCTTCTCCTGGGAGAGACCCCATCTCCATTAGTTTCAAAACCAACTCTTCATCCTCTAACGAGCTGATGATTGCTTTTTGCCCGACCGCCAACGCTGAAAGTTTTTTCTGCATATTCAATTCTACGAACTGCAAAGCTACTTCCCTTCGGTGGATTTCTTGTACTTTTATTCTCTTTCTATGAATGATATACAATTCTTTTGTCTCGAGCCAGTGCCAGCACTGAAAGACAGAAAACGCCTCAAGTCTTTTCTTGTAAGCACCGCCACCATGAATGGGCGACAGCTTTCAGCGCTCAATGTTATTTTTTGTAGTGACGAGCACCTGCTCACCATCAACAAGGATTTTCTTCAACACGATTATTATACCGATATCATCACTTTTGATCTTTCCCCATCTGGAAAATCACCGCTCGAGGCAGAGCTTTACATCAGTATCGAAAGAGTAAGGGACAATGCACAATCGTTGGGCTTTCCTTTTTACAAAGAGCTGCACCGTGTTGTTTTTCACGGGCTTTTGCACTTGATGGGATACAAGGACAAGAAAAAAACAGACCAACAGACCATGCGCAAGATGGAAGACAAACTCCTGGCTGATTATTTTGGCCCGAAGGATATGTAAAACCCTTGTTGTTTTTCATGTCTTTCCCGATGGGCGCTTTTCCTTAAATGTTCCACGTGGAACCTGTGTTGTTGTGAAATCGTCCCTTATGTTGTTTGGCATTGGTGTCATGGAAGCGTTTCTAATCTATCTTCTTGGTCTTTTGGTTTGATGGAAGAGCAGCATTTCATTGAAGCCATCTTTATTTGGTGGATTCTGCGGCCTTCTGAATTTTAAGGTCTTGGTCATTGCTTTATAAGTAGATTTACCCAAGAATGAGGTGTCTGTGTCAGCAAAACCAATATGGCTGGCCTTGGCCCATATTCGCTTTGAGGTATGAGTGTTCCACGTGGAACATTGGTGTTTTTTGGTTGATGGTGGATTTAATATAAAACCCCGTTTGAATACATTTTAGCGAGGGGCCATTATTGGCTTCAGAATTCGGACGAGGAGTGAAAAGACCTAACTTCTTTTTTATCTTTGCCCCATGTTTCAGAAGTATGATGTTATCGTCGTGGGTGCGGGTCATGCCGGTTGTGAGGCCGCAGCCGCAGCGGCCAACATGGGTAGCAAGACCCTTCTTGTAACCATGAACCTGCAGACAATTGCACAAATGAGTTGTAATCCCGCTATGGGCGGAATAGCCAAGGGGCAAATTGTAAGAGAGGTGGACGCTTTGGGTGGGTACTCGGGTATTGTTACAGATCAAACCATGATCCAGTTCAGGATGTTGAACAGGTCAAAAGGGCCAGCAATGTGGAGCCCCAGGGCCCAAAGTGACAGGATGCTTTTTTCACAGCGATGGAGAGCGTTGCTGGAAAACACACCAAACCTTGATTTTTACCAAGACATGGTCAATGGTTTGATTGTTAAGGATGGTCGAGTGAGGGGCGTTGTCACAGGAATGGGCAATGAGATAGCGGCCAAGTCGGTTGTTTTGACCAATGGAACCTTCTTGAATGGGATTATCCATATTGGTGAAAAACAGTTTGGTGGAGGAAGAATGGCTGAGCGGGCTGCGACTGGAATTACTGAACAACTGGTGGGTTTGGGCTTTGAGAGTGACCGCCTTAAAACCGGTACGCCACCAAGGATTGACGGAAGAAGTTTGGATTATACCAAGATGGAGGAGCAGAAAGGAGATGATGAAATTACCGGCTTCTCTTATTTGGACATCGATAGGATCAAGCCAGAACAACAAAGAAGTTGTTGGATTGCGTATACTAACCAAACGGTACACGATACCCTTAAAACGGGCTTTGACAAGAGTCCCATGTATGCCGGCCGCATAGAAGGAACAGGTCCCCGTTATTGTCCAAGCATAGAAGACAAAATCAACCGCTTTGCTGAGCGAGACAGACACCAACTTTTTGTAGAGCCAGAAGGCTGGGATACTGTGGAAATATACCTCAATGGGTTTTCAACTTCATTGCCCGAGGATGTTCAATACAAGTCGCTAATAAAGATTCCAGGCTTTGAAAATGTTAAGATGTTCAGGCCGGGATACGCCATCGAATATGATTTTTTCCCACCCCACCAACTTCATTACTCGTTGGAAACCAAGCACTTACGTGGATTATTCTTTGCGGGGCAGATCAATGGAACAACAGGGTATGAGGAAGCGGCATGCCAGGGTTTGATGGCGGGAATCAACGCACACAACAATGCATTTGAGCGTGCACCATTGATATTGAAAAGGAGTGAAGCATACATTGGTGTTTTGATTGATGACCTGATTACAAAAGGAACCGAGGAGCCGTACAGGATGTTTACCTCAAGGGCAGAGTTCAGGACTTTGCTGAGACAAGACAATGCAGATATTCGCCTTACAGTGATCGGCCATGAACAGGGCTTGGCCAGCGAGGAAAGATACCAAAAGGTGAAAAACAAAAAAGAGAATGTTGCAGAGATCATCAAAAAATTCAATGAGGTTTCGGTTGATCCGGAATCGATGAATGCCTATTTTGAGGCATCGGGCTCTGCAGCCCTAACCCAAAAACAAAAAATTTCCCAGTTGGTCTTGCGCCCTGGCATTGGTGCAAAAGCAATGATTGAACATGCGGACCAACTCAGGAATGAATTTGGACATTATGATCCCTTGGAAATTGAGCAGGCAGAGATTCAGATGAAATATGCAGTTTATCTTGAAAAGGAAAGGGAGATGGTACAAAAAATGTCAGAAATGGAATCGCTTGAAATTCCCATAACCTTTGATTATGGCAAGGTTCAGGCGATTGGAACCGAAGCAAGAGAAAAACTGAAAAAAATTCAGCCAACCACACTCGGACAGGCATCCCGGATATCCGGCATCAATCCAAGTGATATTCAAATCCTCATGGTGTACATGGGCAGATAGTTTTAAATCCACAATTCAATTTTCTGAAATGACAACCCTGGGTGCAAAAGAATTATTGGGAATTTTTCCTTTGTTCGACCTGCCGCTTGCAACGTTTATGTATGAAAAGGGAGAAAGTAAAACATTCGAACAAGGTGCTTTGCTGATGAAGCCCGGCCAGTTTTTCAAGTATGCAATGCTCATCGTATCTGGAAAGGTTAAACTGTACAGGGAGGGAGAGGATGGAGAAGAGTTTTTCATGTATTTTCTTGAACGCGGAAATGCATGTGCCCTTAGCATGATGTGCATGGCGAGAAGCCAGGCCAGTACCATCATGGCCATAGCAGTTGAAGAAACAGAAGTGATCATGATTCCCATTCAGCACATGGATACACTGATGAAAAATTACCCTGCCTGGTATCATTTTGTGATTGAAACCTATAGGAACAGGTTTGAAGAGTTGCTGACCGTAATCGATCAAATCGCCTTCAAAAACATGGACCAGCGATTGGAGTGGTATTTGAAACGCCAGGCAAAATCCATGGGAAACAACCTGATGCTGACACACCAACAAATAGCGCATGATATCAATTCTTCAAGAGAAGTGGTTTCCCGTTTGCTGAAAAAAATGGAAAAGACGGGATTGGTAGAGACAGAACGCAACAGCATTGTGTGGAAGGGGGAAGAAATGGAGTAGAAAATTTAAGGGCTGTACATGGGCCTGTATTTTTTACGCAAATCGCCAATCGTCGGTAGCTTTTACAAACATGGAGAATGAAGGGTTTCAGTTGTATTTAGATCCACTATAATTATAATTCATCTCCATGTGATAAAAATCACCTTTTGACACGACCATTTTCGTGATTTTTGTCCTTGGATTTTTCAACACAGATCATAAAAAAACAAACATGACGATTATCGAACTCATCAAACAACCATGGCCCTGGTATGTTGCTGGACCCATTATTGGATTAATGGTGCCAGCCTTGTTGATTTTTGGAAACAAAACATTTGGAATTTCATCTTCATTGCGGCATGTATGTGCCGCATGTTTACCAGCAAAAATTCCATTCTTTCAGTACGATTGGAAAAAAGAAATCTGGAACCTGTTTTTTGTTTTTGGAATTTTTCTTGGAGGCATCATTACAGCGTTTTATTTGAAAACGGATACAGATGTGGTTGTTGATCCAAAACTGGTTGAAGTTTTGTCGGGATATGGAATTGCTGATTTCAGTGGATTGGTTCCTGCAGATCTTTTCAGCTGGTCATCCCTGTCCACCCCTCGCGGTTTTATACTGATGGTCATTGGCGGATTTTTGGTTGGATTTGGAACACGCTATGCTGGTGGATGCACTTCCGGACATGCCATCATGGGTTTATCCAACCTTCAGCTGCCTTCATTGATTGCAACCATATCATTCATGGCAGGCGGTTTTATCATGGCAAACCTTATTCTTCCATTCATCCTTTCACTTTAAAAGAAAATCATCATGACAAAAAATAAAAAAGATACCAATACTGATTTTGAGGTAAGGTCATTGGATACCATTGGTAAAAACCAAGACAACACATCGTTGTCAACATGGCACAACCTGAGGTACCTCGTATTTGGAATTGCATTTGGAATTGTATTGATCAAGTCTGAAGTTGTTTCCTGGTTTCGCATTCAGGAAATGTTCAGACTTCAAAGCTTCCACATGTTTGGCGTAATTGGTTCAGCTGTTGCTGTTGGTGCAGTGTCTGTTTTTCTGATCAAGAAGTTCAAGATCAAGTCCATCCAGGGTGAAGAAATTATTCTTCCGCAGAAAACATTCAACAAGGGTCAAATCTATGGTGGATTGATTTTTGGTTTTGGTTGGGCCATGACCGGAGCATGCCCGGGCCCGTTGTTTGCACAATTGGGATATGGCGCAATGGCCACATCCGTTACAATTCTTATGGCCATAGCAGGAACCTGGGTCTATGGATTGTTGAGAGAAAAACTTCCCGCCTGATTGATTTCTTTCGGAAACAAATGGAGCACAAAAACAAAATCTGATTATTTTCCTGTTCTTGCAGCAACAATCGGTTTGAAAGGACCGAACTTGTGTTGCTGTTCCGTGAATCCATCTGCATATGGACCAAAGGGATGGTCAACGGGTTTTTTTGAAATGTTGGGCCAGTCTTTGCTGAGGTCTTTCGCTGGACGGGGCCTCGAGTTTACAAAAGCTGCAACATCCCAGCTTTCTTCATCAGACAGTGCGGGCGATTCATGCGATGCCTGATTGAAGGGCATGTTGTCGCGCACATATCCCGCGAAGCGGGAAAGACGAAACAATCCTGCACCAGTGTTGTAACTGTGATCACCCCATAGCGGGGGATAAATGTAAGATTTTGCATCCGCGGCCATTTGTCCCTCCCCGTTGGCGCCATGGCAGCTTTGGCATTTTGCTGCATACACCACAAGACCTTTTTCTGGACTGGCTGCGCGCTCAAGGTATTCGGGAGGCTTGATTCCACTGCCTTTTGGCGTGCTGTCTTTGGGTACCGCATGCCCTACCCATTTGATGTAGGCAATCATGGCTTTCATTTCACGTGCATTGCTATCAAGTGCTGATCCATTCAGGCTGCGTTCCATGCAATCGCTTACCCGCTTGAAGACACTTTCCATCGAACCGCTCCTGTCGCGAAACTTTGGGTAGTTGGCTGAAACGGCACCATAATTGTTCCCCCATTTTTTTCGTCCAGCATTGAGGTGACAGTTCTGGCAATTCATGCCGTTGGTAATCTGTGCAACAGACCCGTTGGGCCCCAGGTATTTTGCTGTATTTGCAATCAGTTCTTCTCCATAAATTACAAGCGCCCTTTCTTCACCCTGAATTGTTCTGTCTGTAAATAAACTGGGTGCGGTCCATTCTTCCTTTTTTAAAACCGGCGTTGTTTTATTGGGAGCGTTGATGAATGCAATGATTTCAGTTGACATGACCAGGATCACAACAGTGACGATTGAATAGATAATCCAGTTTTGTCTTGGGTTGTTCATGAAGAGCCCTGTTTGGAAATTAAATATAATCCAATTTGACCGGTGCATCGGTGATTTTGGTCACATGGCTAGTGCATCTCACTGCCGTATTCCTTCATGATGGCAGCATCGAGCGACTCTCCGATTTTTTTTAGTTCCTTGAGCTTTGCATTCAGGTAGCGATTGGTATTCAGCCCTATTGAAACAAGGTTGAGCAATTCGTTAAGAGCAGTCTTGTTTTTTTGGGTGATGTTATCGGCCTTGGCCGGCGGCTGAAATCGCATGATGCCATCCACCATTTGATGGATAGACATTTCATATAGTATACCCGCATCCATGACTTCAGCCATCTTGAAACGACCTTTTTCTAGTGTTCTTTCACGCAGCTCTTCCAGTTTGTCGATGGAACTGAGCATGCGTTCATACTCCTGAATTCCTGAACTGATTGTCTTGTTCCTGACCATTCTTAATCCCCCTGCTGATTTGATCTGGTCAAATCCAATGCGTGAACTTTCGAATGTAGCACGTAAGGCCAGGTTCCGGACATAATAATAAACTTCTTCGTTGGTGATCGATTGATTGTTCAGCTTTTGAAAAAGCGTATCAAGATTTTTTAGTCTTGTATCATTGGAGCGCACTACAAAATCACTGGATTGAAAATCAAGCAGCAAATCTTCGTGCACATTTTTCAGGTATGAAATTTCCCTGTGTTTTTCAATTTGGGTTTCACGAATGTTTTCAGCGAAAAATCCAAGGGTGACTGCTGCAAACAACATCACGAATTCGGTGATGTATTCTTTCCAGGCTTTTTTATGCGTGGGATGATGTGGGTGATGGACTTCCATTTGTAATTTGATGTGTGAACACCTTAAAGATAAGATTGAAATTTCTCCAAATCAAATGTCAGCTGAACATTCTTGGCCATGTCCGCATTGTTTGTCGATAGGACAAACCACTAGAAATATGTTTTGATGAGCCGCTTCTCGAATTTTTTCCAGAATGAAAAAAATGAACCTTCTGCAACAGCAGGGTCATTGAGCATCCAGGTTCGCTCATCTTGGATGCCGCTATAATGCTTGTTCAACGGATGCTCTCGATAAACCAATGGTGATCCGCCTGCATGGTTTTTCAAGGCGGCAAAGCTCCCCGTAAAAACCTGAATGCCTTCTATGTTTTTGCAAAGCTTCAAAGCAAAATCCATACAACTCTGTGAAATCGGATATTGGTCAAACAGTTCCGGTTCTAACAAGAACACCCTGTTGGCTGTCTCTGTATTGCGCCAACTGGGCGAAAGATGATAATAATTGTACACCAATGTTGGCAAGTCCGGATTTAAGGTTGGTGCAACGGTTGCTGGCAATGGTGTTTTAAGGACTGGGGTGCAAGAAGCCTGCAGGATTTCAGGACATGTCGTTGCTGAAAGTGTATCATAATCACAGTCCAAATAGGTTTGCTTTTGTTCTATTCCCGTGTAGTGGTTGACATTGTCCTGGTTGGCAATATATTTTTTATTGGAGAAGGTTCCTGCAACCCATTGCCACGAAAGGGCATTGGAAGCCCAGTCGCCATCCAGCAGATGATAATACATCCAGCGTGCCGAATCAGCCCAATGAAAACTGGCGAGGTTTGCAGAAAGAAAAGCGGTGTACATGCGCATGTGGTTGTGCATGTTTCCATTGGTTTTCAATTCGCGTATTCCGTGGTCAATGGCTTCAATACCCGTGTTTGCATCGTGAACAGCCAGTGGCATTCCCTTATTGAATTTTGCGCCTTGATCGTTTTTGAGGTCATGGTTGATCAGGACACCTTTTGATTGCCACACACGTTGAAAATATTCCCGCCATGCCATTTGTTGAACGAACTTTTCCAGCTGGTAGAACTTGAAACCACGGTGGATCAGGTGTTCCAGGATGGTTTTGGTATCGATTACTCCTCTAGAAATATAAGGAGACAACCCCGTTACTGCACCATGGGTGAAATTTCTGGTTTTGGCATAATCCAGGGGACTGAACGGCCCCAGTTGTTGCAGTATCTCTTCTTGTGTCATCGTCTCTTTTGGTTTTATCAGCATGTGCATTTGTTCTAACAATTGAAGGATTTAAAAGTTGATGCGGCGTTTACAATGCGCATTCGAATATGATGTGCTGCGCTTTCGATCAGGCCCTTCATTTACTAACATTGAACATCTGTTGACGTTTCTGTGTTATATTACGAATACCTTGAAATGAAAAAAATGTTGATTACACTCTTGGTCATTTTTGTTGTTCTCATTGCATTCCAATCCTTTATGGCAATATCCACATCCAATATCGAGAAGCAACAATACCGGGTTGTTAAAAAAGAAAACGGTTTTGAGATTCGGTTTTATCCACCAGCAACTTTTGCCACCATCCGGTCAGCAGCAAAAAACTACAGGGAACTTTCCGGAAGCGGATTTCGTAAAATCGCGGGATATATTTTTGGCAACAATGCAACATCTGCCAAAATTGCTATGACATCCCCTGTGCACATGGACATCAATGAAACCGAATCCTCGATGAGTTTTGTCATGCCTTCTGCCTATGATATAAAAAGCCTTCCCCGCCCCAACGATGCAAAGGTTGAGATACACGAATCTCCCAGCGAATACGCTGCGGCCATTGAGTTTGGTGGATTTGCCAATGATGAAACCATCAGCAAACATGCCGAGCAACTTAAAAAATCACTCGAAGAAAAGGGGATCAAGTCAACAGGACATTACAGATACCTAGGATACAATCCGCCCTACCAACTCATTGGAAGAAAAAACGAAGTGATTGTTGCAGTGGAGTGGAAGGAATAGGAATGGGGGTAATCCAATTCCTTTCATCAATATGATCTTGTATTGTAGTGCACCCCAGTAGTGGCCAACAGGCCCATTGTGTCAAAGGGGTACTTCTATTAAAATGACTGCTGCATTTTTTGAAGCGGTTATCTTCAGTGATTCTGTTTCCCAAATACCCATTGCATCGCGGCTTCCAAGTGATTGTTCGTTCACGGTCACTGCTCCACTGATGACAAATACATAAACACCGCTCTGGGTGTTGTGAAGCCCATATGTCAATGTTACTCCCTCTTGAAGTTGACCAAGCGAACACCATGCATCTTGGTTGATCCAAACAGCATTTTTATCATCCGGCGCTACAACGGTTTGCCATTGATTCTGCCTTCCTTCTGGCAAGAAGGTTTTCTGTTCGTACCGGGGCTCAATATTTTTTTCTTTTGGAAAAATCCATATTTGAAGAAACTTTACTTCCTTGTCTTGGTTTGCATTCTGTTCACTGTGCTCGATTCCGCTGCCAGCGCTCATGATCTGAACGTCCCCCTGGCGAATGATTTTATCCCTTCCTGTGCTGTCTTTGTGGTGCAAATCTCCAAACAGCGGAATGGATATTATTTCCATGTTCTCATGCGGGTGTTTATTGAAACCATATCCCGGAGCTACGACATCGTCATTCAATACACGCAACGCACCAAAACGGATTTTTGCAGCATCGTAATAACCGGCGAAACTGAAACTGTGATAACTCTCGAGCCATCCGTGTTCCGCATGGCCCCTATCTGCTGCTTTGTGTAGTATTGTTTTCAATGGTTTTTATTTACGTGCAATTCCAAAATGCAAATCTATTATTAACTGTGCAGTTGGGATATATATGGCATAAAATTTATCCTGTGGAAGAAAAAAATTCAACAAAAAACCTCTCGGTTAATGCCATCAAGCAGTTTGTTAAAATGTGAAGAGTAGAGGGCTTGACTTAATCATGTTCGAAAAGATGTGAGAGAAATGCGAAAGTATATGTTATTTTACATCATGAATAACCAAGATGCTAAAATAGCAAAAATGCTATTTTCTTCTGTGTATCCTCTCTACGTAACAAAAGTCGAAAGAAAAGGACGTAGCAAGGCTGAGTTACATGAAATCATCAGATGGCTTACGGGATATAGCGAAGAAAATCTGCAGTCATTGATTGATCAAAAAATTACTTTTGAAGAGTTCTTTCAACATGCAACATTTCATCAGGATGCGAAATTAATCACTGGAGTAATATGCGGTTATCGGGTTGAGCATATTGAAAACACCTTGACACAAAAGGTGCGGTATTTAGATAAAATAGTTGATGAACTGGCAAAAGGAAGAGCAGTAGAAAAAATTATACATCGCAAACGAAGCGCCTGAACTGTACAATACTCCCCCAATTCAGACCAGGAGGTCAGTGTCACACCCCCCATACAACCAGTCAAAAATCAAGGGTGATTGAATTGTTTTTCTTCGGCCTTCGAAAAAGAAAATTCAACCCTGCTAGAATTCCACTGCATTCCCCAGGGCCAGCCATTCATTCATGCTCGCTGAATAATTGAGCACATTTGTGTACCCTTCCCTTGCAAGCAAGGAATAGCCTATGGTTGCACGATCTCCACCCTGGCAATGAATCATTACTTTTTTATTTTTACTGACTTTGTCAAGGTTATCCAGCAAGGTGCCAACAAATACATGCTCTGCACCTTTGATGTGTCCGCTCTTGAACTCTGTAGCATTGCGCAGATCAACCACCTGAATGTTTGGTTCATCCAATTGAGACTTGAATGTTTCAATATCAATGACTGGAACAGTGTCGAGCTGTCCACCTTGATCGGTATATTCCTTTGTTGAAGCCACATAGCCCATGATGTTGTCAAGGCCGATGCGCATGAGTTTGCGTGAAAGGTCATCGAGCATTGATTCATCTGCCAGCAACATGAACTGCTCTTCATAATTCAGCAACCAGCCGGCCCAGGTTGCAAATGAATTGTTGCCTTGTATGTTGATGCTTCCTGGAACATATCCTTTTGCAAATTCAGTTTTGTTGCGGGCATCAATCAGTTTTACTCCTCGTCCCATGGCTTCCATCATTTCATGGTTGCTGAGAGCTTTGGGTTTGGGAACTGCAGTCATCAGAGGACGATCCACCTTGTTCAGTTTTTTCATCATGGCGAAATACTTGGGTGGCTCGGGTTGGTCTTCCAACAAAAAGCGGATGAATCCTTGCTCATCATTTGAAAAGCGGAATGCCCAGTTGCGAATTTTTTCATACCCAACGGTCGTGCTCGGCACTGCACCCAAAGCCTTTCCACAAGCCGATCCGGCACCATGTCCGGGCCAGACCTGGATATGATCGGGCAACTTGCTGAAACGGCCAATCGACTTGTACATCTGGTGGGCCCCAGCATCTGAAGTGCCGGATATTCCGGCTGCCTTTTCAAGAAGGTCAGGACGACCGATATCGCCAACAAAAACAAAGTCACCGGTAAAGAGCATCACTGGCTCAGCACTTGCAGGGGTATCTGTCAATAAAAAGCTGATGCTTTCTGGAGTATGTCCAGGAGTGTGGAAAGTTTCTATTTTCAGGTTGCCCACCATGAAACTGTTGCCATCCCTCAATCCAACATGGTCGAATTCATATTCCCAACCCGGCCCACCTTCGTCCGAAAGATAGAGCTTGGCTCCAGTCAGCGCCGCCAATTCGCGCGATCCGGAAAGGAAGTCGGCGTGAATATGGGTTTCCAATACATGTGTGATGGTCATGTTGTTTTGCCTGGCGATTTCAAGATAGGTATCTACATCGCGTTTCGGATCGATGACCGCTGCAACGCCTGCTTTCTGGCATCCGATGAAATAACTTGCTTGTGCCAGGGTCTTGTCGTAAACGTGTTGAAAAAACATGGGGGTGAATTTTAATCGTGTAGCGTGATCTCTTTGGTTCTTTTATAAGGAAGCCATAGCGTGACCTTGATCATGATTTGAAAAAAAGTTCTTTTAAAATTATATAAATGCCCATTACCAAAACAAACCATCCGAATCCTTTTTTTAGGTTGTTGGCAGATACTTTCTTGGACAGCGCATTTCCAATAAAAATACCAATGATGGCCAACGCGGTAACAGCGGCCAGCAAGGTCCAGTCCATGGTCTGTTTCCCAAGATCTCCTGTAAAACCAATCAGGGACTTTGCTGCAATGATGATCAACGAAGTTCCTATTGCCTGTTTCATTGGAAGTTTGCTGAACAAGACCAATGCAGGGATGATCAGAAATCCACCACCTGCACCTACCAACCCTGTAAGCAATCCTACCACTGCGCCTTCCAACAGGATCATCGGATAGTTGAATACCTGGGGACCATCTTTCTCTTCCATATTGTCGCTGTTGCTGCGGATCATGGATACCGATGCAAATACCATCAGTACAGCAAAAATCATCATCATCATCAAAGCCTTGGTTACAACCACATTGCCGATAGAGAACAATTCTGCGGGGATGGCAGGAACAATGAATGCACGGGTTGCATAGACGGTGGCAATGGACGGTATTCCGAAGATGATGGCAGTTTTTACATTGATTTCACCATTTTTATACTTTGGGATGACACCGATGAGGCTGGTGGACCCAACAATAAAAAGAGAATAAGCTGTTGCCAAAACGGGGTCCACGCCAAACAGGTATACCAAAACGGGAACAGTCAATATTGATCCCCCCCCTCCAATCAGGCCCAGTGAAATGCCGATAACCAACGAAGCCAAATATCCAATTGTTTCCATCTGTGAAATTTCCTAACGCAAAGTTGAAAGATGCCAGTAACAATGTTTGTGACGGATGTCACGGAAGCTGTTTTTAAAAACAATGATTTAAATCACTATTTGTTTTTGGCATAAAGGTCAACTTTGGTGCTGAACAAATTCTAAAAAAATCATATGAAAGTAGAACAAATTTACACCGGTTGTTTGGCACATGGGGCTTATTACATCGAAAGTGAAGGGGAAGTGGCGATTGTAGATCCGCTCAGGGAGGTAGAACCCTATATCAAGAGGGCTGCATCTGAAGGGGCAAGGATCAAATATGTATTGGAAACCCATTTCCATGCTGATTTTGTTTCAGGCCATCTTGACCTGTCCAACAAGACCGGAGCAGAAATTGTTTTTGGCCCGAATGCACACCCATCCTTTCCAATTCATTCCGCAAAGGACGGAGAAATTCTGTCATTGGGGAACGTCAAGATAAAAGTGTTGCATACCCCCGGACATACGATGGAAAGCACCTGCTATCTCTTGATGGATGAGTTTGGAAAGGAAACCGCATTGTTCAGTGGAGATACCCTTTTCATCGGTGATGTTGGACGCCCTGATCTGGCACAACACGTGAAGGCAGAATTGACCGAGGACATTCTCGCTGGTTATCTGTACGATTCATTGAGGAACAAGATCATGCCACTTCCAAACGATATCATCATTTATCCTGCCCATGGCGCAGGATCAGCCTGTGGTAAAAACATGAGCAAGGAAACTACAGATACTTTGGGGCACCAAAAGCATACCAATTATGCACTTGCGCCAACACTGACCCTGGAGCGCTTCAGGGCAGTTCTATTGGAGGGATTGGTGGCACCTCCCGGATACTTTCCATTGAACGTGTTGATGAATATTCAAGGATACGATAGCATAGACAAGGTTTTAAAAAGGGGACAACATGCACTGACCCCAGATGCGTTTGAGGCTGTAGCCAATGAAACGGGTGCATTGATTTTGGACACCAGAAAAGCAGAGGACTTTGCAAAAGGATTTATCCCCAATTCCATCAATATCGGCATTGATGGCAATTTTGCTCCCTGGGTTGGCACATTGATTCCAGACATCAAACAGGAAATTCTGCTGGTTACAGAAGCGGGAAGGGAGGAGGAGGCCGTAATTAGGCTTGCCAGGGTTGGATATGATTTTACGGTTGGCTACCTGAAAGGTGGATTCGGTGCATGGAAGCATGCCAACAAAGAGATTGACCATGTTGAACAGGTTACTGCTGAAGAATTGTCGAAAATCGTGGATACGGATCCACATGCCCATCTGCTTGATGTGCGCAGGCAATCTGAATTCATGAGTGAGCACTTGCTGGATGTGAAAAACACCCCCCTGGATTGTATCAACGAGAGCATGTCTGAAATAGACAAAAGCCGAAAACACTATGTGCATTGTGCAGGCGGATACAGGTCCATGATTTTCATATCCATTTTAAAGGCGCGGGGTTTCGATAATCTTGTAGACATCAAAGGTGGATTCAATGCCATCAAGGCAAGTGGAAAATTCAGCCTCTCACCTTATCTTACTCCGTCCACAATGTTGTAAATTGTGCAAAAGCATTCATGAAAAAAGGAACTTTTGCATTGCTCTTCTGCCTGGTAACATTTGCGGTATCAGCACAAGAAAAAAAATTGAGTGTGGTTTGGGATCTTTCCAGCGCAGATACTGTTGTTCAGGCGGCTGTGTTTCGCCAAATCAACAATGCAAAAACACAGGTACCAGACCTGCAGGTGGAAGTGGTTTTTCATGGACAGGCCATATTGGCCGTGATCAATGATTCTACACAGTTTGCAGCAAGGGTCAAGGTAGCCAAGGAAAAAGGGGTCACGCTCGCCGTTTGCAACAACTCGCTGAAACGATTGAAAATAGATCCATCAAAGCTGATGCCGGAAACGACAGTCGTTCCAAGTGCTGTTGTCGAACTGATCAAAAAACAGGCGGATGGTTGGAGCTATTTAAAGGCCAGCCATTGATTCTCAACGCTTGATTTTGTGCAATCGTTTGCGCACCCAATTGATCATTTACTTGGGTAGATTTGCGCAAGTTGTTTAATGAATTCTTTCTTCAACGAAAGACAAAGTGTAGCAACGATGGTTGATATTAAGAGGGCGCTTTCCAGCGCCCTCGCTTTTTTTACTGCGCTTTTTTGATTTTGGGATCAATAAATTCCCAGTCCAATACGTGAGGATGCAGGTGCTCTCTTTGTGCAATGGTTGTCATTTCCTTTATGATTTCAGGATGTGCGGATGCCACATTGTTTTTTTCAAACCGGTCCGTTGTCATGTTGAACAATTCCCACTGGGCTGAAGGATCTTTTCTCACATTTCTTTTGATTCCTTTCCAGTTGCCGATCCTTACCGCCAATTGACCTCCGTTTTCCGGGTATTCGAAGTAAAGGAATTCATGATTTTTTTGGACCTTGTTTTGCCCCATCAACGTTGGCAACAATGAAATGCCGTCGAGGTTTTGAACAGGGTTCCCTGTCAAGGCTGCAAGGGTAGGCATGATATCGTACTGCACTGAAACATGGCTAGAGGTGGTGTTTGGTGCAATCTTGCCTGGCCATCTTGCGATGAAAGGCACGCTGATTCCACCTTCATAGAGGTCCATTTTCAATCCCCTAAGACCGGCCACACTGTTGAAAAATTTGGAATCAACCCCTGCAGAAAAAGTGGCACCATTGTCACTTGAAAACATGATGATGGTATTTTCATCAAGTCCCAGTTTTTTTATTTTATCCAGGATGATGCCTACCTGGTCGTCCAAAAAACTGATCATCGCTGCATAGGTTGAACGCGGATACCTTGTTGCCGCATATCCCTTTTGACCGTAATAGGGTTGCTCATCAAAAAGGCCGATGTATTTTTTTATATATTCATCAGGTGCCTGCAGGGAAAGATGGGGCAGTGTATATGGCAGGTAAAGATAGAATGGCTTGTTCTTGTTGTTATCGATGAAACCCAGGGCCTTTTCCGTCATTTTTGCGGGCGCGTATTCATTCCCCTTGTAATAATTGAAGTCTGCATCTGTTGCATGCAGTGTATCCTTGATGGGTTGGTGCACGTTGATGAAATGATTGTCCAACGAGTCCCATTTGTCATTCTCCCAAAGGTGGGTAGGATAAAAATTATGCGCCTGTTTTTGATCAAGGTATCCGTAATAATAATCGAAGCCGTGTTTCAATGGACTTCCGGTTGTACCTGTCATTCCCATTCCCCATTTGCCAACCAATGCGGTTTGGTATCCCCTTTCTTTCAGCATCCTGGCAACGGTATATGCGCCTTCATGCAAGGGCATTTGTCCACCTTCCTTGTCATCGTCAAATCCCCCCATTTCATAATTGCCCCGTATATAAGAATGACCAGGATGTTTGCCTGTCATCAGCATGCAGCGTGAAGGTGCACACACGGGCGCGCTGCTGTAATGTTGTGTAAAGCGCATTCCCTCTTTCGCCATGCGATCCAGGTTGGGCGTCTTGATTTTTGTTTGTCCATAAGCACCCAATTCACCATAGCCCAGGTCGTCTGCATAAATATAAATGATGTTTGGTTTGGATGACTGTGCGTGCGTTGTGGTCAGGCATGAGGCAAAAAATGTGGCGAGTAAGAGTTTAAGCATGTTATTGTTTCAGTGGTTTGGTATGTAAATTATAAAAAAAACGCCTTCAATTTGAAGGCGTTTTGAAAGTGTTACCAACCGGGATTTTGGCCCAAGGCTGGATTAAGTGTTTTCTCTTTTTGAGGGATGGGCCAGAGATAATGTTTTGATGCATCAAAAGTTTTTACAACGCTAGGAACTACAACTGTTACAGGTGTTGCGCCGGAGTAGTAAGTGATGCCCTTAACCGGACCTGTCATGACCTGTTGGGCAGTTTTCCATCTTCTTATATCAAAAAGGTGAACACCCTCAAATGCAAGCTCAAGTACGCGCTCTCTTCTTACTGCTGCACGAAGCTCAGCCTGTGTCATTCCTGTTACAAGTGCAGGAAGTCCAACATCAGAACGTGTTCTGACTTTGTTGATGGCATCATATACTGTAGCATCGATTTGATTCTGTTCAATTTTGGCTTCTGCATAAGTCAAAAGTACCTCTGCATATCGCAATAAAATAAAGTTCAGTCCACTTGCACCCGGATTGGCAAAGTCTTCAGCGGAAACGTATTTTTTTAAAGAGAATCCGGTCGTTGTATTGTACTGTGTTTTTCCAATCTCGTCGCCCCCACCCATACCGGGTACTGGTTTGAAAGGAATGCCGCTGGGCAACATGTCACCGTCAACATACATGGTAAATCGCATTCTTGGATCCCGGTTGGTATAGGGGTTTTTAGGATCAAACCCTGATGTGGCATCGGTGATGGCTTTTCCATTTTTCATTGTGTATAGGTCTGCCAGGTCTTTTGTCGGAACAAAGGTGCTACCACTTGATTTTTGACTATACGGCCCCATAAAGGCAAATGCGTTATGGGTATTGGTACCAGCAAGAAACTGTTTGTCAAATACGACCTCTATGCTGTTTTCATTCGCATAAGTGAACAGTTTTCCGTATTCTGCAATCAGGTTATATACGTTGAGGTCCATCACTGATTTCGCTGCTGCAGCGGCTGTGGCAAAATCACCAGACCATAGTGCCGACCTGGCTTTTAGTGCCAAAGCGGTTCCTTTAGTTACCCTTCCTTTGTCTACACCAGCAAAGCTGTTGGGCAGGAATGCAGATGCTTCGGTGAGCTCTTTGTCGATGAATGCCCAAACCTCTGCAACCTTTGATCTTGTTGCTGTAAGACCATCTGCCGTGTTAATGGCAGATTTTATCAACGGCACATCACCATAAAGTCCTGCCAGCTTCATATAGTTGTACGCACGAAGTACACGTGCTTCGCTTTTGAATTGGTTGATCAGGCCGGTATTGGTGGTTTTGATTTTGTCAATGTTCTCCAAAACGTAGTTGGCAAGGAAGATGCTTCTATAAGCATTTTGCCACTCTGTTTGAATCCTCGAGTGCGAGGCGTCATAAGTGCCGTTTTCAATGTTGTATTCAACCGTGAACACAGTGTTGGTATGTCCGATATCTGTTATACCATCCAATACAAAAAGATTGGTGGCGTCAAGTGAGGCATATACAGCGTTTACTGCGTATCGCGCATCAGTTTCTGTTTTCCAGTAGATTTCAGATGACACACGGTCATTGGGAATAGTTTCAAGTACATCTTTTTTACAAGATTGGAAAACAGTTCCAACGATAGCTATAAAGTATCCCAGGCGTTTGATATTTCTTTTCATTGTATTCTGTTTTTTCAATTAAAAATTGATGTTGAGTCCATAGGTATACAAGGCGGTCTGTGGATAGTAGGTTGCCCTACCGGAATCGGCCTCAGGATCCAACCCCCATTCATTCAATTTTGAGATGGTAAAGAGGTTCGTTCCGGAAACATATAATCTTGCACCGCTGATACCAATTCTTTTACAGATGGTTGCAGGAATAGAATACATCAGTTGTACATTTTTAAGTCTTAGATACGAGCCATCAATGATCAGCCTGTCTGAAGTGCCGACATTCCTGAAATCACTTTTTCTTGGAAGTGGAAATTTGGCATTTGGTCTTTCAGGTGTCCAGTAATTGTTGGTTACCATCTTGTGTGTGAACGCTTCAGCGATTCCAATTTCGGTGATACCGCCAGACAACCTTGTATCAACCTTGGCCGCTCCTTGCAAAAGAAAGTTGAGGCTAAAATTTTTATATGAGAAGTCTGAGCTGAGTCCGAACGTATATTTAGGAAAAGGATTTCCAATCATTGTCCAGTCATCTGCTGTAATCTTTCCATCTTTGTTGAGATCAACAAATTTTACATCGCCGGGTTTTGTTCCTGGTGCAATGGATGGATAGCTGGCAACATCGGCCGCGTTTTGGAAATACCCATCTGTCTTGTAACCCCAATGGGCATTGAAAGGTAGGCCAACTTTTACAATATAACGAGGATCCAATTCGTAAGAACTATTGATAAAAGGCCCGGCACCCTTGAGGTCGATCACCATGTTGTTATTGACGGCAAGGTTTCCATTTATGGCATATTGAAACTTGTGTTGGTTATTTTTGAATCCAAGCGTAAACTCCCACCCCTTGTTGTCAATTACACCTGCATTCTGTGTTGAGGAGGCAAATCCTGTAACCACAGGGAGTGGCAACGCGAGCAAGATTCCAGAAGTTCTCTTCTTGTAATAATCAACAGAAAATGAAAGCTTGTTGTTCAGCAATTGGCCTTCAAGTCCAAGATCGGTTTGGTCATTGGTCTCCCAGGTAATGGTCGGATCAGCCAGTCCAGTTTGTGAAAATGACTGTGCCGCCGTACCCCCGAAGGAATAAGAACCCTGGGATAGCGATGCAAAATAACTGTACAACGGAACCGTTTGGTTTCCTGTCTGACCCCAGGATCCCCGGACCTTAAGATCAGTAATAGGGAGGTTCAGGTTATCAAAAAACTTCTCTTTCGAAACCCTCCATGCACCGGAAAAAGAAGGGAAAAAGCTGAATTGGTTATCACCTGTAAACCTAGAAGAGCCATCATATCGAGCATTCCCCTCTAAAAGATACTTTCCATCAAAAGCATAGTTGATCCTTGTGAAACCTGAACGGAGACCGTACTTGTATTCAGATCCAGAGTTGTTTTTGGTAGCATCGTTTGCACCTTGTCCGATGGATTGAATATCGTTGTTATAAAACCTTTCACGATAGGCAGTTAATCCAGTACCCTGGTTGTACAGTTCAGAATATCCGACAAGGCCACGCAATTCATGTTTTTTCAACTTTTTTGAATAGTTCAACAGATAGTTGGTAGTCAGCTCAGTATAGCGGTCTCTTCCTTCTGTCAACGTGTTGTTCGCAACAACGAATGTTCTTGCATTGATGGCATCATAATTGGTATATGCATTTTGGAATGCCTTTGATTCTACATAGTTAATTACCGCAGAAGCCTGTGCCGAGAAAACCAGGTCAGGTAGGATTTCATAATCGAGTTTGCCCGATCCATAGAGATAATGGGTCGCTATTTTATTAAAGCCAGACTTTTCCGCCAACATCAAGGGGTTTGATGTTTGTTGGCTCAGGCCATATGTACCATCAGCATATTTGGGGTATGCAAAAAGCGTTCCATGGATGAAACGATTGAACACGTCGGAACTAAAAGGTGTTTTTGACAGGTTATACCGGTAGTTGATGTCTGTACTCAACTTAAGTTTTGGGCTCAATTGCATATCATTGTTCATCCTTAATTCACGGATATTTGCACCATAGTTGGCAGCTATGCCATCCTGGTCCATGTATCGAAAACTTACTCTCGTTCTTGAAAAATCATTTCCACCGCTAAAGGAAAAGTTATGGCTTTGCTGAGGGGCAGATTTTAAAACTGTTTGGAACCATGTATTGGGAAGGGGATATTTTTCCCTGTCAGTAGCAGTAATCCAGGATTGTATGCTTGCTTCTGTATAACGCGCAGGAATTGCAAGCCCCTGATTGGTATGCGCCAGCACCTGATAACGCATATAGTCCTCAAGGCCCATCATTTCCGGATTGTTGACCGATTGTTGAATGGCATAGTACCCACTATAAGAGGCTTGAATTTTGCCAGACTTTCCTCTTTTGGTGGTAACCAATACAACGCCGTTGGCTGCCCTTGAACCATATATTGCAGTAGAGGATGCATCTTTCAAAATTGAAATGGATTCAACGTCCTCGGGGTTCAATGTAAAAAGCGTTTGTTCGACACCGTCAACGATAATCAGCGGAGAACTGTTCCCAGAGCTGTTTCCACTAAAAGTGGTAATTCCCCGAATACGCAGCGTAGCTGCGGAACGACCAGGTTCTCCACCCCTGTCCAATACAGTAAGGCCAGGAGCCTGCCCCTGCAAGGCCTGCTGAAGATTGGAAACAGGGCGCCTGACCAGGTCTGCACCCTTGATCTGTGAAACTGAGCTGGTGAGGCTTACCTTTTTCTGTGTTCCATATCCAACTACCACAACATCTTCCAAGTCGTTTTTGGCCATTGCAAGAGAAATCGTCAAGGAATTGGTTGTGCTTTTGAGGATGAGAACCTGGCTTGAAAAACCAATTGAACTGACTGTTATCTGGTCACCAGTTTTTCCTATAACAGCGAATTGACCATTTGCATTGGTTTGTGTTCCTTTATCAGAGCCTTTTACGATGACTGTGGCACCCTCAATCGGTTTGTTGTCCAAGGCTGAAATGACAATCCCCTTGATTGTGGTTTGTGCATGCAGTTGGGTACAAAAAAGACCGATAGTCAGCAATGCAGTCAGTAGTAGCTTTTTGTGTTTGCCGATCATAATTTTTCTTTTAAATTTAAACATAAAAATTTATTGACTTGTGCGCAATCGTTTGCACACCGAATAAACATATCAACCTGGTGTATAGGAATCAATACCTCTTGAATCCTTATAATTTATGCTGAAAATAAAATAGCATCATCGCACATGCTTGGTTCCGTGAATCACAAGCGTGGCGGGCACTTCCTCGTGGTAGTATTGGTGGGTTGGATGCTGCTCTTTCATGGCACGGATCATGGTCTCCATCGATTGCTCTCCCTGCCCATATGGATATTGCTCAACAGACAACAGCGGAGGATAGGCAGTATAATCTGTTATGGACAAATTTGAGTAACTCACAAAGGCAATGTCCTTGTTGATGTTGATGCCTTGAAGGTGGGCATATTGCGTAGCGTCCATGTGCACATAATCGTTGAAAGAAATCACTGCGGTTGGAACATTTTTCAGTGAGAGCAATTTTTTCATTGCATGGGTCGTTCCTTCTTTGGTGAGGTCAGTGCTCTCGAAATACCGCATGTCAATTTTCATCTTCTTTTGCGAAAGTGCCTGTTTGTATCCCTCAAGCCTTTCGCGGCTGGCTGTAAGGATTGAAGGGCCATTGATCATTGCAATCTTTCGAAACCCTCGGCTGTAGAGCCAGTTCACCATATCAATGGTGCTTTTGTAGATATCACAATACACCTTGTGCACATCAGCCTGGTCTGGAACCCTGTCAAAAAAAACGACTGGAATGCCGGCCATTTCTATTTCTTTTAGAAAAGAAATTTTATGCGTGTTTTTGGACAGTGAGATGATGATGCCGTCGACACGTTGTCGCTTCATTGTGTCAACCACCCTTTTTTCTATGGCCGGGTCGTCATGGCTTTGTCCGAAAAGGATGGTATAGTTGTACTGGGTTGCTGCTGCTTCAATGCCACTGATGGCCTGGGAAAAAAATTCCTCCTTGATGGAGGGCAATACAACACCAATGACTGCTGTCTTTTGTTTTTTGAAGAAAATGGCCTGGGCGTTGGGCACATATTTCATTTCTCGTGCAAGTTCCTTTACACGCTCCCTGGTCTTGAGCCCGATCCTGGGATGGTCATGCAATGCCCTGGATACCGTGGATACCGAGACGTTGAGCCGAAGGGCTATTTCCTTGATGGTGGGATTGTTGGAACTCATGTTTAGACAAGTAAGCTGAAGTTAACGAAAAACTTTAGCCTAAGCTGCTGATGCCCGATAGTTTTTTGGCAGCATGTTGAAGCGTTGCAGCTGACTTGGCAAAACAAAAACGAAGCACATGGTCATCATGCCCATCGGTATAAAATGCAGAAACCGGTATGCTGGCAACACCCACTGTCTTGGTCATGTGAACCGCCAGATCCATTGCAGGCATTGTGCTGATCTTTTCGTAAGTCGCACAAACAAAATAACTCCCTGATGAATGCAGCATGGTGAAGTTGCTTTCTTTCATTGCATCGAGAAACAGGTCTCTTTTTTCTTGCATGAAGGAGGAGAGTTGCAGGTATTTTTCAGCTTTCCCAAGATGAGATGCAAGGGCCACTTGTGTTGGTGTAAAACAGCAGAAGGCATCAAATTGGTGGATCTTTCGGAACTCGGCCATCAAGGTTGCAGGAGCAACACAATAACCAAGCTTCCATCCTGTACAGTTGTACACTTTCCCGAAGGAAAAACAAACAAAACTTCTTGAAAACAACTCCGGATATTTCAAGACGCTGTTGTGCTGAAGGCCATCAAAAACCAGGTGTTCATAAACTTCATCGGAAACCAGGAAAATATGGGTATCGCGGAGCAAGTCTTGCAGTGTCAGCAGGTCTTCATGGGAGAGCAGGCTGCCTGTGGGATTGTGGGGCGAGTTGATGATGATGGCCTTGGTTTTGCTGCTGATGGCAGCCTTTACTTTTTCCCAATCAATTTTGTATTCGGGAAATACCAGGGGTATCCGAACAGGAACTGCGCCATTGGCGATGATATTGGGGATATAGCTGTCGTAAGCCGGTTCAAAAACAATTACCTCATCACCCTTTTCTAGAATGGTCGTGAAAGCAGTATAGATTGCATAACTGCCTCCCGGCGTGATGGTGATGCAATCTGCGGGAGAGACAGTGCAGTTGTAGCGCTGTTGTATTTTTGTTGCGATGGCTTCCCGAAGCGGCAAATGACCCGCCATGGGCGCATATTGGTTGTGGCCATCCATGATGGCTTTTGCTGCCAATTCCGCCAATTCCTCATCCATCTGAAAATCCGGGAAACCCTGCCCCAGGTTGATGGCGCCGTGTTGGCCCGCAAGCGCACTCATGGTGGTGAAGATGCTGGTGCCGGTATGTGGAAGTTTTGATTTGATGGTTGTAAGGGATGAGGGTGAAGGGGGAAGTAGGTGCTTCAACAAACGATTGAAGTAAAAATTTCAGTGGGAAAGTTGATTTTTACAAATACTTGTCTCCTTTGTTCCGCTTGATTTCTGCAACATATTGTTTTATTTCCTGCTCCTTTTCCTTCTTGCAAATCATCAACACATCTTCCGTATCAACGATGATGTAGTCGTTCATCCCCTGAAGCAAGACCAGCTTGTTGTTGGGAACATGTACCATGTTATGGGTGGCATCGATGACGATGACATCACTACCCGAAACCGCATTGCCCAGGTAATCTTTTTCCATGTTCTCATGTGCAGAGTTCCATGTGCCCAAGTCGCTCCATCCAAAAGCGGAAGGAATGATGTATACATTGTCTGCCTTTTCCATCACAGCATAGTCAATGGATACGTTGGTGCAAAGCGGGTAAATTCTTTCAATCGCTGCTTTTTCCTTTTCCGTGTTGTATGAGGCCTTTTCCGATTCAAATATTTCAGCAATTTCCGGCAGGTGTTTTTCAAATGCTGCAATGATGTTGTTGACCTGCCAAACAAAAATGCCTGCATTCCAAAGGAACTCACCACTGGAAA
>Ga0222712_10000119_pt1 | contig 105425 bp, 64 predicted proteins | sample C33_657DmetaG_FD_165043 | JGI IMG/M metagenome (GOLD analysis project Ga0222712, IMG submission 165043) | Estuarine water microbial communities from San Francisco Bay, California, United States - C33_657D | ecosystem: Environmental > Aquatic > Marine > Unclassified | place: USA: California... | reverse complement strand
TTACAGTAACTGTAGTAGCTGTAGATATGCTTGATGAAGAAGCACCATTGATATATTTAACCGTATAACTTGCTGAAGCAGTTGCAGTATAAGTACTAGATGTTGCACCTGCAATTGCTGTTCCATTATTATACCATTGATACGTCATTCCTGCCATAACAGTAGTACTCAATACTACATTAGCACCAGCACAGAATGTAGTTGGTCCTCCAGCTGAAATAGTTGGTGTAGGAATTGTATTTACCGTTATCGTTACAGAAGAGCTTGTTATTGAGCAATTACCCGTATTCACTATCACAGTATATGATCCAGATGCAGTAGCAGCATAAGTTGATGCAGTAGCCCCCGTTATTAAGGTGCCATTATTATACCATTGATACGTAAAACCAGTACCTGTTAATGAAGAGCTTAAGGTACTTGTTGAACCTTGATACATGGTAGTAAGCGATGCATTTACTGTAACACTTGGATTTACAGTAACACTTACAGATTGGGGGTTAGACAAGCCATTAGCCACCAAGGTATAGCTATAGGTAACTACAATAGGACTAGAAGTGGTGTTGATTAAGGTTTCATTAATAACAGCGCCTGTGCCTGTGCCTGATGCATTTGAAATCCCTGCCACTACTGCACGTGTCCAAGAAAACGTAGTGCCTGTTGTAGCAGAAGTTGCAGTATAGGTAAAGGCAGTGCCCGTACATGCATTGCTTGTTGAAGCAGAACTTAATACAGGTAAAGGCCTTACAGTTACAACTACATTTTGCGTATTAGGGCAGCCATTCGCAGTTAAAGTATAAACATAAGTAACATTAATAGGATTAGCCGTGGTATTAACAAGTGTTTCATTGATAGCGCCTGTACCTGATCCTAATGCGTTAGAAATACCAAGTACTGAGGCTCTTGTCCATGAGAAAGTAGTTCCGGCAGTAGTACTTGTTGGAGTATAACTAAAGGCCGTATTATTTTGAGCATTAACTGTCAATGAAGAAGATAAAATTGGTTTAGGATAAACCGTTACCGATAGCGTAAAAGGATTAGATGTACATCCATTAAATTGTGCATAAACAGTGTAGGTTATAACAACAGGAGCAGATGAAGTTGAGGTCAATATTTCTGAAATAGTTGCCGTAGTTCCGCTATTTGTAGCTCCACCATTAATGGCTGCATTGGCATTTCTTGTCCATGTAAAAGTAGCTCCTACTTGAGGACTAGTAATCGTATAGGCGAAAGTAGATCCACTACAAACAGTTCCAGTTGATGCACTTGAAATCGTAGGCAATGCTTTTGTTGTTAATGGGATTTTTCTGCTTATACTATCACAACTATATCCATTCCATTCTTGGATATAAATAGAATCTGTACCTATAAGCGTTGGAGTAATATCTAAGTAATCGAAGTTGATATGGCCATTAGGCAATTTAGTAGTCAAAGAGTCGGTTGTCCCGTTACTTGAATTCCATCTAAACCATTTACGATACATACCTGTACCTGAACTTGGAGAGATCGATTGATTTTGTGAGTTTGTAGTATTCCAATAAAATGGATTTAAGTTAACAGAATCATCTGCATATAATCGAATCGTACTTCCTATACAAACAGAAGCTGGATTTGGATAAACATAAGGTTGAGGTTTTATAAACTGAGCAGTTATTGAATCTTTATAATAGGTATTGGAATTGCTTGTATATACCTCACAGGTATACTTCGTAACAGCGGTACTCGGAGGCAATACTAATCTTGTCTGAGTAGAATCATTATTATCCCATTTCACTCTCCAACCCTTAAACAAAATGGTATTTTCATAGTCATTTAAGTTTCTGTTATAAAAAGTAATGTCGTCAATTAAACCAGAAAATGCGCCGATATTATTAAATCCATTGGCATGCGCTACCCTTCCAAATTGATAGTAGTTTCCAAAAATATTGGTAGATGTAACAGGAGTAAATGTATAGGATTTTTGGAAAATACCATTTAAATAGAATTTAGCAAGACCCGCAGGTGCATCAATCGTCATTGAAAAATGTACCCAATTATTTCCAGCCGATGCAATGTTAGACCAAACAAGTGGTACTGAATTGCCAGAGCCAAATAAGGAATGATGCACATAAAGAGTATCTTCATTACCCGTTACCGTATCCCTTCCGTTCCAAACTTGTAATTTTACAGAACTCGTTGTACTATCCCACATTTCAAACACCCCTCTATTTTGAAGAAAAAGAGAAGAGTGCGACATATTAAACCAAAAAGATATAGTTCCTTTATTTGAATTTGCATTAGATAGCGAATTCATAAAATATTGAGAACTAGAAGGAATACTATTTGTAAGCCCTATTTGAAATTGAGCTGCAGCAGAATTGTAATTTGTACCAGAAAAATTAGCTATGCCATTAACAAAACGGTCTGTTGAAGGTGTAGCTAAAGAAGCATTTAAACCCAAAAAAGTTGTAGATGCTCCAACTGTTATTTGATTGTTGATACCGGTTCTATCTAATTTCCATGAACTAGTAGGCGTACTGGTATTTGTATAGGCAAAAGGATACCAAGCCAATAAACCAGCACTAGTTCTTAAAAAAGAAGGAAGATGATTTACATCATTAAAGTTATTAATGTAAGCATAGGTATTTTGAAAGGTCAACACCAAGGGGTAGCCTGTGTAACCACAAGGAACATTTAAAGACCTCGGATTGATTTGCCCAACAATTAAAGGTTGAGCAGATGAAGTAGTAATTAAAAAAGTAAAAGCAATGCTTAAAAGTGCAATTACTTTTTTAATAATTAGTTTCTTTTTCATAAAGAAGATATTACTGGTTTAAATTAAATTGTGGCTGGTGTATTGGTTAAATTACAAATTGAGTATTCTCAAATTTAACATTTTTATGTTAAAAAAATTATTCATATATCAATAATTCATCAAAACTTGGACAAATTACCAGGTCTCTAGGGTCTTTATCTCTGTTTTTTTGCTTTTTAAAAGTTATAGAAATCTCATAAACAGCAAGATTAGGTATTCTTGTCTTCATTATACTGTTTGCATAATCATAACTTGTAGCCACAACTACCCCATCAAATTCAAACTTCATGACGGGTATAATTGCACAATCTTGTCGATTGAAACAACCTATAGAAAATGAATGTTTTGTTTTCTTTTCAAGATTTACTCTGCCATAATTTATATATGCCCCATATATTAACTCATTAAATTCTGATTGCTGGGAGGCATTACTATGCACTGTTAAAGACCATTTCTTGTTAAACTTGTAATTAAAGCCTGCGTTTAGAACAAATTTCCTTGATAACTTGGCATAATAACTATTATAAAATGAGACTGATGGAGTAGCCGCATGAATAGCACCTATTCCTATATAGTAGTTAGCTTTGTGTTTAGAACCCATTTCGCCAACCAAGGAAATACCTGCAGATAGATCAAACTTATTTACGACGTTACCTGAGAAATTTTCTAAAATACTTGCTGTTGGATCATATGCATCATTTACATATTGACTATTGGCTTTAATTTTAGAGATATCAAAATAGTTTTGATAATAACCACCAGAAAAACCAGCCGTAATGTAGGTATTCTTGGCATTCTCCAATGATTTATTGATACCAACAGATGCGTACATCTGACTATTTGTAAAGCTTAAACTGCCTACCTTATCATAAGCTGCAGTAAACGCATAGGATATATAATCATTAACTAATCCATTTTTTAATAACTTTCTTCCCTCCAAGTTAATCAAGGAAGAGTTAATTGCATAACCTGCTTCCGACCATTGATTACGATGGATTACAGTAGCTTTGTAATCGCTTGCAAAAATACCTATTAAACCCGGATTACGATAAACACCTGTTTCATAAAAATTAGAAAAATACAAATCTTGAGCCTGCAAATTAAATGCAATCAACAGACAAGAATACAAGAATAAAATTAGCTTCTTCATAAAATTATTTTAATATAGTTATATCGCCTTTGTAAATAAAAGTATCACCTAGTATGCATTCAATTTCTACATAATAGAAGAAAACACCCGCATCTAGTAGTGTTCCATTAATACTACCATCCCATGCATATAAGGTGTTATTAGCTTCAAAATTCTCTCTTTGGAAAACAGATTTTCCAAAACGATCAAATATTTTAAGCTCTTTAATACGACGAACGCCTTTACCCCTAACATAAAAGACATCGTTATTGCCATCTCCATTTGGCGAAATCATATTAGGTATATAAAATTGCTTGTCGTTACAAATAACATGTACTCTCATCGTATCCGTACCTATACAATCTGCGATATTTGAAGCTTCTAATTTATAAGTTATGGTACGTTCTGGGGTACATATGGGTTGTCTACAATTTATACAATTTAAATAATCAATTGGAGTCCATTCGTATTTATTTGCCAAATCTCCTTTAACATTAATCTGAAAAGCATCCCCAGCAAACACTGTAGTATCATGCGTAAGCAGCACTGTTGGTTTTTTTACAGCAATAACTTTTGTAGATTTTGATGATGTTGTTTTGCAACCAAATTGATTTTCTACAATGATAGAATAAACACCAGAAATATTTGTGCTAATAGTAGAACCTACTTGACTTAAAGGAGACCCATTATAAACCCACGTAACGGAAACCGGTTGATCTGAAACAGCAATTAGGGTTACAAATTTATCTTCGCAAATTACTACAGAATCTTTAGGCGATATAGATGCTGAAGGATAACTTACAAAAGAAAGCAAAACAGGTCCAGCAATTTTAGAACAACCATTAGAATTAGTTACAAGAACATAATATGAAGCAGTAGTATTAGCTAATAAAACGTTAGACAGTTGGGTGTATAGCTGCGTATTACCCTGATACCATTGGTATGTATTGCCTTGAACAAAAGGTACAGAGATTTCTATTGTCTCCCCTATACATTTGGTAGTCGGACCGTTAACCGAAATAACATTAGAAGGTGATGCTTTCACAACAACTAATTGAGTTCTAGAAATTGAAGTACAACCAAACTGTGTTGTAATTTTTACATAATACGCACCGGCGGTTTTTATAGTTAATTGGAATGAATTAGAATTTGCAATAGGCAAACCGTTTCTAAACCATTGATAAGTTTGACCTGGCATATTACTAGTTACTAATTTCACGGAATCTCCATCACAAAATGTAGTATCACCAATATTACTTAAACTAGCAATTGGTAGTGGATTTACATTGACATTGATAGTATTAGATTGTAAGAAGCAAGCATTGTTATTAAACACTACTACATAATAGGCGCCAGAACTAGTCACAGTTAAATTAGGCAATGATGCTGTACTAATCATATTGCCATTTTTATACCATTGATAGGTATAATTGAGCCCTGTAACGGCTTGTAATTTAACACTATCACCTAAACAAAAACTAGTAGCACTTAAAGCTGTGATTTGAGCGATTGGTAGCGGTGCAACTGTGACAGTAATAGCATTTGAAATAGCTGTACAACCATATTGATTTTTCACCTCCACAGAATATACTCCAGTTTGTGTAGCTGTATAAATAACATTCGTAGCACCAGTTATTAAAATACCATTTTTATACCACTTATAGGTATAATTCAAACCTATACTTGCTTGTAATTTTACACTATCTCCTGCACAGAATTGATTGCTAGTGAGTGCCGTCAAACTTGCAACGGGCACTGGATTTACTATAACTGGTATCGTATTGGATAATTTAACACAACCATTAGCATTACTAACTACAACGGCATAACTTCCGCTTGCATTAACAGTTAGTGTACTTGAAGTAGCAGCTGTTATAGGGGCATTATTATTTAGCCATTGATAGGTAAGTCCAACACCTGTATTGGCATTTAAAACTACATTCTGACCATTACAGAAATTAGTTGCGCCATTTGGCAAAATTGATGCAATAGGCAATGGATTGATAGTTACATTTATAATATTAGATTCCTTTACACAACCAAAAATATTTGTAATCTTAACCTTATAAGATCCTGCATTAGATACCGTAATAGAGCTAGTAGAGACATTAGGTATTAGCGTATTATTATAATACCATTGATAAGTATAGCCCGGAGCTACATTAGCAGTAATTTGAAGTGAGTCGCCTTGACAAATAACAGGACTCACTGATGTAGTGATTACAGCACTTGGCAATGGCTGAACATTAACCTGAACAGATGGAGCATAAACGGTACAATATCCCTTTGTAATTCGTACCGTATAAATACCGGCATTCGTAACCGTTAAGGTATTATTTGTAGCACCAAACATATCAATACCATTAACTTGCCATTGATATTGATATCCTAAACCAATAGATGCATATAAAGTTGTAGTAGAACCAAAACATATATTTTGAACACTACTTGGAATGATAACAGCTGTAGGAGGGGCATCAACCACAACATTAATTGCTGGAGAAATGGTGCAACAACCCAAATTACATACTCTTAAGGTATATGAGCCACCTATAGTAGCCACATAAGAATTTAAGTTTGCATTAGGAATGTCTATGCCATTTCTAACCCATTGATAGGTAGCACCTGGAGAATTATTACCCGTCAATAAAACGCTTCCTCCTTGACAAAAAGTAGTAGCACCTTGAGCATTTATAATAGCAATAGGAATTGGACTAAAAATTACATTAACAGGAGCCGAGGTGTTTACACAACCAAAAGTATCCGTTACCGTGTAAGTATAATTTCCTGAATTAGTAGTATTGAAAATAAAACTAGTATCTCCAATTGAATTTGAACCATTATATTGCCATTGATATTGATAGGAAGAATTAGTATCTGCTAATAATCCTACTACCCCATTTATACAAACCGATGTTGGACCTAAAGGAGTAATAACCGCATTAGGTAAAGGGCGAACATAGATTATTGCATTGTTAGAAGTATTCAAACAACCAACTGCATCTGTGACTTTAACATTATAAACACCAATTTGATTTACAATTAATGAGCTTTGAGTTGCACCTGGAATAATAACATTATTTAAGGTCCATTGATAAGTAACATTTGGAGAAACTACAGCGGTTATGGTTGTTGTTCCACCTGCACAGAAATATGTATTACTTGGACTTACAGATGCAATAGGTAATGGATTAACAGTGACTTGTATAGAATTTGATAATTTTGAACATGCATTAGAAGTAATGACACTAACAGTATACAAACCAGTTGTTGTTGCAGTAAAACTACTTGATGTTTGAGATGGGATAACAACTCCATTCTTATACCACAAATAGGTATAACCTACTCCAGTTGTAGCAGTAAGTAATACAGAACCATTTTGACAAAACGTAGTTGGTCCATTTGCTGTTAATACTGCAGTAGGCAATGGATTTACTGTAATAGTAGTAGCTGCTGAATTAGCAAAACATCCACTTCCTGTTATTGTTGCCTTAACGGTATAAGTTCCCGAATTAAATATCTTGATGATATTGGTAGTTGCATTAAGTAGTATACCATTAGCATCTGACCATTGATAGGTTTGGGTTGGACTGTTAGGAATACTTAAAGTAATACTGTCACCTGCACAAAATGTAGTTGGACCAGAGAGACTAACAGTTACATTGGGCAATGGATTGACTACAACAGCAATAGAATTTGAAGATTTTAAACAACTTGTAATTGTATTGGTAACTACCACCGTATAATTACCTGCTTGTGAAGTTGTATAAGATGGCGCTGTGGCACCAACCAATTGTGTATTACCATTAAACCATTGATATGATTGATTAGCATTAATTATGGCATTCATGGTTACCGAATTTCCGGAACACAATACGGTACCACTCGCTGCTGTAATTGAAGAGATTGGTAGTGGATTAACTAATATGTTTACAATCTGTGTATTAACACAAGCATTTGCCGTTAGGGTAATTGAATAGGGAACTAACACAGCATTCTGGGTGGTATCAATAAGTGTTTCGTTAATTATAGAATTGCCATTGCTAGCTGAATTTGAAATACCCAATTGAGCGCTTCTTATCCATGTATACGTGAAACCAGTAGTTAAACTTGTTGGTGTATAGATAAATGGCGTATTACTACAAATAGCATTAGGAGTTAATGTACTTGATAAAACTGGTGTTGGTTTTATACTTACAACTACATTCTGAATATTGGTACATCCATTTGCTGTCAATGTAAATACATATGTAACATTTACAGGATTAGGAGTTGTATTAATTAGTACTTCATTAATTACACCATTAGAACCAGATGCACCTGCATTAGAAATTCCTGAAACCATTGCTCTTGTCCAACTATAAACAACACCAGTAGTAATAGAAGATGCCGTATACAAGAAGCTTGAATTAGAACAAACTGCGTTTGGAGTTAATGTACTTGATAAAACTGGAGATGGGTTTACTATAACTGATATATTTTGAGAAGTAATCGTACCATTAATATTTAAAGCATAGGTATAAATAACATTAATTGGATTAGGGGTAGTATTAACTAAAGTTTCATTAATTGTTCCACTTCCACTTGAAGCCGGATTAGTAATTCCAGCAATATTAGCTCTTGTCCAACTAAAAATTACACCTGATGTTGTAGACGTTGGGGTATACGCAAATGTTGTATTAGAACAGATAGGCGCATTAATCAATGGACTACTTAATCCTGCTAATGGATTAACAGTTACATTTAAAGTTTGTGTATTACTGCAACCATTAATCGTTAAGGTTACTTGATATTGAACAACAATTGAATTAAAGGTAGTATTAACTAATGTTTCATTAATCGCACCATTACCAAAAGCTGCAGCATTTGAAATACCTGCTACAGTAGCACGCGTCCAAGTATATATTACATTATTCGTATTTGAACTTGGTGAATAAGTAAATACAGTACCACTTGAAACATTATAAGATAAGGATCCATTTAAATATGGAGTTGGAAAAACCCAAACAACTAAATTTTGTGTGTTTGAACAGCCATTTGCACTAATTGTAAATATATAAGTTACAGCTATTGGGTTAGCGGTAGAATTTTGCAAAGTTTCATTGATGATATTGGAATTGCCACTTGAAGCTAAATTATTAATTCCAGCTACAGCAGCCCTTGTCCATGAAAAAGTAGCTCCCGACGTAGCACTCGTGGCTACATAATTATATACATTTAAATTACAAACCGTATCTAATATCTTACTCGTTAAATTCAGTGTCAATTTAGGATTAACGACTACAGTAAGCGTTTGTGTATTTGAACAGCCGTTGGCAGTGAGTGTTACTTGATAAGAAACTGTTATAGGTGCTGTGGTTGTATTATTTAGCGTTTCGGTAATTGATGCACCTGATCCTGTGCCTGCTGCATTACTAATACCAGATACAACTGCACGAGTCCATGTATAAACTACCCCGCTAGTTAATGACGATAAACTAAAAGAAAAAGGAGAACCACTACATGTAGGGGGTATAACCATAGCGCTAGATAACACCGGCGTAGGATTTACCGCCACTACAACATTTTGTGTATTTGGACATCCATTGGCTAGCATGGAAATAACATATGTTGTATTTACAATTGCAGTAGAAGTATTTGATAGTGTCTCTACAATTTGATTTGACGAACCACTACCAATTGCATTAGAAATATTAGTCACCACAGCTCTAGTCCATGAGAAGACAGTACCAGTTGTAGCACTTGTTGCTGTATAATTAAATGGCAAATCAGAACATACACTAGCTGTTAACGAACTTGAAAGTATAGGTTTAGGCAATACCTGAACCGTAATTGTTTGAGTTGAAATAGTGCCATTAATATTCATAGTGATAACATAAGGCACATTTACTGTAGTTACTGAAGTAGATGTAAGTACTTCATTGATTGAAGCACCAGCACCAGAACCAGAAGCACCTGCATTAATTGAGGCGATTGCTGCTCTAGTCCATGAAAATTGAACATTATTTGTGGCGCTTGTTGCTGTATATGAAAATGATGTACCGCTACAAATCGCAGGCGGATTAATTGGAGAAGTTATAGCAGGAGAAGGATTAACTGTTACGTTTAAAATCTGTGTATTAGTACACCCATTAGTTGTAAGGGTATAAACATATGTTACAACAATTGGATTAGCAGTGGTATTAACAAGTGTTTCTGCTATAGCTCCGGTTCCATTTCCAGCAGCATTTGAAATACCAACTACAGAAGTTCGAGTCCAAGAGAAGGCAACACCTGTAGTAGCTGATGTAGGAGTATAATTTAATATAGTATTGGATGTTACATTTACATTTAGAACAGAAGTTAAAACCGGAGTCGCTGAAACATAAAAAATTACAGGCACAGGCGTTCCAGAGCAACCATTTGCAGTTGAAGAAATAGTAACTACACCTGATATTTGATTGGCTGTTGTATTAGTTGCCACAAACATTGGAATACTACCCGAACCACTAGCAGCTAAACCAATACTCGTATTGTTATTAGACCAAGTATATGTAGTATTAGCAACTCCATTACCCGTGAAAGAAATAGCTTGAGAAGTATCACCATTGCATAAATAATTAATCCCTGGCGTTGCTACAGGTTTAGGATTAACCGTTACACTAACCGTCTGATTACTACTACAACCATTAGCAGTAATTGTAAAGTTATAATTTACAATAATTGGATTAAAAGTACTGTTAGTTAGTGTTTCATTAATTATTCCAGTATTTATAGCTCCACTAGAACTTGCATTACCATTATTAATTCCAGCAACACTTGGACGCACCCATGAATAAGTAACGCCGGCTGTTCCACTTATTGCTGTGTAAGAGAAATTAGTTCCGCTACAAATACTAGCAGGAGTAAGTGAAGATGATAAAGTAGGATTAGGTTTTACAATTACAGAAATAATTTGTTGTCTTGAACAATTGTTTGCCGAGAGTGTATATACGTAATTGACAGTTATTGGCGCTGCTGTTGTATTTTCTAATGCTTCGCTTATATTGTTTATACCTGAAGATGCCGGAGTAGAAATACCAGCAACTGCAGCTCTTGTCCATGAAAATGTAGTACCTGAAGTGGTAGAACTTGGGGTATAATTAAATAGCGTATTACTGCATATCTGTGAAGTTAACAAGGAAGAAGATAAGCTTGGCGATGGATTAATAGGAACAACAACTTGTTGCGTTAAACTACTACAACCATTTGCTGTTGTAATAATATTATACGTTACATTAACTGTACTCGTAGTATTATTAGTTAAAGTCTCGTTAATAGGTACTAGATTGCTTGAAGCACTTGGACTAGGAGTAATATTGACGTTAGCTACACGAATCCATGTAAAGCTCGCATTTAAAGTAGCAGAAGTAGGTGTGTAAGAAAAAGGATTAGCGCTACAAATAGACGGTGGAGTTAAACTACTTGATAACGATGGTGTTGGATTTACGGTAACAGCCAATGTCTGTGTATTGGGACATTGATTTGCATCTAATGTAATAAGATAATTAACTACAATTGGTGCTGTTGTTGTATTATTTAAGACTTCATTAATCGCTGCTCCACTTCCACTTCCTATTGCATTAGAAATCCCACTTACCGAAGCTCTTGTCCATGAATAAGTAGTACCCACTGTAGCACTCGTTGCTGTATAATTAAAAGGAGCATTATTACAAACAATTCCTGTAAGAGGAGAGTTTAATACTGGAGTTGGTTTTACTACAACCGAAATAGTAGTAGTTTTAGAACATCCGTTTGCTGTTAAGGTATATGCATAGGTTACTGTAATTGGCGCCGTTGTAGTATTATTTAAAACCTCATTAATTGAACCTGTTCCTGAGTTAGATGTGGGAGTAATACCCATAATTGCTGATCTTGTCCATGAAAAAGATACGTTTGAAACCTGACTGCTTGGTGTATAAGTAAATGTTGTTCCATTACAAATAGCTGGAGCTGATAAAACAGAATTCAAAGTTAGATTTGGCAAAACAGGTAATAAAACGGATTGTTGATTGGTACAACCATTAGCAATTAAATTAAATAAATACGTAACATTAGTAGTTGATGCATTGGAGTTAATTAATGTTTCGTTAACTGCTATATTATTACCACTTGAGCTTGTAGGTGTAATTCCGATTACAGATGCTCTTGTCCATGAGTAAGTTGTTCCTGATACAGCAAATGTAGGTGAATATGAAAATGGCACTTCACTACATACAGCCACAGGCGATAAACTACTAGATAACAAAGGAGTTGGGAAAACGGTAACAGAAAGCGTTTGATTATTAGTACATCCATTTGCAGTTAAAACAAAGTTATACGTAACAACCACTGGGGAATTAGATGTATTAATTAATGTTTCATTAATCGTATTGGTACCTGATGCACTTGTATTGGAAATATTTGCAACCCCTACTCGAGTCCAAGTAAAAGTGGTACCCGGAGTAGTACTAGCTGCCGTATAGGATAATAAAGTATTGCTACAAACAGTAGTGGACGTGGTAGTTAAAAGTGGTTTAGGATTAACAACAACCGTTACTTGCTGAGGTGTATTACTACAGCTATTGGCTGTTGTAATTATATTATACGTGACAGTAATAGGATTAGGTGTAGTATTCGTAAGGGTTTCATTAATAGGCACAATGCCACTTGCTGATGCACTTGGCACTGGCGTTATACCTGTTATTGCAGTGCGTGTCCAAGTATAGCTAGCGCCCGTTGTTGCAGAGGTAGGCGTATAACTAAATGCAGAAGGACTACAAATAGCAGGATTAGTTAAACTACTAGACAACATCGGAGTAGGATTAACGGTAACGGCTAATGTTTGTGTATTAGTACATCCATTAGCTGTAAGGGTTATCTGATAATTAACAACAATAGGTGCTGTAGTAGTATTGATTAACGTCTCATTAATTAATCCACTTGTTCCGCTTCCAGCATTATTTGAAATACCACTTACCGTTGTTCTTGTCCAACTGAAAGTAGTATTTGCAGTAGCACTTGTAGCCGTATAAGTAAATGCTACATTATTACATACAACACGTGACAACAAAGAAGTTAAAACTGGCGTAGGGTTTACAACTACGCTAACAGTATTTGTCTTACTACAACCATTTGCAGTAAGAGTATAAACATAATTTACCGTAATAGGAGCTGTTGTGGAATTATTTAAAGTTTCTGAAATCGATCCCGTTCCAGAATTACTTGCTGGTGTAATACCCGAAATTGCTGCTCTAGTCCATGTAAAGGATACGCCTGAAACTTGACTTGTTGGCGCATATGAAAATGTAGTGCCATTACAAATTGCAGCTGGAGTGAGACCTGAATTTAAATTCAAATCAGGATATATAGGTACTATAACATTATTAGTTGTAGAGCAACCATTAATAGAAAGAGTATATATATAAGTCACATTGGTTGTTGTAGCATTTGCATTCACTAATGATTCATTAATTAAGCCTGTTCCAGAACCTGTAGAAGGTGTAATACCACTTACAGCAGCTCTAGTCCAAGTGAAATTAGGAGTTGGTACATTTGTTAAACTCAAAGGCGTATACCCTATAGGTGTATTACTACAAATAGCAGTTGGAGTTAAACTACTCGATAATGCAGGAGTTGGATTTACTCTTACAGAAATAGAATCCAATCCATCGCAGCTAGCCACGTTAGTAGTAAGGGTATAATAATATTTAATTGTAATAGGATTGATCGTTGAATTAGTCAATACATCTGATATAGCATTAGTACCTGAAGAAGCACCTGTTCCAGTCACACCAGTTTGTAAAGTACGTGTCCAAGCATAGCTTACGCCGCTTGTCTGACTAGCTGGAGTAAAATTAAATGAACCACCATTACAAATATTATTTAAACTTGGGGTTGGATTTAATTTAGCTTTAGGCTGAACGGTCACGGTTATAGTTGAAGCACTCGTACAACCATTTAATGCAAAATTCAATTGATACGAAACAGTTATTGGAGCGGTTGTGGTATTAACTAAAACCTCACTTATTGGAAGTACACTTGAATTGCTTACTTGAAGATTCGAGATGCCAGCTATAGTACTTCTCGACCAAGTAATGGTAACACCTGTAACATTGGTTTGCGGGGTGAAAGAAAATGTTGTACCACTACAAATATTAGGCGTAGTGTTAGTATTCACTAAAACAGGTACTGGTTTTACGGTATAAGTTATTGCAGCACGCGGCCCTTCACATAAAGTCGAATTAATACGTTGACTTACATAATAAGTAGTTACACCTACAGTTGAAGTACTAAGCACTGGAGGTGTTAATGAACCTGAGCCACCTGTTGAAGATGTATACCACATCAAAGTACAGCCAGCACTTGCAGTTACAGCAGATAAAATAGATGGTGAAGCAGCATTATTACACACACTAATTGCAGTTACAACAGGTGCAAGAGGTAAAGGATTTTTGGTAATCAAAACCTTATTAGATATAGAATCACAACCGTACACATTTGTTTCTTTAACCCATAAGGTATCAACACCTGGCGTATTATTAGCAGTATATAAATAGGTAGTTCCAACATTAGGAGTTTGCGGAACACTATTAATAAATACTTGTCTTTGAAAAGGTCCAAAAGGTATGCTTCCTAAAAAACTATATTTTGGAATGGTAGTATCACCAATAGTAAATAGTTTTTGTTCACCGACACATAAACTTACTGGGGTTGGGAAAACATAAGGTTGAGGTTTTTTAATCCTTAATATACAAGTATCAATGATTACAGAAGTATTTACACCCGTATAGATCTGACAAGTATATTGATTTAGATAAGGAGGGTTAATAGTATAACTCATTAAAGAGTCGTTAGTATTATTATTCCATTTATAACGATAACCTCTATATAAAGCTGTTACTTCAAAATCAGACAATTTCCTATTATGAATGAATATATCATCAATATCTGCTGTCATACCTCCTAAAGCAGTCCATGCAGAAGATTGAGAAATTCTTCCGAATTGAAAATTAGTTCCGAATAGATTTGCAGCGGCATTAGCAGTAAATGTTTCTGTTTTAATGTTTATTCCATTTAAATAAAAACTAGCTGTTCCTGCAGAAGCATCAATTACAATAGAAACAAAAACCCAAGAATATAATTGTTTTTGTAACGCATAAGGCAAAACAACTGTATTATTAAACATAGCATGTCTAATAAATAATGTATCACCGGTACCTGAAGCAGATGTATCATTGGAATTCCAAATTTGCATTTTGACATTGTTACCAACCGTATCCCACATCTCGAATAAACCTCTATTCTGATTAAAGAGTGAATTTTTCTGAAATTGATACCAAAAAGAGAGAGTTAGTTTGTTGGAATTAACTGAAGAATTAAACTTATTTGCTAGTATAAATTGATAAGCTGTAGAACCAGCAAAATAATAATTCAATCCATAGGCATTAGTTAAACTTGTATTTACAAATCGATCATTCTTGAGAGTATTTGCTATATCATTAGTATATAAAGAGGAACCTAAAAAAGTACTATTTGGTATAGCGGTATTAAAATGATTAGCAGTGCCTGATTTGTCATTTTGAGGATCCACAGTACAAAAAGGATACCAAGCAACTAATCCATTCCTTAAATATGGTATCAATTGACTATTGTCACAGAAATTACTTATTGAAACGCCATTTGTAGCATTAAACTGAAGATTAACAGGTGCAGTGGCTCCACATGGAACCCATACAGAATCTGGTGTTATTTTGCCAATAACTTGTTGTGCATTGGCATTTGATGCAGTTACAAATACAAATCCCAAAATAAGTGCGCAGCTTCCTATGACAGTACTAAAAAATCTTTTCATACCTTATTGTTTTATAATTTTTTGAATTGAAATCAATTCCTTTAAATGACTGTATATTTTAATAAAATAAATCCCCTTACTTAATTCATTAGTATGAATTATATTACTTGTAAATGCACCCAATACCCTACCCTCTAAACTCATCAATTCAACGGTGATAGGATCTTTTGCATCAATAAAAATTTGATCCCTGAATGGGTTTGGAAATACCCTTGGCATATCCATAGAAGTAGTTCTTACCGAGAGACTATTCAAATAAATTATATTTGAAAACACACTACATCCATTAGCATCTGTAATTTTAACTGAGTAAGCACCATTTTGATTAGGATACCAATAATTAGATGTTGCTCCTACAACAGCAACTCCATCTCTAAACCATTGATAATATAATAATTGAGAAGAAGAGTTACTCGTGGTTAACTTACCACTGTTATAAATAATACTATCATAGGGCAATGCATTTACAACAACATATACAGATGACTGTGCCCAAACTGCACAACCCTGATTGGTAATTCTAGCGTTATAATAACCTGGTTGTTTTACATATACCTGAGGGATGTTCAAATAATTTAAAATTGTACCATTATACTCCCACTTTACTGAATAGATAGGATTTGTAACACATTCTATAAGTACGCTATCCCCTTCGCATATCGTATCATTAGTTATTGATTGAACATAACCGGTAGGTATTGTACTTGCTAAAACTGTCTGAGGCAAAGACATCAAGGTACAACCATTACCTGTAACCAATACAGAATAATAACCTGAATTAGATGCGGCATAAGAAGACTGAGCAGCTGCGGTCGTACCAATAGGCAATCCATTGTAATGCCATGAATAAGTATAATTTGCATTATACTGCGTATTTAATAATACACTCTGACCAATACAAAAACTAGTTGGACCATTAGCAGTAATTGTAGGTAAATAGATTTGATTAATTGAAAGTGTGTTTGATTTATTCTTGCATCCATTTATATCAGTCACAGAAACAAAATACTGACCGCCTGTATTAGCAGCGTATATAAAACTATTAGAATTTGCAATGGAAAGAGAATCTTTATACCAAACATATTGCAAACCCATACTTGGATTTGCTGTAATATTTAGAAAACTCCCTGTACAAACTTGGTTAGATGGAGCACTTATAGCAACCACAGGCAAACTATTTACAACAACATTTATTGAAGAAGAAACATTGTTACAACTATACATATTATTGACAAACACCTTATAAAGCCCAGGTGTTTTTACAATTAAAGAATTAGTTGTTGCTCCTATTAAAGGCGAATTATTCTTAAACCACTGATAAAAATACCCTGCTCCACTAGGCGTTGACAGTATAACGGAATCACCTAAGCAAAAGGTAGTTGGCCCACTAGAAGTAATACTTACTGTAGGTTGTGGATTTACATCTATATAAATTGAATCTGTACAATAACTAATACCATTAAATGTTTTTAACCAATAAACTGAGTTTTGAGTCGGCGTAGCCGTTATAGAATCGGAAGTACTTCCTGTATTCCATAAACAAGTTTTATTTACAAGTTTATATAATTCAAAATGCAATAATCCACTATTATCCCCATAACAACATGGATTTTCTGCGAATCCAATTGACTGCGCTGAACCATTTCCAACAAAAGGGTAATAATAGGTATGTGTTATAGAATATACATCTGGAACAGGTCTCAACAGAGAAGAATCTACAAATGGCTGTATACCATTCCAAATCCAACCTGTAAATTTTGAAATAGGACTTGGAGCACTAGGCAAGGCATTACCATATACATAAGCAGGATCAAGTATGTTTTGTGGCGCCCACATCGACCAAGTTCCTTTTACTTTTAAAATATAATTGACACCTATACTCGTAGCTGGAGTAAAATGCATGGATGGATTTAAAAAGGTAATATCAAATGCATCAACTAATTGTGTATCCACCTTATTAATAAGATGCAATCGCATACTATCACCTACACATATTGTGGTATCATTTTCCTTAATTAAACTATTATTTAAAATTACAATAACCGTATCTCGCTGAGAACACAAACCACTTGTAGCTGTCACTATATATTTACCTGAATAATTGGCTATTATACCCGATGTAGTTTGTTCTGTATTCCATTGGTAAGAGGTATTAGCTAATGCCTGAGCACCTATTAAAGCTGTATTCCCACATACTGCAATAGTATCTTGTACAATCAAATTAGGTGATAAGGTGGTCACATTAATCATTACACTATCACTGATACTCTGACCATTGCACGTAGCGGTACAAAAATATTTTGTAGAAATAGCGGGTGATGCTATTATGGCACTAGTTGTTTGTCCGCTCGACCAAGAATAAGTTACCGGATGTGTAGCTGATGCATTGTCAATATAAAAGAAAGCACCATTATTACTTTGCAGTTGATTATTGATTGTAAATAAAGAGCTGTAAGAACCTACCATTGCAGCATTATTGCCAAACCAAGCAACTCCATTAATAACATCGGAATAAGGCCCTCCCCCGGTATTAGAAAAAGATATCGTATTCGATAAATCACTTATTGCAAAACACATATCATTAGAACCATTGGTATTGCCACTATAATAACCACCAAATAAAACTCTATTATTTTTTGCTGCAACACTAGTCAATATAGTATTACCACTATTGTTTTTAGCATAGGTATTTACTAAAAGTGGAACGCCAAGATTAGTATATTTAGCTATAAACGACTTCGTCAATGTATCAGTAGGCAAAGTAAAAGTAGTTGCGTTGGTACCCGTAAATATTGAACTTGCTCCTGTATAATTACCTACTAACCATACGGCACCTAAATTGTCTATACTAATATCATTAACAATACAATTAGCGCCTGTAAGCGAGCCTGCATTTCCATAATGAACAGCCCATTGTCTTGCACCCGTAACTGCATATTTAATTAGGAAAGAATTGCCATAACCCATATTAGCAATAGTACTAGTCGCAGATAAACCATCAACTATGGTAGTATTAGTAGCAGGCAATAATGAAGAACAAGAACCAACTGCATAAATAGCATTTGCCGCATCTACTGCTACACTACTAATAGATGCCGTTTTGTTATTGATCCTAGATTGCCATTGCAAAACTCCAGATGGGTTAAATTTAAAAACAAAACCTGTTTGGTCATTAGATAAGTTTAATACGGCATTACCTGAAGTATGATTAATCGCAGAACTACTTGTTAGATTAGGACAGCAAGAATTAACTAAGCCAAAACAAATTGGATTTCCCATATTATCTAAAACAACACCATTCATTATATCACTTGCTGCACTATTAAGTGTAGCTCCCCAAATGATCTGTCCACTTGCATTTAATTTAATCAATGCAGCATCTTGATTGCTTACTACAGATCCACTTGTATAACTAGCACTATAACTAGTAAGCCCCATAGATCCGTAAATGGTACAGACACTATTATAATTAGCTACAAAATATACATTGCCATTATTATCTACGGCGATGCCTTTTCCGCTCTTAGCACCAATTTGATCGTTTGAACCCATACCACCACCTCTCACTACCCATTGAATAGATCCGCAAGAATCCATTTTAATAAGTATAAAGTCTATACCACCATTGTTGGGAATAATTAAATTTCCAAAATTTAATGTGCCTGAATAATTAGCTGATACATATACATTTTTATTAGGATCAACAAAAACAGATCCTATTCCATCGATATTGGAATTGGCGATATTTTTAAAGTTTGGATAAAAGCAACTATTTTGAGAAACCGCTTGCACTACTGTGTTTAAAGGAATAGATTGACCCACGCAAAGTGCTGTATCTGCTTGAGTAATATTTATAGAAAATTGTGCCTGTGCTTGTTGAGCAAAGACAAAACATAAAAGTGAAATTATATGTACTATTATTCTACAGATCCGCATACTTAATATTTTGTGATTTTAATTACTCCAAGAAGATCATCTTTATTGCCATATAATGCTACTGAATAGATTCCGCTTGGTAAAAAACTAAAGTCTATATCTTCATTGGTATATTCCTCGGAAACAACTTGGCCAAGTTGATTTTTAATACGTATACTATTAAATACAAGATTTGCAATACGTACTTTATTATATGTTGGATTTGGATAAGCAACAATATTAGACTGATGAACAGAAGCAATATTCAAATTATCTAAAATAAAAGGACTGGAATCATATTCACATTCATTGAAGTCTTTTACATGAACATAATAAACTCCATTTTGATTTAATGTAATGGAATTTGTATTTGCGCCTATAATAGGTTGGCTATTAAAATACCATTGATAGGTTAAATAATTACCTACAGATAAAACTGGAGCTAAATATTGAAAAACAGGTGGAGTTACAGGAAAATATCCAACTATCAATGTATCACTATTTTTTACACAACCTACATTATTAGTAAAGCGCACAAAATAAGTACCTGGCGTGCTAATGCTAAACAAATTACTAGTTGCTCCACTTATAGGCACATTATTCTGATACCATTGATAAGTTACATTAGGAGTTAAAGCAGCTGTTAAAATAAAAGTATTGTCTTTACAAATATTAATTATTGGTCCACTTGGCTGTATTGTATTTAAAATTGGTAATGCTACTACAACACTAACTACATTTGAAAATAAAGAACAGTTAGCTGCATTAGAAATTTCAATTTTATAATCGCCTGTCTGATAAGCCTTGTATTGTGAAGAAGTAGCTCCTGGAATAAGCACTCCATTTCTATACCATTGATATATAAAAGACGGATTAGTATTGGAATACAATAAAACACTATCCCCAAAACAAATGGATGTGTTGCCGCTAGCATTTATTATCGGATTAGTCCATGCTAATAATGTTGTAGCTATAGTATTAGAATTCTTAATGCATCCATTTAAATTTACTTTTACAAAATAATTGCCCGACTGAGTAGCACTGTAATTACTAGCATTTGCGTTTGGTATTGCTTGATTATTATAAAACCATTGATAGGTATAATTTAAACCTGTACTTGCTGTCATAACTACAGAATTACCCTGGCAGAATATAGGAGCATTAACAGATTGTATCAAAGCTATTGGCGATGGTTTAACAACCACCACAATAGTATCCATACAATATGTAATACCATTACTCACCTTAACCCAATAGGTAGTAGTTTGTGTAGGTGAAACATTTATAGTAGAGCTTGTAGCTCCATTTGACCATAAATATGTAATTGGCGCAACTAACTGTGTAATGTAATTTCCAGGTTTAATCTCCAAAACGCCATAAATATTAGAGTCACAAACACTATTGACAGCACAGTTTTTAAAATCATCCCACTGATTAGGACCCAAACAACTATCCGTCAAAATACGAGCATAAGGTTCTATAATACCGCCATTGGGAGATCCCACTCTCCAATTGGTATATGTTGTAGCTTGACCATTAACCCATTTCCAATTATTAAACGCATCTAAATAATAGCCTATCCAGATATTATGAGGAGAAATACTCTGAACAAATTGCTGCTCGGCACTATTGTCTATACAAACTAAATAAGCACATGGATAAGCATTTTGTGCGTTGTTTTTAGCTGTAGTCCAGCAGGATGGAGTATCTGCCATATAGTAATAACTACCATTAAAAGACCCTTTGTACTGATAGCCAGCAATTATTGTATTTTGTAAATAAGAGCACGTTGGCAATTCCACACTTATACCAGCTGTTGAACCACTACAAATTACCATGGTATCACCTTGTAGAATATTAGCTTTAGTAAGCCCTACAATAACAGTATCATTTACAATACAAGCACCCTTGGTTATTTGTAGGGTATACTTATTTGTTATTACGGCATTAAAACTATTAGTGGTATGTCCTGAATTCCACAAATAAGAACCCAAATTAGCTGCTGCTGAAACGAGAACAGAACTACCACATGCTCTTATAGTATCTTGAATTATAGGATTCGTATTTGCAATAAAATCTACAACAATTGGGAAATAAGCGGTTGTTGATAAGCCTGATGAATCAAAAACTGTTATCACCAATGTATCTTGACTAGTAAGCGCATTGTAAGTTGTAAATGAAATAGTGCGTAGCGTATCTAAACCAGTGCTTTGTATCGTATTAGAAATTACAACACCGGGATTAACATTAGATATACCAAGTGTTAAATTACTTGCACTTGTTTCTAAGTCTTTTACGGTAATTGAAAATTGAGTGTTAGTACCAGCACAATTAGCTATTACATATCCTGAAGTAATCGTTGGCGCTGTATTAACAATGACATTCACCCGCTTGGTAAATGCAGCAATAATACAACTGTCCAGACCCATCTCACCATACTCTATAACGGAAGGCAGTAATATGCTGGATAGTGGCATATCATTCCATTGTCCAGAGGCAGTTTGCAATTGCAGATAATGTTCATTAGCACCTGCATTATTTGGTTCCCCATTCATCCAATTGGCATACATTCCGGACGAAGTTGTAGATGGAAAATTATTTTGTGAGAATTGCAAACCAGCTTCAGGACCATTTACCCAATAATATTTATTTTCGGATGAAGATTGATTAGGATATAGGGCTGTGCCTAATACCGTATTAATAGCACTAAACTCATCGCTACCTCCTAACCAAGCTGAAGTTGAGGGGATAATATTCTTTACAAAATTATTTTCTGTAGCTGAGGTAATCGTTGCTAAATATCCTTGCATGCCAAAATAAGACGAACTTTGTGCTCCTAATTTTGCACTTTGCCAGTCTTGATTTGTAGCGTTTACTTTATAAAAATGTCCATTAGCATTTGAATACATGTCACCCAAACTAAAAGTTATATATCTAGCTAACAAAACAGATGAAGTAGTAGAAAACCTTACAGACCTGAACGCCGTTTGCACATTTAGTGGAGTTAAATTACCAGTGAATGTAAGTATGCCATTTGTTGAATTAAAAGAAGCCGACACGCCACTTGGCAGTGAATTGGCAATAAGCGCATCACCGGCATTAAAATTAGTATTAATTGCAACGCGTGCAATGGCATAGGTAGCAGTGCTATTGACAGTAATAGTAGAATCTACTATCCACGACATGCCATTATTTACAGCAATAGCTGTAGCAGTAGATCCAGATACTTTATACAAACTTGCAAAAGGCTGTGAAATACTTTCAAATAATGTATTTACCTCACATGGCGACAATGCACGACTCCAAACGGCAACATCATCAAGTTTGCCATTAAAACTAGAATTGGGAATAAATGAATTCTTACCGAAAACCAAAGTACTGCCAAGACTAAAGCTCGTTAAACTAGGCATAGTTTTATGGAGCACACCATTTATGTAAAATTTAGCATTAATTCCATTATTGACATAAGCTACATGATACCATATGCCTGAAGCCATAGTAGAAACAGTATCTGACACAACTATGGAAGCTGTCAATTGATGTTTAATAATAAAACTATTTAAGGAAGCATTCCACGATGCATCAAAATTGCCTATACAAGTAGCACAAGCATTTTGTAATTGTAAAATTGTAGGCGAAGAACAAACAGCAGGATTTAGGTAAAACCAGAAAGAAATTGACGCGGCATTACTTATGGAACTAGTATTAATGCTTGCCTGAGCAAACGTATTACAACCAGAAGCACCATAAGAAAATGCTTTATTGCTGACATTGTATCTATCTGTTGTAGCAATTGCTCCATTGTTTGTGGCATTAAAACCATTACTACTGCTATCTATAAAATTTGCAGAATTAGGATACCAAGCAATTAAATTAGAAATAGGCAACCAAACAGGTGTCTGTGCAAAAGATACCAGTTGCAATGATATAAAAGCAATAATATATATAATTCTCCTAGTCATTAAAACGATGGGGTGATTTCTGGATTAACAATTGCAGGATTGTCTTTAAACATACCCTTTACATAAAATGAAAACTCTATTGCACCAAATCTGTTTTTATCGAAAGCTGCAAACTTGGTATTATGATCATAGGATAGCGTGCACTTAAAACCATCATTCTCATACTTAATGACTGGAATAAACGCATCGTTAATTCTACAGTTCAATCCAAAACCAAGGGTGCATTTAGTATTTTGCTTTTTGTCTTTGAATGCACGGTGTATCATACCACCAACTATAAGCTCTTCAAAGGGCAATTGATTTTGATAGTTTCCAAAAAATGAATAGGAAACAAAATCTGAAGCATGTAATTGCAATCCTAAACTTGCCACCATTCTGGATTGTATTCTATAATCTTCTGTTGATTTATTACCTTGCACAGATGGTCTGTTTATATGAAACATAGCGGCACCCAAATACATCTTAGAAGTATGATCTTTATTTAAACTAGTCAGCAAACTTGCACCAGCATTTATACTTATATAAGATTTCTTGTTGACAATAAAAGACTCCCCACTTGGATTAGAAGATGCATAAAAACCATTTACATACTGACTTGAAAACGTCATTTTAGTGGCATCAAAACTCTGATCTACCCATGCCAATCCACTACCTATGGTTAGGTAGGTATTATTATTTGCACTTAATAATTTATTGTATGCTAACGACGAATTGAAAGAAAAACGATTCATTTCAATGGAACCCGACTTATCATTTAAAATGGTTAATCCATAACTAAAATAATCACCTTTGGTTTTTCCTACATAGCGTCTAGATTCTGATACTAACCCAGATGTGACATAAGGCGAATTATATTGATTCCATTGATTTCTATGTTGTATCCCAATTATAAAGTCTGAAGAAAACAAACCAAGTAATGCAGGATTGCGCAACAAAGCAATTTCATTAGTTTGAGACAAATTAGGATCTTGTGCTAACGCAAAATGCGTAGCAGAAAAAAGTAAAGCGATACCTATTAAAATCCTTTTCATAATTATCTTATTAAACTAATGTCTCCGAATTTTGAAATTTTATCACCGTTAGTGCAAATTGCTTCTAAGTAGTACGTAAATACATCACTTGTCAATGGAGTTCCATTAAAATTTCCATCCCATCCACTCAATGGATCATTGACTTGAAAATTTGAATTTTCAAAAACTTTAATACCCCATCTATTATAAACAACAATATTTCTAACTTCTCTTATCCCCTTTCCTGAAACAAAAAAGCGATCATTGTTGGCATCTCCATTTGGCGTAAACGTATTGGGGATAAACAATAGCGAAAGATCACAACCTGTTCTGATTCTAATCGAATCAACACTAGAACATCCGCCCGTATTAGTAGCTACAACATATAACATGGTAGGTTCAAAAACAGTAAATGCTGGATTTAAACAGTTAAAACAAGATAGATTAACCGTATTTGGTTGCCATGTCAATTGGGTATAATTACTAATGCTAGGCATCAATGTAAAGAAGGTACCAGGCATCAAAAAGGTATCTTTTGTTATCGTTATACTTGGGTATGGATAATACGTTACAGTTGTTACATTAGAAGTGTTTTTACAACCATAACTATTTACAACTTCAACTTGATAATTACCAGATGTATTTACGTTTAAAACATTGTTAACTGCTCCATTTATAAGCACTGTATTCTTCAACCATTGATAACTTAAATTAGGATTTAAGTTAGCTACTAGTTGAAGTTCTGTTCCTTCACATGCATCTACAGTTCCTGGTAAATTAATTGAAACAGTTGGCAAGGTGTCTACTATAATTAATACTGCATTAGAAATTTTTATACAATTAAATGCATTTTTTATACTAACTGAGTACAAACCTGGATTAGTAGCGTCATAAACTGTATCTGTTGCACCAGTCAATGGCAATCCATTATACAACCATTGGTATGTAAAATTCAAATTTGGATTTACAACACTTAGAGTAGCTTTTTTCCCATAGCAAAATCTAATAGGATCTTTTGCAATTATTGAACCGCTTGGCAATGGATTTACACTAACATTAATAAATTGACTAGTATCTTTACATCCATTAGTAGTTGTACCTACCACAAAAAATGTTCCAGCGGTATTCACCGAATAAGAACTAGTTGTAACACCTAAGACTCCACTTGTAGATTGATACCAATTATAGGTTAAAGGACCAATCGTAGTAGTTGTAGTTAGTAATGCGCTCTGACCAGCACATAAACTAATAGGACTTCCTTGAGTTATTGACAATACGGGCTTAGGATTTATACTTACTGTAAACGAAGCACGATCACTTTCGCAACCTTGCACACTAGTTTGCGAAACAAAATATGTCGTAGTACCTGCTATTGTACTTGACAATACTGGTGTATTTGTATTGTATAAAACACTTGACGCACTAGCATACCATTTTATTACACTTGACATTGAACTTCCTTGCACATTTAATGGAGGAATCGTATCTCCCTGACAATAGATTAAGTTAGCAACAATTGGCATGCTTGGCTTAGGATGAATAATTACCGAACTTAACGATTTAGCACTCTCACAACCCAAAGGAGAAATTTGAGAAACATAAAAATTAAACGTGTTTGGTATGGCACTTGTATAGCTTGGAATAACAGTAGAACCAGTTCCGTTTACTTGCGTATACCAAAGTATAGTAGCACCACTTGTTCCAATAGCCGTAAGTGGAGTTACTTGATCATATTGGCAAAAAACATAATTATTTGTAACTGGCGCCATTGGCGTTGGATTTACCGTAACTATAATTTGTGCTCTTTGACTTTCACAACCTGCTGCATTAATCTGGCTTACATAAAAATAAAATGTACCGTTATTAATCGTACTTGGTATAGGAGTTGCTGATTGTGGTGTACCTCCACTTGCATTGGCATACCATCTTAAAGAGCAACCAATTTGTGCTGTGGCAGTTAATGAACTAGCCGTAGCACCTTGACAGTATGTACTATTTGCTACAACCGGAATAGGAGGAGTTGGGGATACTTGAAACAATACCGTATCTTTTTCACTTTCACAACCCATAGTTGTGGATTGACTAACATAGTATGTACTAATACCAGGAATATTTGTATTCAAAGAAGGTGTTTGAGTATTTCCATTTCCTCCATTAGGGCTAGTATACCAAGTAAGATAATTACCAGGACCAGCATTGAAAATTAATGAAGGCACTGATGTTCCTTGACAATAATTTACATTACTCAAATTAGGAGCTAATGGTGTAGGCAAAACAGTTATTGCTTGTAAATCTCTTGGCCCTTCGCAACCAAAATTATTTATTTGAGATACATAATTTACAAAAGTCCCAACCGAAACTAAACTTACGGAAGGCACATTCGTACTATAAGCACCGCCAATTGCAGCTGTATACCATCTATAAGTACAATTTGCACTAAGTGCCACATACGGACTAACTAAGGTACTATTGTTTTGTTGACATATAGATGGATTCGTTACTATTGGTGCAAGTGGCGTGGGATTTACTGTGACTAATAAACCTGTTTTAGGACCTACACACCCTTGTGGTGATATTTGATTTACGTAATAGGTTTTAGTTCCTGCATTTGCCGTGCTTGGAATAGGTGTAGTAACATATGGCGATGCTATAGTTAGATTATCCCACCAATATAATGTACAATTAGAACAAGATGATGCTGTTAAAGCTAGGGCAGTATCACCTTGGCAATATACAACAGGAACAACTCCCGGCACCAATGGTCTATAGTTGATGGTTACTGCTAAATTAGCCCTTTGACTTTCGCAACCTACACTATTTACTTGGCAAGGATAATAATTTTGAATACCTGGAATATTTGTATTTGGTGTTGGCGCAATTGTAGTATACGAACCACCAGTAGTATTATTATACCATCTGATACTTAATCCTGAACCATTTAAAGTTGCTTGCAATGGCGCAGCAGTATCATATTGACAATAAGTCAAATTACTTACTATTGGAGGATTAGGAACGGCAACAACAGATGTCGTAATAACAGCCCTCGGACCTTCACACCCAGCAGTACTAATTTGACTAACATAAAACGATTGATTACCTAAAATATTAGTATTAGGGATAGGCGCAGACGATAAAGGACTACCGCCCGTTTGTGCAGCATACCACAAAGCGGCACAATTAGGAGCTAAACTTGCAGTTAGCGGTGTTGCAATATAAAACTGACAATACGAATTATTACTTACCAAAGGTGCTGATGGAGTTGGATTTATTGTAATCAAAATAGAATCTATATCGCTTTCACATCCTAAAGAGTTTGTTTGTGATATATAATACTTGCTAACGGAAGCAATTGAAGTATTTATTGAAGGCGTAATGGAAGATGCAGAACCAGGTATTGAAGAATACCAATTTAAAGTATGCGAAGCGCTTGCAGTAGCTGCAATTGCAATTGGTGTTTGCCCTTGACAATACACATAATTGTTGGTAAAAAAGGGTTTTAATGGTTTTGGATTTACAGTAATCGTAATAGTTGACTTATCACTTTCACATCCAAAACTTGAAGTCTGTGTAACAAAATAATTTACTATTCCAGAAATACTCGTATTGATTAAAGGTGTAGTTGAAGTAGCAGAGGTAGCGTTTAATGACGGATACCATTTCAAAGCTCCAGTTGCTTGCACCATGGTTAAAATACTTGCAGGGCTTTGCATTTGACAATAGCTAGCATTGGAAGTAATTGGAGCACTAGGTTTTGGATTAACTGTAACTAATAAATTTGCTCTAGGACTCTCACAACCAAATGAATTGGTTTGTGTATTATAAAAATTAAATACTCCTGCAACAGTAGTACTTGGTATTGGAGCTGTTATCACCCCAGTACCACCAACTGCCTGTGTATACCATAATTGTGCATTGCCAACTGTGATAGTAGATTGTAAACTCAATGCATTATCAAACTGACAATAGGAAATTGGATTTACAATTGGAGCACTAGGTGTAGGATTTATTGTTACAGTCATTAAAGTTCTTGATCCCTCACAACCTAAACTTGATATTTGAGCAGCATAATATTGTTGAATACCCACAGTTGCAGTAGATGGTATAGGTGTTGTACTGTAAAGCGTACCGCCTAATAATTGATTATACCATTTGATCGTATGCCCTGCAAGTGCTTGCGCTGTAATGGCAACAGCACTTGAATTTTGACAATAAACCACAGAAGATGTTGTTGGCGCAATAGGAGTAGGGTTTATCGTTACCACTAAAGAAGCCATTGAGCTTTCGCAACCTAAATTTGTAGTTTGACTTACATAATAGGTAGTAGTTCCCACAATAGTTGTACTAGGTGTAAAAGCAGAAGCTGAACCTATTTGTGCTGTATTAGTCAAATACCAAGTAAGTGCATTAGAACCTGTTGGCATAGCCGTTAATGGACTTGGCGCAGCATTTTGACAATATACTACAGGAGCTGTTATAGGTACAGAAGGCTTTGGATTGATGGTTACTATAATAGGTTGTCTAACACTTTCACAACCATTGCCCCCAATTTGAGAAACATAATAAGTAGTAATGCCAGCATTTAGACTACTCGGTATAGGCGCTGACGATAAAACTGGTGTAGACGTTAAGGAACTATACCAATTTAAAGTAAAATTAGGCAAAGCAGTTGCTGTCAATGCGGATGTGATTGCATTTTGACAGTAGACCACCGGACTTACTATCGGTGCATTAGGCGTTGCTGTAATCGTTACCGAAATTATTGACCTGCTTCCTTCGCAACCTATACTGTTAACTTGAGATACATAATAATTAGTAGTTCCCGCATTAGCTGTATTCGGAATAATAGGTATCAAAGAGGCAACTCCGCCATTAGCAACTGTATACCATCTTAAAGTATGATTAGGTAATGCTGTGGCAACCAAAGGAGATGCTATCGCATTTTGACAATACGTTAAAGAGGTATTAGCAACACTTGGACTAAGGGGAAGACTTAAGATATTTGCATTAATGATAGATCTATTACTTTCACAACCATTGCTAGAGGTAAACGATACATAATAACTTGTAATTCCAGCAATTAAAGAAGATGGTGTTGGTGCCTGAGCTGATGCCAAACCTCCAATAGGTTGCGTATACCAATTTACTAACTGATTAAGTGGATTAGAAACCGTTAATGAACTTACATTAGTTGCCCCAATACAATATGAAACATCTGTAGTAGTTGGAGCTGCTGGAATAGGATTAATAGTGACCGTTAATAATGATCTTACACTTTCACAAGCACTGGTATTCACTTGAGATACATAAAAATTTTGTTGACCAACAGCAGCAGAACTTGGAGTAGGTGCTGTAGTACTATACGAACCTCCAATTGCTTGGGTATACCATCGCAAACTATGATTAGCTAATGCAACAGCCGTCAATGGAACTGTTGCAACATCTTTACAATAGGCAATATTAGAAACAGTTGGTGGCGCAGGATTTGGATTTACTAAAACATTGATAGTAGCAATAGGGCTTTGACAATTGTTGGAAGATACTTGTCTTACGTAAAAATTAAATGTTCCTGAATTAACAGTCGATGGAATAGGCGTTGCCGCAGATGCATTGCCAGTTCCATTACTATTCGTATACCATTGTAACGAATTACCCGAACTTGCTGTAGCTGTCAATGGACTTGCACTTGCATTTACACAGTATACAGCGTCAGATACTATCGGTGCAGATGGGTTAGCAACTATAGTTGCACTCAATACTTCTCTAAAACTCTCACAATTATTAATATCAACTTGACTTACATAATAATTAGTAATTCCTAATGAAGAGGAGGAAGGTGTTGGTGCAGAAGCACTCCCTACTCCACCGGAACTGGTTGTATACCATTGTAGCGAGTTGCCTAAATCAGGACTAGCACTCAATGCACTTGTATTTGCATTCTGACAATAAAGTACATTACTTACTGTAGGTTTATTAGGCAATGGATTGATAAACACCGTAAGCAATGCCCTGTTACTTTCGCAACTATTGGCATCTGTTTGTGTTACATAGTAATTTAAAGAACCAACACTATTGGTACTTGGTGTTGGAGCTACTGATGAACCTGTACCACCTACAGAAAAATTATACCACTTTAATGCTGTTCCCCCAGCACTTAAAGGGCTTGCTAGAGCTCCTAAACAATAATTACTATTCGCCACACTCGGACTAGAAGGCAAAGCAAGTGTTGTTACAGACAATGAAGTTCTAGCACTTTCACAACCAAAAGAATTTATTTGAGATACATAATAATTAAACATGCCCACTGATGCCGTAGATGGTGCTGGCGCTATTACTGATCCTATTCCTGCAGTAGACAAAGTGTACCATTTCAGGGTATTACCCGCACTAGCACCAGCTGTTAGAGCTAGCGCACTAGCATTCTGACAATACGTTACGGGTGCAGTGGTAGGTGCAGAAGGATTAGGATTAATAGATACAATTAAAGGTGTTCGTGTTGCTGATTCACATCCAAAATTTGATACCGCTGAAACATAATAAGTAGTATTGCCCAAAGTGCTAGTACTAGGTATGGGCGCTATTGTTGATCCTGTTCCTCCGCTTGCTGTGCTATACCATTTGGGTGTAGCACCTAACAAAGTAGTTGCTGTTAACGTACTCGAACTCGCATTTTGACAATAACTCACTGATGTTGTAGATGGAGGAGTAGCCAAAGGATTAATAGTGACGGTTAACGCAGCTCTCGGACTCTCAATACCACAAGCATTTTTTTGACTTACATAATACGTTACTGCACCAACAGTTGATGTAAAAGGTATTGGTGCAACATTAGTTCCTGTACCACCACTTGCACTATTGTACCAAACAAGAGTATTGGATGAATCAACAGATGCAGATAATGCAACAGCCGAAGCATTTTGGCAATAAGAAACATTTGAAACGGTAGGTGTGGTGGGCACAGAAGTACTTCCAGCAACAACTGATCCACTATAAAGAGCTTGAATTTCGCAGGCAGACAATGCTCTATTCCAAATACCGATATCGTCTATTTTTCCGTTAAAATTTTTCGCATTACTTGCAATCCAATTAGGTTTCCCAATTAATAAATCAGCCGAGTTATTACCCACCGTTGCATTGCCAGATGTCTGTAAAATTAAAGAACCATTTAAATAGATCTGACCTTGAGTTGATGACCAAACTTGGACAATATGATACCACGTATTAATTGAAATTGAACTAGTTGCTGTGGAAAGAGAATAAGCCAAACTAGATGAGCCATTTTGTATTCTAAAGTTACTACTCAAGCTACTTTCTATATTTGAGTTATAACCAACCTGACTTGAGCCAAAACTAGTCTGTTTGCTAAGAATTAAACTAATTTGACTACTGGATAAAGACGCTGCATTTATCCAATAAGAAAATGTGAATTGATTTCCAGTTTGAAAATTAATCGTTTGATTATTGGATACCGAAATAAATGATGATGTACCATCAAAGTTATAAGCTCTATTTATATTCCCAAACCTATCAGAAGTTAAAGTCGCCCCATTTACCATTCCATTATTTCCGTTACCCGAACTATCTATAGCATTACCTGTAAAAGGCCACCACCCTACTAAGCCTGAAGTAGGTACATAGGAGGGTATATTTTGCTGAGCATAAACAAATAATGCGCAAAATGTAAAAAGAAATAGCAGGGCACACCTTCTCAAATAATAAAATTCAAACATCATTTTAGAGGCTTGCTTAAAATTCTTAAATATTTGGTTAAAAATTGTTTGGTTTTGTTGCGCTTGTTTACATAAAAGTACTCAAAACAGCCCATATATAATAATAAAAAACAATATTTATTTATTAAGTAATTATTAAATAGTATTGAATATCAATACACTATTTATTAAAAAATTCATTAATCAAATTTTAGTAAAAAATAATAGTTACAACCCTTAACTTTATCTTTATGTCGAAAACCATATCACAACTTGAAAGAATTCGATGCTTATTTGAGCTTTTAAAAAAAGAACCTGTTACTATAATTAAGCTAATAGAACTATTAAAACAACAAAATATTGATTGTAGTAGTCGTCAATTGTATAGGGATTTAGAATGTATAAAAAAATACTATCTAAGACCCAACGAACAACTATTAGTAGCAATTAGTGAGCACAATAGAAAAACATACAGATTGACAACAGATAGTGATCAAGTAGTTTTAAACAAAAGAGACATTGCTACTTTTCAAATAACTAGATCGGCATCACCCATCTACATCATGCATAATAGAGCAGATTCTATGTTGAAATTTAGAACAGTATACAAAAGCTTTATTAAACAAAATAGCACCTTTTATGCTTTTATGCAAGATTATCAAAATACAAGAAGCAATTTTTACGAGGCTATGCATGATGAATCCTATGATGATAAAATTGATACAATAATTTGGTGTATTGCTAACTATAAAAAAATATGGATACACGAATTAGAAAAAGATATTAATAATCACTCAAAAAAAACCAACAAAAAATTTTTGTTTAATGCTATAAAATTGATTTTCCATAATGGAAATCATTTCGTAGCAGGATTTTCTGTCTCAGATAGCACTTTTATCATCATAGATATTTCAAAAATCATATCGTATGAAATTACAGATAGAACTTTTAATTATAAAGACCTAACAATAAGAGCAGACGAAGAGATAAAAAAGAGATTTGGTCTCGCCCAAAATATAGACTCTAAAATTTACGATATTATTTTAGAAATAAGTTCATCAACAGGATTACACTTAAAACAATACCATTGGCATTCTTCTCAAGTATTTACAAAATTACCAAATGGTAATTGGCAATTAAAACTACATTGTGGTATTAATCGTGAATTAATTAGCTGGATTTTTATGTGGTCAACAAATATTAAAATAATTAAACCGTTATCATTAAAAAACAGTTTGCTTAATCACATAGAGGAAATGAAATCAATTTATATAAACGACAAAAAATTATTCTAAAAATTCTTTCTAATAGTAAAATAAAAAGCCCTTCTAACGAAGGGCCTTTTTTTATTTTTTGAGTTGACAAATTACTTTGTTGATTTCATCAATTTTTCAACTTTGATTAAGTTACCTTGTAAATCATTTACAAAAACCATATAAATACCATCTGCAAAATTAGTTAGATCTATCAAATTAGTATGATCTTCTGACATGATCACTTTCCCCGTATAGTCTCTAACTATTATTTGAACATCAATAGGAGCATCAATATGTACTAAGCCATTTGTAGGATTTGGATATAATTTAATTTGAGTAAGTAAATTAGTGGTATTATTTACACCTAAATCATATAAGAATTCTGGATCAGAGAAAGACTCACAACCGTTTGCATCTTTTACTTTAACTCTATAGGTACCATTTGCAACCGCTGTATAGGTTTGCGAAGTAGCCCCAGGAATTGGCACACTATTTAATAACCATTGATAAGATGCAAAATTAGTAGTCGTAGAAAATGTAATTCCATTTCTAATAATAACAGGTATCGTAATTGGGAATACTACTACTTGGACAGGAGCTGAGTTTGCCGAACAACCAGTTAAGGTATTTGTTGCAAATATAGTATAGGTTCCAGTTTGTGTAGCATAGTAAGAAGGAGCAGAAGAACCTGGTATAGCTACTCCATTCTTTCTCCATTGATACGTAATATTATTTCCTACTACTGCTGTAAGTACTACTAAACTTCCATCGCAGAAGGTAAGCGGCGTATTGTAAGTAATATAAGCCGTTGGACTTGCTTTTACGGTTACCGAGATGGAACTTGATGTGGTTGAACAATTTGTTATATTTGTAACTTTAACCGTATACACACCGGCAACTTTTGCCATGTAGTTAGAATTAGTTGCATTTACAATTGGAACATTGCCTATAAACCATTGATAGCTTACACCAGCAGTTGCTGTAGCCGACAATAAAACACTATCACCATTACATATATTTGTTGTTCCACCTGCACTAATGGTAACTGTTGGGTTAGCATAAGTTGTAACAACAATGATGGAAGAAACTGTACTACAATTATTAGCATTTTTAACCACCACTGAATAATTACCTGCACTACCAGTAGTGTAACTAATTGCAGTTGCGCCAGCTATAGGAACACCATTTGACAACCATTGATAAGTAAATCCAACACCTGAATTAGCTGTTAATGTAACATTTAATCCTTGACAAAAACTAGTTGGACCACTTGGAGACACTACTGCAATAGGAGCATTTACTGCATTTACCACTTTAGGGCTAGAAGTTTGTATGCAATTGGAGGTATTTACTGTTGTTAGGGTATATGATCCACTTACATAAGCTACATAATTTTGAGTAGTTGCGCCAGGTATTGGAGCCCCATTCAAATTCCATTGATATGAAACTACTCCGCTATTACCTTGTAGTATCACACTATCTCCATTGCAGAAAGTTAAGGGTGTTGTATTCGTAATGGTTGCTACAGGTTGATTATTAATAATTGGTATACCATTAGAAACTACTTTACAGTTATTGATATTAGAAACCTGACAGGTATAGGTACCTGTATTAGTTGCAAAATAAGAAGAAGCCGTTGCCCCAGGAATATCTACACCATTAAACTGCCATTGATAACTTATGTTTACACCTGTGGCAGTAGATGTTAGTAATACATTGTTGCCAAAGCAGAAGGTTGTCGGCCCATTAGCTACGATACTAACGGTAGGAATTGCTACCACGGTTACATTTAACGGAGCAGAAGTTGTAAAGCAACCTGTTGCATTAGTAACACGAACAGTGTAAGGGAATGTAGAGCCAACAGCTGTTTGTGATATTGTATATGAGCTTGCTGTTGCAACTGGAATAGCAACGCCATTTAAAAACCATTGATATGTAAATCCAGTTCCCGTATTTGCAGTAGCCGTCAATACCTCATTTGAACATAGATTAACATTACCTACAGGAGCTATAATTGCATATGGTGTATCAACTAATACAACTTTTGCTGGAGAAGGATTAGAGAAACAACCTGATGGGAATGTACCCACAACTGTATAAGAACCAGATTGCGTTGCAGTATAGGTACTTGCACTTGCACCAGTGATTAAGTTTGTATTTCTATACCACTGATAGGTTACTCCTGAAGTAGGACTAGCATTTAAAACAACACTACCACCAGGACAGAAAGTAAGTGGTGTTGTGGTGTTTATGGTCATAGTTGGAATAGGATTCACAATAACCGTAATCGCATTAGAAACAGTCTGACAACCGGTTGCAGTATTTGTAACCGTACAGGTATAAACTCCGGCAGCTGTTGCTGTAAAACTTGCAGATGTGCCTACTGTATTTATACCATTTTTCCAAGTATAAGTAAATCCGCTTGTAAGATTAGTGGAGTCATTTAAAACCACACTACCCCCTGCACAAAACGTTGTTGGTCCTGCTGCTGTTGCAATTGATATTGGCGTTGGGTTTACGGTAACTGTAAATCCAATAGTATTAATACAACCAGCGGCATTTAATTGATAAGAATAGGTTACAGGATTAATAACTTGGAAAGTATTGATCAAAGTTTCATTGATTGCACCAACAACGGGTGTAGTAACTGCAGGGTTCGTAATACCCAAAACAGCAGCTCGTGTCCATTGGAAAGTTGTACCTGCCGTTGCACTTGTTGGTGTGTATGTGTAAGGACTTCCACTACAAACACTTGCATTATTTGGAAGGTTACTTAAGTTTGGAGTTGGTTTTACTTTCACAACCAAATTAACCGTATTAACACAACCCGAATTATTTATCGTATAGATATATGTGACGTTGACTGGATTAGCAGACGTATTAACCAAAATCTCATTAATATTATTATTAATTGGTGTTGTAACTGCTGCATTACTAATATTAGGAACCGCAGGTCTTATCCATGTATAGATGAGTGTAGCTGTTGGGTTTGGTAATGGCGTATACGAGTAAGGCATACCTGAGCAAACAGAATCAATCAAAGTACTTGTCAATGTAGCTTGCGGTTGTATATTTACTACTACTGGCAATCTTGGTCCAACACAGCCAGATGCACTTACTTCAGCCACATAATAAGTTGAGGAAATGGTATTAGAAGGAATCGGTGCCGTAGCATTACCCACACCACCTGTTGCAGATGTAAACCACAATAAAGTATTAGTTCCCGAAGCTGTTGCACTTAATTGTGCTGTAGTAGCGCCATAACAGTAATTAATAGGCGTATTTGCTGTTGGCAATCCAGGTAATGGATTATAAATAAGCGTATCAATATCGGAATAACCAATACATCCTATAGAATTGGTAGCCGCAACTTGATAATAACCAGCAGTAGTAGCTGCATAACTAGTTCCGTTACCATTTAAAGTTATAGCGGCTCCATTATAATACCATTGATAAGATGTCAAACCTGTGCCACTTGCTGTAAAGGTAAGCGTATCTCCATCACACTTGTAGGTTGTTACATTTGGAGCAATAGTCACTGTTGGTAAAGCGTATTGAATTACGGATACAGCGCTAGAAGAATCTGAACAACCAAATGAGTTTACAATTTTCACAGTGTATGTAGCTCCAAGCAACACTACTAAAGAATCATTAGTTTGACCAGTTAAGAGTACACCACCTTGATACCATTGGTAAGTGTTACCAACAGCAATTGGAGCATGTAATACAACAGAATCTCCAGTACATAGATTTACCGATGGACCTGGAGTAATAGTTGTAGAAGGCAATGGGTTTACGGTAATAACTGTTTGAGCTGAAGTAGCTGAACAACCAATTGCATTCGTAACATTCACGGTATATGCACCTGCTACATTTACGTATAGTGTCTGATTAGTAGCCCCAGCTATTGGAGTACTATTCAGATTCCATTGATAAGTTAAGCCAGTACCTGCATTTGCAGTTAAAAGAGTGCTATCATTTTGACATATAGTTGTTGTAGTTGAAGAAATAGTTGCAGGAGGAGGCGTTAACAACTGAACTTGAATAGAGTCAGAAGTTTTTTGACAACCATTCGCGTCTTGAACAATTACTTTATACCATCCTGCTTGAAATGCTTTATAAATTGAATCTGACGCATTAGATGCAATGACAGAATTATTTAATAACCATACATAAGTTACCGTGGTACTTGCTGTTGCAGTAAGCGTTATTGTATCGCCTGGACATACGGGATTAGTATTATTTGCAGCAATAGAAACGGTTGGAATAGGATTTACAGTTACTATTGTAGCTGCTGATGTAGCAACACAATTATTAGCATTTGTGATAGTAACGGTATAAGATCCAGATGTGTTAGTCGTATAATTTGATCCAAATGCACCGCTTATAATAACGCCATTTTTTCTCCACAAATAGGTGTTACCAGCAGCTAAATTCGCACTTAAGGTTACACTACCACCCAAACAAAATGATGTAGCACTCAATGGTGTAATTATGGCAGTTGGTGCCGCATTTACATTTACTACCTTTGCTGTAGAAGTCTTAGAACAACCATTTGCAGTTACAGTACAGGTATACGATCCAGATGCAGTAGCAAAATAATTTTGATTAGTTGCACCACTTATCGGAGTTCCATTTAAATTCCATTGGAATGCATACCCTACTCCGTTTGTAGCAATTAACTCCGTACTATCGCCAGCACAGATAGTTGAAGAACCCAACAAACCAATAGTGGCAGAAGGCAAAGGAATTACAACAACACTAATTGGCGAAGAGAAGACAAAACAATTGCTTGCATTAGTTACTTTAACCATGTAATCACCCGCTAGTGTAGCTGCGTAAGTACTAGCCGTAGCGCCTGAAATCAATACACTATCTTTATACCATTGATAGCTTAATCCAGTTCCAGTATTGGCATTTAGCACTACATTTGTTCCACTACAAATAGTAGTTGTACTGCTTGCAGTGATAGTAGCTGTCGGTAAAGAATTTAGTGTAACTGCAATTGGATTTGAAGTTTCAATACAACCAATAGCATTAGTAACTTGAACTGCGTAAGTACCTGCCAAACCAATTTTAATAGTTGACAATGTATCATTCAAACTTGCCGATCCATTTATTAACCAAACATATTGAAAACCAGCTCCCGTGTTAGCTGATATTGTCAATGAATCTCCTGTGCAAATAGCTGTATTCGTATTTGGGCTGGTTACTGCCACACAACCTAAGGCATCGATATAAACTAACATACCATCAGTTGTACCACCATATGTTTGTTGATTTCCATTACTAGTTACAATTCCCGAATTAGAAGTGGTATAACCACCTGCAGCAATTACATTAGTTCCAACTCCAATAGAACGAATTGCATCACTACCAAAAGCTCCCACATAGGTACCCCATTGTAATGTTGTCAAAGCATTATTCATTCTTACTACAAAGCCATCTAATCCATTGGTATAGGAATTTTGAAAACTTGCAGCACTTGCTATTGCATTAGGTGAATTGGTTGAACCAGCAATGATCACATTACCACTTGCATCAGCATTGATAGCTCTAATTTCATCGTTTCCTGTACCTCCAAAATAACTAGCTGCTGTTCTTAAACCTGAAGTACTATTGTACTTTACGAGTATAGCCTCTTGACCAGTGCCCAAAGCAAATTTATATGAACCAGCAGTTGCCAAAAATGGAGAATTGGTAAAACCACCAATGAAAACATTATTTAAAGGATCTACATTTACTGCATTTGCACCATCAGCAAATGTCCCTCCCATGAATGTACCAAATGATCTAATACCTGAAGTAGCCGCATATTTAACTAAAAACGCATCTTGTAATCCAGCATTGACAGCTTGTTGTGCAGCCGGTACAGTGGAGGCTATATTATTAGTTGAAGTTGTGTTTCCTACAACATAAACATTGTTAGCAGCATCTGTTGCTATACCATTAACCGCATCATCGCCAGAGCCCCCTATATATGTACCCCAGGTCGTAAGACCACTTACACCATTTAATTTTGCAACAAAGCCATCAGAAACTCCTGTGCCAGCACCATAAATTGTTTGTTGTGTGCCAGCGGTTGCAATATTAGTTACTGAAGTTGTTAAACCACCAATGTATACACTTCCATCAGCACTTACGGCAACACCATTAGCTTGCTCATCACCTGCATCTCCATAATATCTTGACCATAAAACAGTACCAGCCGTATCTAGTTTTGCAACAAAAGCATCTGTACCCCCTCCAAATGCAGCACCTGTAGTTGCTAATCCAGTAGATGAAGAAGTGTAACCTGCAATCACTAAAGTGTTGGTAATAATTTTCGAAATTGATGTTGCATAATCAAAATCACTTCCACCGAAATATCTAAACCAAACTAAATTTCCGGCTACATTATATTTTGCAACAAATGCATCTACTGCACCATTGATACTTGAGATAACAGCACCAGTTGTAGCGATATAAGATATAGTACTCGTTTGTCCTGTTACAAAAATATCGCCGCTTGTAGCAATAGATGTTCCAAATATCTCCTCATAACCTGTTCCTCCTAAATAGGTTGCCCATAATCTATTAGGAGTCGGATCAATTGTCAAAGTAGCATTTTCAGGAATAAGTTCATTGGTTTTAAATCCATAAGAACCATCTGATTTCTTTTCAAAGTTTACAATAATCTTTTTGTAAGAATCTTTGGTTGTCAAAAAGCTTGCTGGAATCGATTCTGTAAGGGTAGCAATCGAATTTTTTAATATTAAACCTTTGGTACTTGCTGTTATTTCTTGAGCACCATTGATAGAAAAAGCGATATCAGCTAATCGCGCTCCTGGCCTAACAATAAAGTCATATTTAGGTTTACCGTTATTTTCGTGGAATATAACATCGATATTATTCCAAACATTTTTATAGGTAACATTTTTAAATGAAGATGCTTTCAAATGAGCTTGACCATAGGTATAAGTAGCCATTGCATGATGATCAGTTATGATCTCAGCTGAAGGATTAGCATTTATGAAATTAAAATCTAATCTATGTAATTGATAAGCACCCTTTTTAGCAGCTGTTGGCTTCCAAACATCATAGCTAAAACCATTGTTACGTAATTGCATATTCAAACCTTTGGTAGATAGCAAGTATCGTACAGATGCATTTACCTTATGATGTTGATCTATAATTTGACCACTGTTTTCAACAAATCCAGAATGATTTGCATGAATTTTATCATCGACTTTTTTGTCTAATGCGAAAACAGATTGCGCACCTAACAGGGAAGCAAATAAAACCAATTTACCTGAACGTAAATAATTGGGCATAGTATACCTATTTAAAATTTTAAACTTTACATATTAAAAGACCTTGAAAACTTCCTAATTGGTTGGAACTTTTCAAAGAGATAAAAGATAGCAATGTGGGCTTCCAATAAAAAGCCCCATTTATCAACTACAAGTATAGCAATAATTTCTTAAAATTCAAATAGTTTTGAGTAATTATTCCATTAGTTTAAATGCTTTTAAAAAAAGCAAGTAAATAGCTAATAATAGTAGATTAGCTTATAAAAAAAGAGGGTAAAATTACCCCCTTTCAAACTATCATATTAATTTTTTTTCAAATGCTTTTCTGCATGGTAGGAAGAGCGGACTAATGGACCACTTTCAACGTGGTCAAATCCCATTTTATAACCTTCTTCTCTAAACATCTCAAATTCGTCGGGATGCACAAAACGAGCTACGGGCAAATGCTTAGGGGTCGGCTGCAAATATTGTCCTAAGGTAAGCACATCACAACCATTCTCAACAAGTGATTGCATAGAGGCCAATACTTCCTCTTTCTCTTCTCCCAATCCCAACATGATGCCGCTTTTTGTCCTCATTCCCCCATCTTTAAGCCTTCTAATCACTTCTAAACTTCTATTATATTTAGCTTGAATGCGTACTTTTTTAGTTAATCGCTCAACTGTTTCTAAGTTATGCGAAACCACTTCAGGATGAGCATCAATAATTCGTTGTAAATTTTGCCATTCGCCTTTAAAATCCGGAATTAAAGTCTCCATAGTGGTATCTGGGTTTAAAGCTCTCACAGCTTTTATAGTGTTATACCAAATTATAGAGCCTCCATCGGCCAATTCATCTCTATCTACAGAAGTTATTACCGCATGTTTTACTTTCATTAAGTTGATAGCTTCAGCAACTCGTTGAGGTTCATCCCAATCAACAGCTTCCGGGCGACCAGTAGCTACAGCACAAAAACCACAAGATCGCGTACAGATATTACCCAAAATCATAAAAGTAGCAGTGCCTGCACCCCAGCACTCACCCATATTTGGGCAATTACCGCTTTCACAAATAGTATGCAACTTATGCGTATCAACAAGATTACGCACATGTTTATATTCTTCACCAATTGGTAGTTTTACACGAAGCCAATTGGGCTTTTTTACTCTTATCTCTTCTGAAGAAATCGGATTTATTATTGGAAGTTCTTGCATAATTGGGTGCAAATTAATTCAATCATTTCCTTTTACCAAATTGAAAAGAAATATACATATTAGCAAAGGTTTTTTTATTTTGATCATCTAACATAATTTGAATTGGATCAGAATAAAAATCAACACTAGCTCCAACTTCTGCTGCTAATAAGGTGGTTTTTTCTTTAGAAAAATCAAAATGCAACCCCGTCTTCAAATGTAAACCTGGTATGTATTTGAGTTGATCTAAACCTGCTGAAAAACCCGCACTACCAAAAATTAAATCCGGGTTCAAAAACACCTCCCTATATGCAGGTTCGTATTGAATTGTTTTTTCTACAAACCCAAAAATGGGATCGTTAACTAGAGCAACAATTTTATAAGGCTTAATAATGCCTACTGATAATCCACCCGCAACAAGCCAATGTACCGATGCACTATGAGGATCTGGTTTCCCTGCAATTTTTATGCGTTGACCAAAATTAAATCGAGCTTGATAAAATTTATTTACTTTTCCAAAAACATAACCAAGTGAATTGGATGATGAGGACAATCCATTAATAGTTAATTTTTGGCGTAAATCTACTTTTTCTGCTAACTCTAACTGAAAAAGACGCGTACTATATTGGTAGTTTGGATATTTTGGATCTAATTTTATTGCTTTACCAAAATCCATAAAAAAAGCCCAACCATCAGATTGTAAACGAAAACCTGCACTCCACTCCGACTTAATTGGAGGCGCCTTTAATAAACGTTTCGAAAGTTGTAAATTGGATTTAGGAATTACCTTGGTTTTAGGCATAACGGTTGTTTGTCCTTTAACAACTTCCGTATCCATTAATAGAGAAGCAAGGAATAAAAAGGAAACAAGAATTAATTTGAATAACTTTATGTTGGAAAGCATAAGGGTGCTTTAAATTACCTTGTAAATTTAACTAAAATATTGAAACAATGACATCACAAGTAATTTATTTAGGTGAACTAAGAACAACTGCAAAGCATGAACTATCTGGATCGTCCATTGAAACAGATGCTCCGATAGATAATCATGGAAGAGGTGAGCGATTTTCTCCAACGGATTTAGTGGCTACCGCTCTGGCATCGTGCATGCTCACCATTATGGGTATTGCAGCAAACACGCATAATATAGACATCACCAATACGCAATGCAGCGTTGAGAAAATAATGGAAACAGCACCACGAAGAATAGGTAAAATTAACATTGAAGTGCATTTTCCGAAAAATATCATTTATAGTGAAAAAGAAAAAATGATCCTAGAAAAAGCAGCTCTCACCTGCCCCGTTATGGAGAGCTTACATCCAGATTGTATTAAAAATATTGAGTTCTTATGGCCTTAAGGAAAATATTGACAAACCAATAGCACATTCTAAACATTTCTTGGGCAAACAATAGCTATTATACAATTGCAAAAGTGATTGTGAATCAAAAGCATTAGCGACCTTCCACGAACAAGAAGTCCATTTTTCTAAAATTGAATTTTGCTCTGCTTTAATAGACTGTAACCATTCTATGACAAGCATTTTCTTTTCGTAATGATCTTCATATGAAGCATGTAAAAAAAGAAATGGAAGTAGCGTATTAATGTAAATAATATCAATTGCAGCTTGACCCAAATTTTTAGTGCTTTTATTTTTAGTTTCTACGCCAAAACGAACATGATTATCCCAATAAGTTGATGCTTTAATTTTAAATAAAGATCGTATATCATTTAAAGATTTAATTTCTGTAAGCTGAGCACACAAATGACTAGTATTACATAACAATGCGGCTAATTGCGCAATCCTTATAGTAGGAAAATTAACAGGTCGCATTCTCATAAATTTCCAAATATATTTTGGCATTGGTTGTAATTGAAATTTATGCTTAATAAACTTATAATGCAATTGCAATTGAAGATAATAATCATCCTCAAAGTTGTCTTCTAAAAAACCTGCTTGTCCAAATAATAGCGCTTCCATTGCTAACAAATTGTGTTGTGCTTTGATCAATAGTTTACTAGGTATAGCATTAGCCAATAATTCAAAACCCATTGCATTGATATTAAGTCCAAAATTGATCATTAAACGCTTTGTCAACAATTGCTGCCAATCATTATGATTACTTACTAAGTCATTCCTCCAATCTTGCAATTTCATTTCCCATCGCTCTAATAATAATCGATGTTGCCAATTATATTTTACAAGTTCATTTACAGAAGGTAATAACTGAGCACACGCAATATCTTGTTTTTGATGCATTAATTCCTGATAGGTTTTCAGGGTTTCTTCGCTAATGTGTTCTTTTAATACTAGTATAGGAAAGGAGTAAGGCCAAACTTTTACATCATGCTCATAGACTACATGTAAGATCAAATTATTAAAAGCAGGATCTTTTTGATGTTGATGCTTGAACCAATCACTTGTTTTTAAATGTAGTTCAATATTTCCCACTAAGGTTGTTGTACCTATTTTAATTTTAGCTGTTAAAAAATCAGGTCCAGCATTCTTATTTATATTGCCTTTATGGATGATAATCAAAGAATCGCCTGAGGTAGTAACTAAACGATGGGAGTGAAACAAACCAAATTGCCATATGAATTGCAGTAAATCTTCTTGCATAACGTAAAAAAAAATAACTTAGTAACGATGCTACTAAGTTATTTTAAATACTGCTTATAATGAAATTTTATTTAATAAATTGTTGCATCTCTTGTTGATACATTTTGGCTGAATCCTGCGCTTTACTTGCAAAATCTTCTTGTGAACTTGCGTATATAATGCCTCGAGAAACATTAATTAAAATGCCGCCATCATCTGTTAATGCATGCTCACATACCGTAGCTACATCACCACCTTGTGCGCCTACACCTGGAATTAACAAAAAGTGATGGGGTAAGATTTTTCTAACATTTTGTAATTGATCAGCTCTTGTTGCACCAATAACAAACATAGTGTTTTCAGAAGTACCCCAAGAACTAACTGTTTTTAAAACACGCTCATATAAAAAGGATTGATCGGCTAACGAAAGCATCTGAAAATCTTGACTACCTGGATTAGAAGTTAAACCCAATACAATAGCCCATTTGTTTTCGAATGCTAAAAAGGGTTGCACACTATCTGCGCCCATATAAGGTGCTACGGTAACGCTATCATAAGGATACGTTTCAAAGAAGGTTTTAGCATATTGTGTAGCGGTATTACCAATATCCCCACGTTTAGCATCTGCAATAGTAAAAATTTCTTTAGGGATATAAGCTAAGGTGTCTTGCATAATTTCCCAACCTTTAATACCCATTGCTTCGTAAAATGCTGTATTGATTTTATATGCTACCGTATATTCTTTTGTAGCATCAATAATCGCTTTATTGAAAAGCAAAATGCCATTTGGGTCATTTTGTAAATGCAAAGGTAATTTACTAGCATCTGTATCTAAACCGACACATAAAACAGATTTTTTCTTTTTTATCTGAACAACTAATTCATTACGATGCATATATTCTTAATTTTTAATTTCTACAATTTTTGTTTTCGACTGTTGCGCGTTTCTAATGGCTAATTGTCGCACTACATTTCCTGCCAAATCCATAAAACTATTCTTAGATACTGCGTTATCATCTAATACAGCTGGCACGCCACTATCTCCACCTTCTCTGATTGATTGCACCAAAGGTACTTCTCCAAGGAAATTCAATTCAAATTGCTCAGCCATTTTCTTAGCACCATCTTTACCAAATATATAATATTTATTTTCTGGCAATTCTGCAGGTGTGAAGTAAGACATATTTTCTACTATTCCCAAAATAGGCACATTGATTTGTTCTTGCTTTAACATCACAATTGCTTTTTTTGCATCTGCAGCTGCAACAGCTTGGGGTGTAGAAACAATAACAGCTCCTGTTACAGGTACTGTTTGCACTAATGTTAAATGCACATCACCTGTTCCAGGAGGCATATCAACAATCAAATAATCTAGAGCACCCCAGTGAACATCTGAAAGGAATTGTTTTAACGCAGAACTTGCTTGTGGGCCACGCCAAATAATAGCTTGTTTTTCATCAATCAACAGACCAATAGACATAGCTTTAATACCATATTTCTCAATAGGCAATATCATACCTTTCCCATTTATATCCATCATCTTAGGACGTTCTTGTCTTATACCTAACATCATGGGAACAGAAGGCCCGTGAATATCGGCATCGAGTAAACCTACTTGTGCACCTTGAGCAGCAAGCGCTAAAGCCAAGTTTACCGAAACTGTAGACTTACCAACACCACCTTTACCTGACGCAACGATGATAATATTTTTCACTTCAGGCAAAAACGATTTATTATCATTTCTATGACTAACCACCTTTGCATCCATAATAACCGTTACTTCAGCTTCTTTATCTACCAATAAATGAATGGCATTTATACACGCTCTTTCAATATGTTCCTTTAAAGGACACGCAGGTGTAGTAAGAATAACTTTAAAGCTAATTTTCTTTCCATCAATTTCTATTGACTCAATCATATTTAAGGTGACCAAATCTTTACCTAAATCGGGCTCCTGCACATTACTGAGCGCTTCTAAAACTGCTTCTTTAGTAATCATTTTATTTAAATTGGATATAAATGAATGTAAAAATACAATTTAACCATCGTCTTTTTATAGATATTATTGATACCTAATTTTTATTTTAACAATTTAGTTGAAACAAAGAATTTACATTTGTAATAAGTAATCTTTTATATGCGCATTATTATAGCTATTCTATTGATATTTATCTCTTTCGGCACTTGGGCTCAAAACGAACATAGTATCATTCAAGTAAACGGAGTAATCATTAGTAGCGACAGTAGCAGAACCCTTCCCGATATTACAGTTTTAATTAAAAATAAAGACAGAGGTACTTATTCTAGCGAATGGGGTGTATTTACTATCGTATGCGAAAAAGGAGATACCTTGCAATTCAGATGCTTGGGATATCGTCCAAAAGATTTTGTCATCCCAACAAATGCAAAAGGAAGTTTCTTTTCACTAACGCAAACCATGGTTCAAGATACGTTCTATCTTCCTGAAACGTTTGTTAGGCCCTTGCCAGATAAAGACTATTTCAATTACGCATTTTTGCACTGGAAAATTAACGATGACAAATATGAAATAGCTCGTCAAAATAACAATATGCTTAGGTTACGCGCCATATCTTATACATTGGCAAGAGATGGAAAAGAACTACAACATATCCAACAGAATAGACTTAACAGAGAATTGGAATATCAAGGTCAGCAACAACCCATGAATATATTCAGCCCATTGAAATGGGGGGAATTTTATGAAGCTTGGAAAAGGGGTGATTTTAGGAAAAAGAATTAAGCGCTTATTTGTTCTTTGAAGGTATCTTTGAAAATCTCAATTAATTTAGCACTAACAATTTTCTCTGACATTTTGATCATGTTGCAAAAAGCAACAGCTTTAGAGATTCCATGACCTATAACTACAGGCTCATTTATTCCTAAAATTGGCGTACCGCCATAAATTTCATAATTGAAATTATCTAAAAACGGGTCTTGAATATTTCTTTTATTTTTGAATATATGGTAGAAAGATTCTGCCATTTTTAATACTACATTACCAACAAAACCTTCACAAACAATAACGTCTGCTTTTGGTGCAAAAACATCTCTTCCTTCTACATTGCCGAAGAACTCAATATTGGATAATTCTTTTAATAATGGATACGTTGTTTGAGCAAGCACATTACCTTTACCCTCTTCAGCACCAATGTTAAGTAAACCAACTTTTGGTTGCGCAACATCTAATACTGTCTGAGCATATATAGCACCCATTTGAGCAAATTGCACTAAATGTTCAGCTTTGCAATCAGCATTAATACCTACGTCAATCAATAAATTAAATTGACCATCTTCTCTTGGGATTGGAGATGCAATAGTTGGGCGAATAACGCCTTCAATATTCTTAACGGTATACATAGCGCCTACCATCATTGCACCGGTGTTGCCTGCACTGATAAAAGCGTCTATTTTTTTATGCATCAACATACCAAAACCAATAGCAATGCTAGATTCTGGTTTTTCTTTTAAGGCTTTTGTTGGATGCTCTTCCATTTCAATTTCTTGAGTAGCTGGCACTAAAGTCCATTTACCTTTAAATTGTTCTATTGCAGAGATATAAGGTGCGGCCTTTTCAGGATCGCCAATAAGTATAAGATGTACAGATGCATCTTGCTTTTGTTGCAAGTACATTTGTACACCTAATATTGCTTGTTCAGGTGCAAAATCACCTCCCATTATATCTAAACCAATATTCATGGATTTGATGGAATAGAAATTAAGCTGTTGTTTCTGTATCTGTTGCTGGATTTTTGTCCACCACTACACGTCCACGATAGAATAATTTTCCTTCAACCCAATGAGCACGATGACGCAAATGACTTTCGCCAGTTGTTTTATCTACGCTAAATGTTTCAGCTACTGCTTTGTAGTGAGTACGGCGTTTAGCTCCACGTTGTTGAGAGTGTCTTCTTTTAGGATTTGGCATTTTATTTAATTTTTACTTCGTTTATTATTCTTTTTATTGTCTTCTATTTTTATGGAATCTAATCCTTTCCAAATAGTATTTTTATTTTCTTGTTCTAATGCTTCAGCCGATTGTTTTAGAAAGGCCAATACAGCAGGATTGCAAGTATCATTACCTATAGCATCTTGAGGATGAATTTTCTGTAGCGGTATGCTTAACATCAAAAATTCATACAACCAATCACTAATATCCAAAACGGTTTCAGATCTTGAAATAAACACTACATCTGCTTCTTCTTCAATTTGATCTTCATCTTCTACATCATTCAATTTAACTAACAAGTCAAACTCGTCCCACAATGACAATTCAAATTCTTCACCGCATCTATCACAGGGCACTACGAGAGAACCATCTATATTAAAATGAAACATGAAGAAATTTACTTGCTTATCAAATGTTACTTTTATTTGTACATTCAATTGCTTGTATTCTGTTTCTGGATATTTCCACATTAAGAACTTGTCGTCTAAATCAAAAATGAGTTCATGCTCACCCAACTTCAACCCTTGCCATGCAATTTCAAACACTCGTGAGTTTTTCATAAACAACCATTTAGAAAGCGACCTACCCTACTTTTCCATATTTTAACATATATCAAATAGGGGTGCAAAGTTAATACTAATTTTGGAAATTATTGCATTTTTTGGCGTTTTAATAAAAATTGCTGTAAAACCTCTTGCACAGGAGTTTGTAAATCAATTAATTCGTAAGAAATTCTAGCTTCCAAACACGTTTTGCGAACCGAATTCACAAACTCTTGAATACCAATGCGATACTCGTCTTTGATTTGAGGCACATCGACGTATAAAACAGAGCCATTTTCCATATCTTCAAAGGCCGTAGGTTTCTGCTCAAAACTAAACTCAAGTTCTTTTTCTGATTCTAATATTTGAAATAACAGTACTTCGTGTCCTTGGAATTTTAAATGGCATAGGGCATCAAGAAAATCAGCTTGCTTATCTCCAGCCTCTAAACAATCACTAAAAACTATAATCAAGGAGCGTTTATGCATTCGTTCTGCCAATTCATTTAGCTGCTTAGTCAAATCAATGCTGAATGCCATTGCATGGTCTTCATACAAGTTAGTGAGCGTAGAAAATAAATAATTATAATGAGAAACACTTGATTTACAAGGTGTTAAAATAGAATCGGCACTTGTTTGATAGGCTAAAGCTGTGGCGTCTAATTGACTTTTAAGGAGATGAAGCATACTTCCAGAAAGTAAACAAGCAAATTGTTTTTTACTCATTACTTCTTGTGTAGCCTTAAATTCCATGGACGAAGAGCTGTCAATAAGCATACAACAACGAAGATTCGTCTCTTCATCATACTTTCTGGTAAATAATTTTTCTGTTTTACCATAAACTCTCCAATCAATATGTTTTAGAGGATCTCCTGCATTATATGAACGGTGCTCTGCAAACTCAACGGAAAATCCATGAAATGGACTTTTATTCAAACCAATTAAAAAACCCTCTACTAATTGATTGGCAATAAATTCTAATTGACTAGGCGGGAATGCTAACATGCTATAAAGTTATTATTTTTTTTAAGACTTCACAGGCATTCTTTTTGGATTTAAAATTTTATTGCTATCTTGTAGAACCAATTTCTTCTACTAAAGAATGAACATGAGATTTATTTATACTAGCCTGGTTTTATTTCTACTTTTCAGCATGAGTGCTTGTACACGCACTTATATCTGCCAATGTAAAATTTCATACAAAGGCCAACCTGGCTTACCAGACACTACCATTAATGAATACGACATTAAAGATTCTAAAGAAAACGCTAAGAATCTATGTGAAGGTAATTCTGGAAAATATAACAATAACGGCATTTCAAGTGTAGAAGATTGTAAACTTTTCTAATCCACTTAGCCATGAAATTCCGCTTTTCTTCAAAAGCAATTATAATAGAACTATTACTGCTGTCTTGCGCAGCAGTTTTTTTATTTTCAGGAATTAGCAAGCTACTTTACATCAATAAATTAGAATGGTCAATTGTAGAATTTCTTAATTGCAATTATTCTTATGCAAGTATTATTGCAAGAATTGTAATTGGCTTAGAATTAATACTAGGTTGTTTATTATTAGCGCATCAATATTTAAAATTCACGCTACTTATCAGTCAATCTTTAATTATTCTATTTTCTATTTATCTACTTATAGAAATTTACAACTTTGGAAACAAGGGAGATTGTGGCTGTTTTGGAAACGCCTTTAGTTTAAGTCCCTTAGCTAGCTTAGGCAAAAACTTAATCATGCTGCTTTTTTTATATTGGATTACAAAATCGAATAATCTCAATTGGAGCAATGCACTTGCAAGCCTGGCATTATGCATGCTTTGCTTGGCAGCTCCCTTTATAAGCAACCCACTGCATCATACCCTTAAGCAGCGACCGATTAATTTATCGCCCTTATCTACAAGAATGGCTCCTTATTTTATAGATTCCATAAAAAAAGAAAAGCGTATTATTGCTTTTTTAAGCCTAGGTTGTCCCCATTGTAGAATAGCGGCCAAACTTTTTCATCAATTACAAAAAACAGAAAAAAATGCAGCCTTTCTGATGATTTTAAACGGACCTGATGAACTTAGAACTGATTTTTTTAATGAAACCAAGGCTAATAATGTGCCTTATTTATTTTACAACAACGACCCTTCGGGTTTTCAAGCTATGGCCGGACCATATGTTCCAAGCATTTACTGGATAGAAAATGGGCTTATTAAAAGAGAAACAAATTATCTGGAATTGGATGAGAAATCCATCAACAAATGGTTTTATAAAAACAATTAAATATGAATACGAACGAGGATTGGGATGAGGAGGAATTAGATGAAGTAGAAGGTGATCAGAACGACACCTTGCACATCATGCATGAATTGGAGGTTACAAAAGGTCAAGAGTCTATGCGTATCGATAAGTATTTAATGATTCGTATAGAAGGAGCAACGCGCAATAAAATCCAAAAGAATATTGACGACAATTACGTCCTCGTTAATAATGAGCCCGTAAAAGCAAATTATAAAGTACGCCCTTTTGATAAAATCACTATTTATGATCACCGCACACCAGAGCAAACAGAAGTTGTACCAGAAAACATACCTTTAAATATTGTTTATGAAGATGATCAATTAATGATTGTTAATAAACCAGCTGGCATGGTTATTCATCCAGGCTGTGGTAACTATTCAGGTACTTTAGTAAACGGACTAGCTTATTATTTGCAAGACCATGACGGTGGCATTCCTTCTCTACCACGTGTAGGTCTAGTACATCGTATTGACAAAGACACCAGCGGCATTGTGGTTATTGCCAAAACACCAGAAGCAATGGTAGATCTTTCCAAACAGTTTAAAGATCATACAGTCCACAGGCGTTATATAGCTTTGGTTTGGGGCAATTTTGAGGAGGAAGAAGGTACTATCAATTTACATGTAGGCAGGCATCAACGTTTTAGAAAAATAATGGCTACCTATCCAGATGGATCCCTAGGTAAAGAGGCCATAACGCATTACAAAATACTAAAACGCTATAATTACGTAAGTTTATTAGAGCTAAGATTAGAAACGGGCAGAACGCATCAAATTCGTGTGCACATGCAATCTAAAGGACATCCTTTATTCAATGATGCCACATATGGGGGCAATAGAATTGTAAAGGGAACTGTCTTTACCAAATACAAACAATTTGTTGAAAATTGCTTTAGAATTATACCCAGACATGCCTTGCACGCCAAAGAATTAGGATTTATCCATCCAAGCACCAAGGAATATATGCAATTCAATTCTGAGCTGCCCGAAGATATGCTTCAAGCTATTGAGCGCTGGGACACTTATGTAAAAGGCATGACCAGCCAATTGAAAAATCAATTGAATGGTGAATAATAAAAAAAGAGCGAATTACGATTTTAATAAAATAATATTGTAAATTTGCCCTACTAAAACATTTTATTATGATACTTTCAAATATAAACCCTCAATTATTGATCTCTATGCCAAGTGGCGGTGAGTGGATTTGGTTATTAGTTATCGTTATCGTTTTATTCGGCGGTAAAAAGATCCCAGAATTAGCTAGAGGTATTGGAAAAGGAATTCGCGAATTCAATGATGCTAAAGAAGGTGTTAAAAACGAAATCGAAAACGGCATGAAAGAGCCAAAAGAAAATAAATAAATCATCTCTTAAATACAAAAAGCTCTTTACGCGGTAAAGAGCTTTTTTCTTTACTCCTACCTACTCCATATGACTTTTCACAAGGTTTACATAACTGTTTTCCTGTGCATGTTTGGCTACTTAAGTAGTGCCTCTAACAAACATGTAACACATCGTCATGGTGCATCTAGAAAAAAACCTATCATTAAAATAAGTGCTGATTTAAAAAAGGATATTGTAAAAACAGGAGATACTTTAAATGAAAATAGAAAAAAAATAAAAAACTATTGCGCTCCTTTTATTTTATATGCTCCAAGCATCAATTCTAGTAGAAATTATGTTAGAGTTCCTCTGGCAGGTCAGAAAGATTACTTCGGCACTAAAACACCTTTTGTAAATCAGTTTGTAGTAGACTACTTTAATTATAATGCTAAAACACTAAGTGTGGTGCAAAATAGAAGCATCAAACAATTCCCACTTATTGACCATGTATTTACTAAACATAATTTACCAAAAGAATTAAAATACTTAGCGGTCATAGAATCTGCACTCAACAATAAAGCAGTTTCTCCCGTAGGAGCGGTGGGTCCATGGCAATTTATGAGCTCAACAGCCAATTTATTTGGTTTAAAAACAAGCGCCCGAAGAGACGATCGAAGAGATTGGTACAAGTCTACCGAAGCTGCTGCTAAATATTTGAGTTATTTGTATGAAAAATACAACGATTGGCTGTTAGTGGTAGCTGCTTACAATAGCGGACCAACTCCAGTATCTAGAGCTATTGAGCGCACTGGAAGTAATAACTTTTGGGATATCAAAAAACAATTACCACTTGAAACTCAAGGACATGTGCTAGCCTTTATTGCTACAGCAAGTATTTTTGAAAAATTAAGCCCCTTCATTCCCAAAGGATCCATTCCGGAAAATATTTTTGACAGCCTAAATCAACAAAATACGAAAACAGTCAAAAAAGAAGCACCGAAATCTAAATTTACAGAAGAAGAACTTAAAAGAATGCAATTAATTCGTATTGCAGAGCCCATAAGCTTAGAAATAATGGCCGATATTTTGAAAACAGATGCTCGTCAATTAGAGCGTTGGAACGATGATTTGTTCCTACAAATCAACAAACCGGGTGATAAATCCTATTGGTTGAGGCTTCCAAAAGATAAAATTGATGCCTTTTTAAGTAATAAAGAAGAAATTATTCGTAGATCGAAACAATTTTTTGGAGAAATCAGGAGTTAATTCAAGATTTTTTTGAATTTTTAATAATTATGCATACCTTTGTGCACTAAAAAATAGAAAAATTAAATTAGATGGCAAATCATAAAGCAACAAAGAAAGACATTCGTCAAAGTGCAAAACGTCGTGATCGTAACCGTTATTATGGTAAAACAACTCGTAATGCCATTCGTAGTCTTTTATCTTTAAAAGATAAAAAAGAAGCACTTGAAGCTATGCCTAAAGTAGTATCAATGATTGACAAATTAGCTAAACGTAATGTAATTCACAGAAACAAAGCAGGTAACTTAAAATCTGGTATCATAAAACGCGTGAATGTATTAGCATAAGCTAATTCTACTATATTTTAAAAAAGCGATTCTTACGAATCGCTTTTTTTATTTTAAGAAAATCTCTGTTGCTCCAAAACCAAACTGCAGTTGCCAGTTATTATTAAAATGCTTTACATGGGCATGTTTTTTTAGCTCGTCATGTAGTCGCTCTTTTAATACCCCTTCTCCTACTCCATGAATAATCGTAATCCGCCCTTTATTTGCTGCAAAGGCAAGTTCCACTGCATGTAAAGCATGCTTTAATTGCAATTGTAACATCTCCGTATTATTCATGCCTTTATAATTAGGCACTAATTTTTCAATGTGAATGTCGATTACATCTGGTAAATAATAATGCTCGTACCCCTTTTGATGCACTGGTTTTAAATTTGGAGTTGTAGCTTTAGTAGTTTTCAAACTTAATGGCTTTTGAAGCCTATCCTCAATTATCACCTGTCTTTTTAGAGGCCATAAATCATACTGAAAAGTAGGAACACCTTGCATTTTACTCTCGTGCAGATGTTGCGCTAATTTCTTTGCATTCAATTTTAGTAACAACTCAGCATTTGCATTATGCTTAAACTCATCGAGGTAGGTAACTAAAATAGAAAAGTTAGGATTTGCACTAATAGCTTCAAAATCAAGATCATGCACGTAAAAAGATTGATTAGCATAAAGTTGACTTTGATGTTTAAAATCTACATAATTATTTGAAACGCCATACTGAAAAGAAATATCCTGTTTTAACCCATTCAATAAATAAATTTTCACCTTAACGACTTGCTCTTCCATATCAAGCAATTGATATTGAGGTATAAATAAAAGGTGAAAGCCATCCTGTATTACTTGAACGTGAAATTCTTTATCAATGGGTAGCTCTTGAATAATCTTTTTCTCAATATTTTTCTTCTGCGTAAACCAATATAAGTAGGGATGATCTATTTCATCAATAAATATAGGAAAAATCGTTTCCTCAAAAATCACTTCCACCATAGAAGAGCTGATTATGCTATATACTTCAGCTTCTTCCATAGTTCTTTTGAGCAATACCTTATCTCCAATTGAAAATTTCATGACTATGTATTGAAAAAGGCTAATAACTGCTGAACAGCTTTGGCTCTATGACTTAATTTATTCTTAACATCCATGGGTAATTGCGCAAAGCTATCTTGATAACCTGAAGGTATAAAAATAGGATCATAACCAAAACCTTCCATACCCATCTGTTTGTTGGCAATACGACCATCAACTTGACCATCAAAATAATGGACCTGTCCATCCCAAATTAAACAAAGAACAGCTTTAAAATTGGCAGCTCTATGCTCTATTTCTTTCATTTCGTCTAGTACTTTATCAATATTCTTCTGATCAGTTCTAGGATGTCCGCCATAGTAAGCGCTATGCACACCAGGAGCTCCATTAAGGGCTTCAATACACAAACCACTATCGTCAGATAATACAGGTAATTGGGTAGCTTTAAATATGGTTACCGCTTTTATAAGTGCATTTTCATGAAAGGTATCAAATGGCTCATCTATTTCTTCTGTCCAATTAATATCTTGTAAAGAAATAATTTCTATTGAGGGCAATAACAATTGCATTTCTTTTAATTTACCCTTATTGTTTGTTGCAAAAATTAATTTTTTCATTTCAAGTATAAAAAAACACGGCCAAAGCCGTGTTTCATTTTTATTTTATTAATGATTGTAAAACCGACTCATTGATTAGCATTGGATACTTTGCTCTCAAGGATTCGTTCCATTGTTTTTCTAAATAATCTTGATAAGCAGCTACCACATACCCTCTTGATTCGTTAAGCGTTTTAGCTTGAGGAGCGTCAAATCGAGTTTTTGTTTTTATGATATAATATTTACCATCGTTGTTGAAAATTTTCGTCAACTTCCCAGAAAGAATTTGATCTTTAGGGATAAACGCATATTTATCAAACTCAAAAGTACTAGTTTGAATAATAACCGCATTTGGGTTGACTTCTGTATTGACAGCTTTTATAATATCTTCGTCTGTTGTGTTTTTCTTTTTCAATATAGCTAAAGCTTTGTTAGCATTTGATAAAGAATCGAACTTATACAATGTTCCAGAAAAGCCTGGTGCCCATGTATACTTATTAGGCATATCTTTATAAAATAATTCTAAGCCAAGGGAATCTTTAGAAGCTTTTGACCAAACCATACGATCCATAAGCTCAAACAAATAAACACCGTCTTTATATTCTTGCATTAAAACTCTGAAGTCGGCATTATCTTCAACTAATTTATGCTCTTGAAAATCATTTACAATAGCATTAGCATACATGGTATAGATATCTCTTACCACTGCATTTTTAGGTCCATTCAATCGTCCTCTGGTAATCATCTCTATATAAGAAATCAAGTCATGTTGAGTATATGTTTTTGATGCTAATTCAAAAACAGGCTTAGTCATCGAAGTGTAATTAGTTGCTTGAAATGAATTTGCATTTTTACCCGTATCTACAATTTTATTTAAAACGTTAATAACCTCATCTACACTAACCGCGTATTCTTTGAAACCATTAGCACTTTTAACTTTATTCATATAAGATTCTCTTGCATAGGTACCTCGAGAATCATTCTCTACTTTCCTTTTCAATACATCACGTAATGAATCTAATGGTTTTAATGGAGTTTTATTAATTAGCTTAATAATATGAATACCATATTCGGTTTGAACGGGAGCAGCAATATCACCAATATTCTTTAGAGCAAAAGCCGCATTTTCGAAAGCCGGCACCATTTTACCAGCAGAAAAAGGTGCTAATACACCATTGTCTTTAATAGAGTATTTATCTTCAGAGAAGGTTTGAACCATAGCTGCAAAATCAGCGCCTGCTTTTAGAGCGTTAACTATGCTATCTGCCTTAACATTTGCTTCTCTAACCCCATCTTCACCTTTAGACTTAGGTGTAGCCAATAAAATTTGTGCTACTTGAACCTCTCCTTGCGTAGGACGTCTATCTAGAACTTTTACAATATGGTATCCAAAAATGCTACGAAAAGGTTTTGAAATAGCACCTAGTGGAGTAGCATAGGCTACATTTTCAAAAGAATAAATAGTTTGCAAGGCTGTAATATATCCAATCTCTCCGCCACTTGTAGCAGACCCTTTATCATCAGATAATACTTTTGCAGTAGCCGCGAAATCTGCTTTTTTCTTACCCATTAAAGCATTGTAAATACTATCTACTTTTTTGTATGCCTTTAAAGTATCTTCAGGAGTAGCACTACTTAATACAGAAACTAAAATATGAGCTACTTTAATTTCTTCTTTCATTCTATTATACGTTTCTACCACCAAACGATTGGTAACTTCTGCATCAGTTAAATAGTTTTTAGCTAATTGCTTTCTGTAATTATCCAATTCTCTACTAATGGCAACTACCGTATCTAAATGAAGCGCTTCCGCTTCTTTAACTTTCATTTTAAAAAGCGAATACAATTTCAAATAATCATTAATAGCCGATGCTGAATAATCTACTTTTTTCTGAATATTATTTTTTTCGTACACTCTTCTAAATTCTTGTACAGACACCTCATGGCCACCATATGAAAATAAGGTTTGTGCACTGGTAAATTTTGGAGTTAGGATACTTAAAATCGCAATAGCAACTATTGATCGCATAATTTGAATTTTTATAATTGGTTAATTTATTTTTTGTCTTTTTCTTTTGCTTCTAGCATTTCAAAAACGCTTACTAAGTTAGTGTGATCTATTCTTTTTGCTTTAATTATTTTCTTTTCATCCAATACATAAATTACCGGAGTACTATATACATCATAAGTAGAACGGTAATTTGATTTTCTCTCAGGATCATATACATGTAGCCATTTTTTTAAACTGTTTTTTTCTATAAACTCTGTCCATTTATTTTCAGGACCTTCTGTTTTTACAGCAAACACTTTGATGTCTTTATTTTTAAGTGCTGATTTCAAAACAGAATCTACAGCAGGTATTTCTTTAGTACAATGACCGCAAGTTGGATCCCAGAAAATCAACAAGGTATATTTTGCTTTTACACCACTTAAGCTATACTTAACTTTATTAAGATCTTCCATAACAATTTCAGGCGCTACATTTCCTATTAAATTAGGGGCAATTTTTGAAGCACGCTCAAAATATTTATTCAATTCTTCTCTCGACAACCAAGTAGCATCTCCCTTCATATAATAGTTCTCTACTAAATGAACAAAGACTACATCCATACCCATTATTTTACTCGATTCAGCATTATGTGTTAACCACCAAAGTGTGTATTTAAAAACTTCTTTAGTTCCTCTTGCTTTTACTAATAACGCATCACCTTCTTTTATAACACTATCTGGAATAGGCAATACTAATTTATTCATATACTCATCAATCTTTGCATCATACAAAGGAGTATGAATAATACGATCATCTTTAAAATTAAAATGATCCCAATAATGTTTTTTATAATAGTTATAGGCAAAATTTGAATCCTTTTTACCATTTGGCAATACATCTCCTTTTTCAGGAACCACAGGTACTTCTAATCCATTAAAAATTGAAGACAATAATGCTTTAGGATGTTGTGCAACATAATCTCTTCTATAATCTGAAAGTGTTTTGGCATGTGCTACAAGTTTGTTTCTTGAAGTTATGCTATCCGATGGATTTTTTGCACTATTGAATTGATTAGTCAACTCTTGTTGTTTTGATCCAAAATCATTTAAAAATTTCAAATAGCCTATAAAACCATCATTTTCAGGTGAGTTTTTAAACGTAACGCCCAAAGGTAATTTAGAAGTTGTAATGGTCATGTCAAATTCATCCCCGTTATTTAATAAGAACTCTAAATACGTTTTTTTGTCGGACAATAAAAGAATATAGATACCCCCTAAGGTTTCTTTTTCACTTTGCAAAACGGCGAAGCCATTGCGATCTAATTTAGCAGAGTCTGTTTTATAAATAGTAGGCAAAGGTTTACCATAATAATGGGCTAAGAAAACAGTGGAGTCCGTTACATCGGTAAACTTAATTTTAATCTTATATCCATCCTTGGCAAATAAGGCAGTTGTTTGAAAAAGCACTAAAGCACTAAATGCTACTAAAAATTGTTTCATATGATTACCGGTTTTACTCAATTTAGACATGCAAAATATAAAATTAGTTGTGTTTATTCACAAAAATAAGCTACAAGATAGTCTAATTGCAATACTTAGCATGTAAATTTGCATCTTGTTAACGAATTAAACACATTTCCTTGTCTAGAAGAAAGAAACAATCCTACGAAAACCTTGAAATAACTGCCTACGCTGCGGAAGGCAAGAGTATTGGCAAATTAGAAGATGGCAAAGTGCTCTTTGTGGAAAACGCCATTCCTGGCGACAAAGTAAATGTTCGTGTAGTTAAAGACAAGAAATCTTGGGCAGAAGCAAAAATTACGGCATTAGTAGCTCCTTCTCCCAACCGTATACCTGCATTTTGCAGCCATTTTGGTGTTTGTGGCGGATGTAAATGGCAAATGCTACCCTATGATTTACAAATTCAATATAAACAACAACAAGTCATAGACCAACTTACAAGAATTGGACAATTAACTTTGCCTCCAGTACTACCAATCCTTGGAAGCCCTATACAAACCTATTATAGAAATAAAATAGAATTTACCTTTTCCAAACATAGATATAGAACTAGTGAAGAGTTAAAACAAGCTGATGATACGCCTTTCGAATTAGAACCGGCAATGGGTTTTCATGCACCTGGGTTATTCGACAAAGTAGTACCGCTTGACCAATGCTATTTGCAGGCAGAGCCAACCAATACCCTATTAACTGCCTTAAAAAAATATTGTAAAGAGCATCAATTAGAATTTTACGATTTTAAAGCACAAGCTGGTTGGTTGCGTAATATTATTATTCGAGTTACCAGAACAAACGAATTATTGGTTAACGTAATTTTTAAACACGATCAGGAAGAAGCACGTATTAAATTATTAGACTTCATCATTGAGACGGTACCTTCTATAACTTCGCTCCACTTTACCATTAACCCAAAAGTAAATGATACGATCTATGACATCCCTGTAATTACTTACTATGGCAAAGGATTCATTGAGGAAACTTTAGAACGCTTTAAGTTTAAAATCTCCCCTAAATCTTTTTTTCAAACGAATACCTATCAAGCCGAAAATCTCTACAGGGTAGTAAGAGCATTCGCTAACTTATCGGGAACTGAAACGGTGTATGATTTGTATTGCGGCACCGGAAGTATTGGCATCTTTTTATCAGATAAAGCTAAAAATATTGTTGGCATTGAAGCTGTTGAAGACGCCATCTTAGATGCTAAAGAAAATGCAGCTTGGAACAAACTTTCTAATTGCCATTTTTATACTGGCGATACCGCAAAAATTATTAATGAAGCCTTTTTTGAAACCAATGGCTTCCCAGATGTAATCATTACTGATCCGCCAAGAGCTGGCATGCACCCAGCACTTATCGATCAATTATTACAAATAAAGTCTCCTAAAATAGTCTATGTAAGTTGCAATCCTGCTACTCAAGCAAGAGACTTGCAGAGCCTTACTACCTTATATAAAATTGAAAAAGTACAACCTGTGGATATGTTTCCGCATACGCATCATATAGAAAATGTAGTTTTACTTTCTTTAAATGCATAATGCAAAATGAAATTAATTATTAGTGTTTCTTTTTTCCTATTATTTAGTCTGGTGTCTTGCAAAAAAGGCACCCTATCGCCTATTCATTTAACAAAAATAGAAACGCATACCACAGATATCTTACATGCCGCTCAGCTGCTTAACGATAGTGAAATGATAATTGTTGGGGGCGATCGGTTCTTGAGATCTTGTATCTTAAGGTCAAAGGATAGTGGCTATACCTATCAATTGACTACCACTACTAATATTCCCAAAGCTATTTATGGCGTATCTAAAGGAGTTAACAATTGTATTTGGGCAATGGCTTTTGATGCTAAACTAGTAAAATCAAACGACCGCGTTCATTGGGATTATTTACAAATCAACAATTGGCAAGCTTATAAAAAAGTAATTCAATTAAAAACTAATTTACTTTTAGCTATAGGTGGTGTAAGTTTCGACCAAGGCATTATCAGCACTTTAGATAGCAACGGAACCATTACAAAAAATACCCTTTACAATTTTGAATGTAATGAACTAAAGGACTTAGGAGATGGAAATCTTCTAGTTGCGGGCTATGGTATTTTTATGAAAAGTATTGATTATGGTCATACTTGGGAAACACAATCAATTAAAAATGATAATTTTAAATCTATAAGCGCCATCAATGGAAATGAATATTATACATGTGGTTATAATGGTAGTATCTTCCATACCAGCGATGGTGGAAACAATTGGGAATGCTTAAGAAATGGAAATGACCTTCGTTTAAAAAACTATCACTTGTTAGCTATTCATTTTATCAATAATAAAAAAGGATATGTTGCAGGCGAAGATGGTATCGTACTATATACATCAGATGGAGGCCATACCTGGAACCCTATTGATGGTTTCCCTAAAAGCACATTCCGATTTATTAGCCCTTGCTCTAATGGCGACCTGTTAATTGGTGGCGACTATGGTACTCTTTTCCGAATGCAACAATTCTATTAAGTATATTCAATCAAATAGTTTATTTTTGCAACAAATCATATATAAAACCTATGCACGCTCCATTAAGTGAACAAGAATTATTAAGAAGAGAAAAATTAAAAGAAATAGAAGCAATGGGCATAAACCCATTCCCTGCTCCCTTATTTGAAATAACACATACTGCCAAGGAAATAAAGGAACAGTTTAATGAATCTACAAAAGATGCTTTTGCAAATGTATCTATTGCAGGAAGAATCATGAGTGTTAGAGATATGGGTAAAGCAAATTTTGCTTTATTACAAGATGCATCTGGAAGAATACAAGCCTATATCAGAAGAGATGATATTTGCCCAGGTGAAGACAAAAGCCTGTATGATAATTTATGGAAAAAGCTTATCGACTTAGGAGACATTATTGGCATCAAAGGTTATGTTTTTACCACTAAAACTGGTGAAACATCTATTCATGCTACTTCCTTTACCTTATTGACCAAATCGCTTCATCCGCTCCCTGTTGTTAAAGAAAAAGAAGGAGAAGTTTTTGATGCTGTTAGCGATTTAGAATTTAAATATCGTCAGCGATATGCCGACCTTATTGTTAATCCTGGCGTAAGAGAGACGTTTGTGAAAATCACCAAAATGAAAAATGCCATTCGTGCATTTCTCAACGAAAGAGGTGGCTTAGAAGTTGACACACCAGTATTACAACAAATACCAGGTGGCGCTACAGCGCGTCCATTTATTACCCATCATAATGCGCTAGATATACCTTTATATATGCGTATAGCTAATGAACTCTACCTAAAACGTCTCATTGTCGGTGGTTTCGAATGGGTATATGAGTTTAGTCGCAACTTCCGAAACGAAGGGATGGACAGAACGCACAATCCTGAGTTTACCATCTTAGAATTTTACGTTGCCTACAAAGATTATTTATGGATGATGGAAACAACAGAGCAATTACTAGAACAAACTGCTATGGCTACTAACGGTAGTACCAGTGTTTTAGTTGGCGATAAAGAGATCAATTTTAAAGCACCTTATGCGCGTGTTCCTATTTTTGAAGCCATCAAAACACATACCGGTTATGATGTTAGCCAAATGGATGAAGAAGGTTTAAGATCAGTTTGCAAAGAACTTCACATTCCTGTTGACAACAGCATGGGTAAAGGCAAACTTATAGATGAGATCTTCGGTAGCAAATGTGAGCATACGTATATTCAACCTACTTTCATCACGGACTATCCAGTAGAAATGAGTCCGCTTACTAAAAAACACAGAAGTAAAGAAGGACTCGTAGAACGCTTTGAGTTAATGATTAATGGAAAAGAAATTGCTAACGCTTACAGTGAGCTTAACGATCCAATAGACCAAAGAAACCGTTTTGAAGATCAAGTAAAACTGCAAGAAAGAGGCGATGATGAAGCTATGTTTATCGACTATGATTTCTTAAGAGCACTGGAATATGGTATGCCACCTACAGCAGGTATCGGCATAGGCATTGAACGATTAGCTATGTTGCTTACCGGACAAGTTTCTATTCAAGATGTTTTACTTTTCCCTCAAATGCGTCCTGAAAAACAAGACTAATTATCACTAAAAAAACAAGACATAAAAAAGCCGAGTAGTTAACTACTCGGCTTTTTTATATGATCAATGAAAATTTATTTGATACCTAATTTAGTTTTAACTAATGAAAGAACATTGTCACTGTCTTTTGCAAATAAAATTGCACCGCCAGAAGCATCAAAAATATAATCGTATTTATTTTCTTTTGCTACATCCTTAATAGCTTTATCGGCCTTCTCTAAGATAGGCTTATACATTTCTTCTCTTTTTTTAGATGTTTTTTCTTGAGCACTTTGTTGTAAAGCTTCCATGCGCTCTTGCAATTGCTGAACTTCTTTTACTTTAACTTCTTTAACTGCTTCATTCATTGTTTTTTCATTCGCTTGAAAATCTTTTACTTTAGATTCATATTCTTTACTCATAGACTCTAATTGATCTTGAAAAGACTTAGCATAAATCTGTAAAGAAGAATCAGCTTTTTTAACTTCAGGCATTACTTCTAATAATTCACGAGAATTGATATAACCTAATTTGTTTTGGGCATATGAAGCACTTATAAATGTTCCGAAAAGGGCTGTTAATAGCGTAATTTTTTTCATGTGTGTGTTTTTTGGATAGATGTAAAGTTAATTAAGTTTAGTAAAAATAATATTTTGTGGCGAATTATTTAATTTGACCGAGTGATTTAAGTATTTCTTCACTTTTATCTAATTTAGGATCTACAAAGAAGATAGTAACCCCTCCAGCTTTATCTAAAACTAAGTCATAACCTTTGATGCCGGCATATTTTTGAATAGCGTTATATACCTTATCCTGAATTGGCTTTACCAATATTTGGCGTTGTTTGTATAAATCACCTTCGTAGCCAAATCGTTGCTTTTGAAGATCTTTTGCCATTTTTTCTTTAGCAACAATTTCATCTTCACGTTTTTTTCTCATTTCATCAGATAGCATAGCTCTCTCTGCTTGATATGATTTATATAATTTATCAACTTCTTGCATTTTAGCATCGATCTCTTGTTGCCAGTTTTGCGAAGCTTGATCGAGTCGGGTTTGTGCATCTTTATAATCAACTAATTTCTCTAAAATATATTTAGAGTCAATAACACAATAGCGTTGAGCATTAGAAATGGCAGCCATTCCTAGAAACAATAAAACAAATACAATTTTTTTCATGATAAGAAAAATTTAAATTATGAGTAAATAGCTATTAATCTGGTTCAAAACCAAGCATAAAGGTAAATTTAGACATATCCTTGAAGCTTGTAATACCTGCGTCTTTATTATATCTATCAAATCCTACACCATAATCCAATCCTAACAAACCAAACATCGGCAAGAAAATACGTATACCTAATCCTGCATCTCTATTTAAACGAATAGGATTATAACTTTTAAAATCATCCCAAGCATTAGCTTGATCGAAGAATGCTAATGCATAAATAGTAGAAGTAGGACTTAATGACAATGGATATCTTAACTCTGCTGTATACTTATTAAAGATGGTTTTATTTTGAGCATACATTTCATAACCACGTTGAGAAATTATATCTCTACCAACAAACGCCTGAAAGCCTTGCATACCATCGCCACCCAATTGAAAACGCTCAAATGGGGCATAACCGATGGTGCTGTTATAATATCCCAAAAAGCCCATTTTAGCAGATACTTTCAGGACTAAATTGCCAATGATTTTTTGATACCAATCTGCTTTAAATCTAAATTTAAAATATTCAATCCATTGGTACTTTTCACTAACAGATGCATTAGTAAAATCTTTTCCAGACAATAAACTCCATGGAGGTGTAAATTGAAAAGACAAACTTATGTCAGAACCACTTCTTGGATATAATGGCTGATCAATAGAATAACGAGATAATACTGTTTTAAAATACAAACTATTTGCATATCCATCTACAAAACCACTAAGCAATTGATAATTTTTCAAGAAAAAGTTTTGATAATTCAATCCAACTGAAAGAACAAAATTATCATCTGGCCATTTTACTCTCTTACTAATTGAAACACCTCCACCAATTACTTTCAAATATGATGAATTTGCATCACCTCCTAATCCTACAGAAGAAAGTCTACTTCCAATCAAACTTGTAGTCAATGAAATTGGTTTTTTACCACCTAACCATGGTTCTGTGAAAGAACAGTTTAAGGAATTAAAAAACGCTCCGTTAGATTGATAATTAACAGATAAACGTTGACCATCACCAACAGGAAGAGGATCCCAAAATTTAGGCTTAAAAATATTTTTAATGGAGAAATTATTGAAGGCAATACCCACATTCCCATAAAACCTTACACTACCTCCAAAACCAGCTGACAACTGTAATTGATCACTTGATTTTTCTACAACCGAATATTCAATATCAACCGTTCCGTCTGATGGATTAGGGGTTGGTTTGATACCAATTTTTTCTTGATCAAAAAATCCTAAATTGGCAATTTCACGTTGTGTTCTAATTAAGTCTGAACGACTAAACTTATTTCCAGGTAAAGTTCTTAGCTCTCTTCTTAAAACATATTCATTCGTTCTATCGTTACCAACAATAGTAATATTTTTAATGGTAGCTTGAGGGCCTTCCACTACGCGCATTTCATAATTAATCGTATCATTATTAATACTAGATTCTTGTGGATCTATATTAAAAAATAAATATCCATCATCCATGTAAATGCTACTAATATCTTCTCCTCCATCAGGACTCACCTGTGTTCCTATTCTTTTATCTAGCAACTCCTGATTATACACATCTCCCTTTTGTATCCCTAAAACTTTAGATAAAATATCAGCACTATATTTCGTATTGCCTTTCCAAACAAAGTCACCAAAATAATAACGATTCCCTTCATCAATCTTTACATCTACATTTAATTTACCATTAGACATTCTTCGAATGGTGTCGGTAAGAATTTTAGCATCTCTATAACCTAAAGTATTGTAGTAGTTGATCAGCGCTTCTTTATCCGTTTCGTATTTAGAAGCATTGAATCGAGACGAAGTGAAAACATTCAATCTCATATAAGGACTCAAGGCATCTAATGTTTTTGAAACAGATAAAAAACCTTTTTGCTGGATGTACTTCTTAAAGCTTCTGGTTTCTTCATCAAATAAACCTTGATCATATTTAGGGTACAAAGTCAATCTAGGCATTTCTTTTGTGCCTTTAAACGTTCTTTTTAAACGTTCGTCACTAGCGTGTTCATTGCCTGCAAAATTAATTTGATTGATTTGCGATTTAATTCCTTTGTCAATGGTAATAGTGAGAATAACATTATTAATTATGGTAGTATCAGTTCGTTCTTTAATTTGAACGCTAGTATTAGAATATCCCTTGTCTGCATAGTATTTTTTAATTTTAGTAGCCACTTCTTTTTTTATGGACTCTGTAACTACTTTAGCTTTAACCAAATTTATTTTATCCTTTATCTCTTGTGTCTCTCCTTTTTTTACACCTTTTATAATATATCTACTTAATCGTGGTCGTTCTTCTAATTGTATTTCTAAAAATGCTTTATCATTAATAACCTTGCTAACTTTAATTTTGACATCTGCAAACAAATCTTGTTTCCATAAGTTTCTGATTGCTTTACTTATTAACTCATCATTATTTAATTTAATTTTTGAACCCACTTCAAGACCGGCAACAGCTAATAACAACTCTTCATCTAAATAGCGTACACCTTTAATAGCAACCCCTCCAATTGTATATTCCACAGGCGCTTTAGTTTCTTCGTTTGAAGAAGTGTTAAAAGCAGACTTAGCACCTATGCCTTGCGCAAAAACAGCCGGGCAGGCAAATACTGCTATTAGCAATAAGTAACTATTTTTCTTAATTAGATTCATCAACATTTGTTAAGTTCGTTTGAATTTGCTCACTTGTTTTACCAAAACGACGTTCTCTATTTTGATAATCACAAATGGCTTGTATAAATTGTTCTTTTCTAAAATCGGGCCAATGCGTACTTGTGAAGTACAACTCTGCATAAGCTAACTGATACAAAAGGAAATTGCTTATTCTATGTTCTCCGCTTGTTCTAATCATCAATTCCGGATCTGGAAATGATGCTGTAGATAAATGAGCACTTATTAATTCGTCATTAATAGCATCAATACTTAATTGATTGTTTTTTACAGCCGTAGAAATTTGCTTAATTGCTTCAACCAATTCCCATTTGGCACTATAACTTAAAGCTAATATCAAAGTTAAGCCCGTATTAGCAGCCGTAAGCTCTATCGCTTCGTTCATTTCTACTTGGCATTTGTGGGGCAAGCTCGCTAAATCTCCAATTACACAAAGTCTTACATTATTCTTATTCAAATCATTAACCTCTTTTCTAATGGTATTGACTAACAATTCCATTAGAGCATCTACTTCTTCCTTTGGTCTATTCCAGTTTTCCGTAGAAAAGGCATATAAGGTTAAATACTGAATACCTATTTGTGCACTTACGTTAACTATTTCTCTTACACTCAATACCCCTTCATGATGTCCATATACTCTATCTTTATTACGCTCTTTAGCCCAACGACCATTTCCATCCATTATGATGGCAATGTGTTTAGGTAATTTTGCATAATCAATAGCGTCCATTGTTGGAGTCATAATTTAATTTAGTTGAATTAAGGAGTTGCGAAGTTACAAAAATAGGCGTATGCTTGAGGTATTGCTACTTAAATATTTAGTTTAACGGTATTTTAACGGCAAAATGGGTATTGCCACCCAGAAGCCTGCGATTTTCAAAATAAAAATTTACTTTTACAATTAAGAATTTTTGACTTTAAACTAGCAGATATATGATACACCACTTAAGCGAAGTACATTCATTAGTTCAAATTTGGATAAATGAGCTAAGAGACCTTGCTATACAACAAGATCGAATGCGTTTTAGAAGAAATATAGAGCGTATTGGAGAAGTGGCAGCTTATGAAATTAGTAAAACCTTTTCTTATGAAGCCATTAAAATAACAACCCCACTGGAAACAACAATAGGCTATAACCTTAAAAACCAACCTGTTATAGCAACTATATTGCGTGCAGGTCTACCCTTATTTCAAGGGTTAATGAACTACTTGGATAAAGCAGATAGTTCTTTTGTGGCAGCTTATAGAAAACATGATGAACAAGGATTTCATATTGAACAATCTTATGTTACAGCACCCAATTTAGAGGGCAGACCCCTAATTATAGCAGATCCTATGTTAGCAACGGGCGCTTCTTTTATAAAGGCTATTCCTAGTCTTTTGAGTAATGGCACACCTAGTGAGCTACATATCGTTTGTGTGATAGCGAGCCAAGAAGGTATAAACTTTGTAAAACAAGCCTTGCCAGAAGCCCATATTTGGGTGGGCGCTATTGACCCGAGACTAAATGACAAAAGCTACATTTTACCAGGACTCGGAGACGCAGGAGATTTATGCTTTGGAGAGAAATTACAAAATTAACCCAACTTAAAAAAAGAGCCTGATGTCTTGTTTATTAGAAAAACTTGTACTAAATTGCTAACTTATAATTGGCTACTTATAATCTAAATTATATTTAATGAAAAAAATACTAGTAGGACTAAGCTTAATAACTGCATGTTTTAGCAATTCATTTGCTCAAGATGTGCATTTTTCTCAATATTTTACTTCTCCTTTAACTTTAAATCCTGCACTGACCGGATTAACGCAATGCGATTTACGTTTTGGAGCAAATTACAGAACACAATGGGCTACTGTTTCTAACACTCCGTATACTACAGGTACAGTTTCATTTGATATAGCTACGCTAAAGAATTCATTACCAGAAGGTGATGCCTTAGGCGTTGGCATGTTAGTGCTTTACGACCAATCAGGTACCGGTGCATTAACCAACATGACTACAGGTATTTCATTAGCTTATCATAAATCTTTAGGTTACTACAAAAACCATACGATTTCTTTTGGTGTTCAAGGCTATATCGTTCAAAAGAAAATCAATTTCAACAAATTAATATTTGAAAACCAATTCGATCCTAATACTGGACTTACAAATTTACCTTCTGGAGAAGTACCTCCAACTGGTGATTTGACTTATCCTGACTTTAATATTGGATTGATGTACTCAGGTAAAATAAATGATTATGCTACTGCATATGCAGGTGCTTCTTTATATCATCTTTCTGAACCTACAGAAAACTTTTTAGCAGGTCCAGGACATAAAATTCACCAACGTATTTCTGCTTATGCAGGTTCTTCAATCAACTTGAATGATAATATGTTATTATATTTAAGTGCTTTGTATCAATCACAAGCTGCAGCTACAGAAGTTGTATTAGGAGCAGCTACGGGTTTCATCTTAAACCCAGGGCATGACGAGTATACCAGAAACACAGTATTATACATGGGCGGTTGGTATCGTTATGATGATGCAATTATCCCTTATATTGGTTTAGAATTTACTAAAATGAAAATCGGTTTTAGCTATGATGTAAACACATCTAGTTTTGCACCAGCAACAAATGGCGCTGGTGGCGTTGAGATTTCATTAATCTACAATGGCTGTATCAACAAAAGAGACCCAAGACCACATTATAATTTTACTTGTCCTAAATTTTAATTAAAAGCATTCTTAACAAATAGCCGGTATTAGCCGGCTATTTTTATTTTATCGAAGATGAACAACAAAGCTACCCTATTCCTTATTCCAATTCCCGTTGCAGAAGATGCCAACGAAACCTTATCAATGGAACTTATCAAAGTAGTTCCAACCATTAAATACTTCTTCGTAGAAAACCTTAGAACAGCAAGACGATTTTTAAAAAGTGTAGATAAAACTATAGATATTGATACCTGCCACTTTATTGAAATTGATAAACATAATGGCATTGACTATAAAACTTTTAAAGATTGGCTAAAGGAAGGCAGAACTATTGGCATTATGAGCGAAGCTGGTTGCCCTGGCATTGCTGATCCTGGATCTGACTTAGTAATGCTAGCCCACGAATATAATGCAAAAGTATTGCCCTTAACTGGACCAAGTTCGCTATTCTTAGCACTAATGGCTTCTGGATTAAATGGACAAAAGTTTGCCTTTCACGGTTATATAGCGCTAAAGCACCCGTTGAGAAGAGAAAATATTATAGCACTTGAACAACAATCTAAAAAGGAAAATCTAACACAGATAATCATTGAAACCCCATATAGAAATGACCAATTAATGGCGGATCTATTAAAACAATTAGCTCCCAATACTAAATTGTGTATTGCAAAAAACGTTAGTAGTAAAGATAGTTTTATAAAAACTAAAAAAGTAGCCGACTGGAAAAACCAAACTATTGAAATTGGGAAAGTACCCTGTGTATTTCTGCTATTAGCTTAACGCAATATACGCCCTTTCCATTCATAGGTTTTCAGCTTAGAAAACAAGGCAGCACTAACCATATAAGTAATATGGGGCAATTGCAAACTAATAAGAATTAAGTACACATTTTTAAAATTGAAAAAATGCTTAGCCTTGCTTAACAATAAGGCCTCAGCAATGATTTTCAATACGATTAAAGTAATGCATAGCATAACGTAATAGGTATTTGAAAACGCCATTACAAAAAGTATAAGGCAACACAAATTGAAAATAAAAACAAAAACTAAGGTGCTTGTCAAAAGTACATTTTTATAATTCCCCATCTTAGATGCCCATCGTACACGTTGTTGAAAAAAGCCACGAACATTGTCTTGAGGTAAAGTCTGCACAATAGCTTCTGGATGAAATGCATAGCTAATTTTCGGATTGGCGGTTTGCCTATATTTATTTAAGAATAAAAAGTCGTCACCCGAGGCTAAATGATCAACTCCTTGAAATCCCTTTAACTCAAAAAATAATTGTTTTTCAAAAACAAAATTAGCGCCATTATTCATAGATGCAGACCCTAGTGCATACAAGGAAATACCAATGGATTGCATCATCATAAAATCTAAGGACTGAAATGCAGCAAGTAAAGTGCCGTCGTTACTAAAACTTACAGGGGCAATAGCCATTCTCGATTGATCTCTTTCTATAAAATAAGCTATGGCTCTTAACCAGTTTTTATCAAATACACAATCAGCATCCGTAGTTATTATAAAATCATGATGTGCAATTTGAATACCTTCATGCAGGGCTCTTTTTTTATTTTTAAGCGACAACTCTTCTAAATTCTTTAATTGCAATAAACGAATGTTGCTACTACAAAAGGGCAATATTTTTTCTACTGTACTATCTTCAGAAAAGTCATCTACAATAATTAACTCATAATGAGATTCGGGATAATTTAATTGCCTAAAAGAATGTATCAGCTCCACAATATTATGCTCTTCATTTCGAGCCGGCACTACAATAGAGAATTTTAAAGAAGGTTTATAATCGATAGGAATTAAGGGTGTCTGCATACTTTTAAATCCATAACGTAGTATTGCAAAACCAATAAAATAGATAAGTCCAATAAAAATTAAAAAATAGAACATTAGGAAAAGGCTTTCTTTAAAACTATTGGAAAGATGGATGGATTAAAAATATTATGACCGCAAGCAAGTTCATTTTTTTGAATATTCGAAAATGCATTTAGCGATTTCAATAAGTGTTTTTTATTAATGATAGGATCATGAATGCCATAAAATAACAGTATTTTTTCCTGCTCTTTGGGGTTTTGTATTAAATATGATTTTAACTCCTTACTAAAATCAAGCTGATGTACACAATTCCAAAAATACGACAAGCGTCTTCTTTTTAATTGAGAATGCGTAGTAGACATATACAAACGCTTACTAGCAGCGTCTAGAATATGGGTAAAAGCTAAAAGGTTTATGATACCAAATACAATATGAGGGAAATGAATAAATGAATACATAAGTCCTTTTCCTAAACGATTGCCTGTTATAAACTTGAAAAACCTACTATTAAAAACTCCATCAGGAGCTAAAAGATAAACTTTTTCTACAGCAGCAATATCTTGTTCAAAAATAGACAAGGCTATTCTCGCACCAATACTATAGGCTAATAAAGAGTAGATTTGTATATTAAATTGCTTTCTAAAATAAGCAGTTAAAGCATTAGTATGAGCTGCAGTCCATTCAAACCCCTTACTGTGCATGTTAGCACCATGAAAAGGCAAATCGACAATAAGTAGCGTATGAGTATCTTTCAGATACGCTGCCAATTCATCAAAAACAGTAGCATTTTGACCATATCCATAAAAACAAATTAAATACTGCTTTGCATTTCCTCTAACATAGAAGTGTATCTCTGTATCTAATAAAGTGGTAGCATAAGTAACAACGGTTTGCATATAGTAAGTTTAATTATTCATCGCGTAAAGCCTTGCCTGTTAGATTAATAAAAACATCTTCAAGACTGGCTTGCTTTACCGGTAATGGTTTTTGAAAGCCTGTTGCTAATAATTGATCAATCAAATTAGAAGGCGTATCAATTTTACTAATAACGCCGGCATCTACAATAGCCACTCGATCACATAACACTTCAGCTTCATCCATATAGTGCGTGGTCAATACAATAGTAGTACCTGTAGAGCGAAGACTTAATATTAGATCCCACAAGTTTCTTCTAGCTTGAGGATCCAAGCCTGTTGTAGGTTCGTCTAAGAAAATAACTTTAGGATTATTAATTAAAGTAGTTGCAATAGAGAATCGTTGTTTCTGCCCTCCTGACAATTCCTTATATTTTGCTTTTGCCTTTTCGGTTAATTGCACTTTGTTTAATAACTCAATAGCATCAATTTGTTTATTATACAAACCTGCAAAAAGCTCTATTAACTGAGTTAGATTTAAATTTGGATAATAACCAGCTGCTTGTAATTGCACACCAATAACTTCTTTGATTTTAATTGGCTCTTTATCTAAATCAAATCCACACACTTGCACCTTGCCAGAAGTTTTAGGCCTTAGTGTTTCTATAATTTCTAAAGTAGTAGTCTTCCCTGCTCCATTTGGACCTAAGAGTCCGAATATTTCTCCTTCATTAACATAAAAACTAATAGCATTTACCGCCGTAAAGTTGTCGTATTTTTTAACTAATTGCTGAACTTCTATAATCTTATTCATTTAAAAACTATTTTATTTAGTTATTTCAAAACAATGCCTGTGCAATTTACCAACAAAATCAAATGGAGTGGTAAATTTGGTAATATCTTTTATTTTAAAAGCCGGAATAGCCGCTTCGTCTAGTACAAAATTTTTGAAATTATTACTAAAGATAATTGTTCCCTCCACTTTAGTTGTTTTTAACACCAGCTTTAAAAGAGCTACATGGTCGCGCTGCACATCAAATATATCTTGCATACGCTTACTATTACTAAAAGTAGGTGGATCTACAATTACTAAATCAAAATAATCTTTAGGTGCTTCCTTAAGCCACTCCATAACATCATCTTGCACTAGCATATGCTTATCTGCACTATACAATTTATTATACTGTAAGTTTCTTTTTGTCCAATTGATATAGGTGTTTGATAAGTCTACAGAAGTTATCAAATCTGCGCCACCTGCTGCTGCATAAACAGAAAACGAGCCGGTGTAACAAAATAAATTTAAAACGCGTTTCCCTTTAGCTTGATCTCTTACATACGCTCTTGTAATTCGATGATCTAAAAATAAACCGGTATCTAAATAATCAGAAAGATTAATAATAAAACTCAATCCTTGCTCTTTAACAATTCGCTCAATTTTAGTATTCGCCTCTTTCTCATATTGTGCATCTTTATGATTGAGTCTTTTTCGTTCTTTCATGTAAATAAGCTCAACAGAGATCTGCAACACATCAGCAATAACCGCCTTACATTGTTCTACCCATAGTGCATGCTCATCGTCTTCCATGCAATGCTTTCTTTTATACTCTGACACATATACGGCTCCGTCATACCATTCCATTCTAAAAGGAAATTCTGGTAAGTCATGATCATAAAAGCGAAAGCAAGCAATACCTTGTTTAGTGGCAACCTTAGCGATATGTTTCCAAACTTTTTTGATTCTATTTTCAAACATGCTAAACTTAGCATCTAATGGAACTGTCATATAACTTATTTTAAAAGTAAAAATCGTTTATTAGGAGGTGGTTTGAAATAATTGTTCTTTACATGAGGCAAACTACGAGTCCTGGCATTAATAAATGCCGTATCTTCTTTATTTTTATCATAAGACTTGATAAAGATTCGCTCATCTACTTGCCACTCTTCAATTTTCAACAATTCTCCACTAGGTGCGTCAAAAAACTCCCAGGTACCATGTTTGGTTGTGCCTTTATCAGCTGGCACAACAACCTGTTTAAATTTTCCGCTTACTGGATCTTCTACTTTGATGGTGTCATATTTATATTTAGAACTTACACTTCTATAATGGCCTATGCAAATTAAATAACCCCTTTCATAAAATTTATTTTCACCATCAAGTAAATTATTTTTATAATTTTCAATGCGTAATAACTCATTCATTTCGTCTAAAACATACCATAAACCTTCCTTCATTCCATGATTGTAAAAACCATAAGATGTGGTATTCTCTTCACCTCTTTCTGCATTAGTTTTTAAAAACCAATTACCTTGCTTATTACCTGCCTTATCCAATTGGTTCCAAAGGGTGTCTGCAGTAGTTGAAAGATCTTTTTTGACAACTTTATTTTGAGCACATAAATCTACACTTGTATTCAACAAGCAAAAGCTAATAGAGAAAAGAAAAAAGAGGGTTTTCATGGTTTGCATAAACTTACAACATATTATACAAAAAATAAAAAGTGTATTGCTTATAAGTTAAGATAGTAAGGACTTAATAGTTGTATAAAAGCACTTGTATAAGTACGCTCTTCATTATAGATAATCAACTCTTCCTGCTTGCAATTGGTATTTATTGACGAACAAATAGCCACTATTCTATTAGGCGCCTTAGACGAATTGGGCTGTATAGATAACTTTCTATTTACAAACCATCTTTGCGTTAAAAGCAACTGTTCAAACTTTAAAAACTCATCAAAAGGAAGTAAGACTCCTATTTCCGCTGCGGTATTCGTAAGTTGTTGAAATAATGAAACTAATTTTTCTAAGGTCAATTCTTGTTGATGCCGTGCACGATTTCTGGCCGTATCAGGACCTTGTAAACTATTACTAAAAAAGGGCGGATTGCAAATTATAAAATCATATGTAGTTTCAAAATTGTAACTCAACGCATCTGCATGAATAAGATTAATTTGCTTTGCATACGGACTTAAATCAAAATTCTGTTTGGCTTGTACTGAAGCCATTTCATCTATTTCAATGGCATCAATTGTGCAATTAGGATAACGTTGAGCTAACATTAATGTAAGTAATCCCGTACCGCATCCAAGATCTAAAACGCGTTTACTAGTGCTCGGAATTTGTACCCATGCACCTTGTATACAAGCATCGGTGCTTACTTTCATGGCACATTGGTCTTGATGAATTGTAAACTGCTTAAATTGGAAATAGTTATTACTCATTACCAAGTTGCTCGGGGTGAAGGAACTACATTATAATTAACAAAATCTTTTGCTTCGTATTTGTAATGAGCCACGATTGCTATCATTGCTGCATTGTCGGTACAATATTCAAATGAAGGGATGTAGGTCTCCCAATTTAATTGCTTACCTAAGGATTCAAACGCAGATCGTAAACCTTTATTAGCAGACACGCCCCCTGCTATACCAATTTGCTTTACTTTATAATCAGTAGCTGCTTTTTTCAACTTCATTAAAAGTGATTCAATAATGGTATACTGAACAGATGCACAAATATCATTCAAGTTTTCTTCTACAAAAGCTGGATTTAGCTTTTGCTGTTTTTGTATAAAATAGAGAATATTCGTTTTTAATCCACTGAAACTAAAATTATAGGCTGGCATATTGCTTTTAGGAAAAACAAAAGCTTGAGGATTCCCTTTTGCTGCTAAAGCATCAATTATTGGTCCACCAGGATATTTAAGCCCTAACATTTTAGCTGTTTTATCAAAGGCCTCACCAGCAGCATCATCAATAGTTTCTCCAATTACACGCATCTCTAAAGGCGAATCGCAAAGCACTAATTGGGTATGCCCACCTGAAACCGTTAAACATAAAAAAGGGAAACTAGGTTTTGGATCTTCTATAAGATGAGCCATTACATGTGCTTGCATATGATGCACTGCAATTAAAGGTAAGGAACGAGCCTGAGCAAATGATTTTGCAAAACACGCACCTACCATTAAAGAGCCAATTAATCCGGGAGCTTGTGTAAAAGCAACAGCTTCTATTTGTTGCATCGAAATACCAGATTTATCAATAGCGGCTTCTACCACTGGCAAAATAGCATCCATATGCGCACGCGATGCCAACTCTGGGATCACCCCACCATATTTACTATGATCTAATTGAGTAGTAATAACATTGCTCAATACCACGCCATCATTGATTATAGAGGCGCCGGTATCATCACAGGAAGATTCAATTGCAAGTATGATGGCCATAATAGAATGTAAAAATACATTTTCAATCGCAATAAAAAGAAAAATGGCCTACTCCAATTAGAGTAAGCCATTTTTAGTTGCAATGAATATCTACTAGTCTCTTTTGCTTCCAAACAGACGTAATAACATTAAAAATAGATTGATAAAATCTAAGTATAAAGTAAGTGCGCCAAAAATAGATAGTTTCTTAACATCATTTTCGCTGATCCCTTCTGCACCTATACCGGCACCAATGTTTTTTAATTTTTGAACATCGTAAGCAGTAAGTCCAGTAAATACCGCAACTCCTACAATACTGATAATATAATCGATAGTTGGATTGCCCATAAACATATTAATTAAAGAGGCAATAACAATACCAATTAAACCCATAGATAAAATTCGACCAAAAGAGGTTAAATCTTGTTTGGTAGTATAGCCCATAACAGCCATAATGCCAAACATAGAAGCAGCCGCAGCGAAACAGGTAATAACGGAGCCTTGTGTATATACTAATAAGATAAAACTAAAGCTAATACCTGTGATAGCAGCATAAGCAACGAACAATAAAGTAAGCACCGTTGCCGATAATCTAGCGAAACCAAAAGACATGACTAATACAAAAATCAATGGGGCAAACATAGTTATCTTACCTAAACCCGTAAGACCTCGCTCACCAATTAAATAGCTTAATAAGGTTTCATTGCTGCTAAAAGCAAAGGCGAAAGCTGTTGAAACCGCTAAAGCAACAAACATCCAAGAAAAAACATTGGACATAAATGACTTTGCAATGTTTTTAGAACCCAACTGGGTACCTTCTACTGTATAATTTGAAAATTGTTCCATAAAAAATTGTTTTAATAAAATTACTAAAAAAAATTAATCTGCTTGATGAAAAGGATATTGATAATTGGTAACCGGTACAAAAGTTTCCTTAATAGTGCGCGGACTCAACCAACGCAACATATTCAACATAGACCCTGCTTTATCATTGGTACCTGAAGCCCTAGCACCACCAAATGGCTGTTGGCCTACCACTGCACCCGTAGGTTTGTCATTGATATAAAAATTACCAGCGCTGTTTACCAATTTATTAGTTGCTAATTCTAAAGCATATCGATCTTGAGAGAAAATTGCACCCGTTAAAGCATATGCACTTGTGGCATCTACGGTATGAAGAATAGCTTCAAAATCATCAGCTGGGTATACGTAAATGGTTAATACTGGGCCAAACAATTCTTCGCACATCGTTTCATAGAACGGATTAGTAGTTAGGATAACAGTTGGTTCTATAAACCAACCTTTTTCTTTGTTATAATTACCCCCAACTAAAATTTCAGCTTCTTTAGATTGTTTTGCACGATTCATATAAGCCGCTATTTTATCAAAAGAACGTTCGTTAATTACCGCATTTACAAAATTAGTAAAGTCATCTACTACACCCATTTTCAAATCCTTAGTTTGAGCAACTAAAGAAGCTAATATTTCAGGAGCAATGTTAGAAGGCAAATAGGCTCTTGAAGCAGCAGAACATTTCTGGCCTTGATACTCAAAAGCACCTCTCACTAAATTAGCTACTACAGCATCTGGCATGGCACTTTTATGAGCCAAAACAAAATCTTTACCACCTGTTTCGCCAACAATTCTTGGGTAGGTTTTATATTTATGAATGTTAGTACCAATAGCATTCCACATTTGCTGAAAAACACCTGTAGAGCCCGTGAAGTGAATACCAGAAAAATCTGGATGCGCAAAACAAATCTCCCCAGTTTTAGGACCATCGGTATAGATTACATTGATCACTCCATCTGGCAAACCTGCTTCTTGCATTATTTCCATAAATACTTGTGCAGAATAAATTTGTGCATCTGAAGGTTTCCATACAATAACATTACCACACATCGCAGGAGCACAAGCTAAATTAGCTCCTATGGCAGTAAAATTGAAAGGGGTAACTGCTAATACAAATCCTTCTAATGGACGATATTCCATTCGATTATTAAAACCTACTGGAGAAATCGGTTGTTCTTGATATATTTTAGATAAGAAATGTACATTGAATCTTAAGAAATCAATCAATTCACATGCTGCATCTATTTCTGCTTGAAAAGCATTTTTACTTTGACCAAGCATGGTAGCTGCATTCATTTTAAAGCGGTATTTGGTAGCCAATAATTCAGCTGCGCGCATAAAAATTCCCGCTCTATGCTCCCACGACATAGCAGCCCACTGTGTTCTTGCAGCCAATGCAGCTGAAATAGCAGCGTGCACATGCGCTTCTTCACCCATATTAAAACAGCCTAAAACATGACTTGTTTCATGTGGTGGATGAATTTGAATTTTATGATTAGTAAAAACTTTTTCGGAACCAATATACATAGGTATATCTATCTGCTTGCTTTTTAATTGTGCAATAGCTTCTCTTAAAGCTTTTCTTTCCGGACTATTAGGACCATAATTAAGAACCGTTTCATTTTTTGGTTCTGGGTAATAAAAATAAGCGTTGTTCATCTTTCTAATTTTAATAAGTAAAGGTACAAATCGGAACGGAATCTTTGTTTTAATATTCGTTAATTTTATCAAGTAAAATAAATTCGATTATCTAGTGATTCTAACCTAATTTTGCGACGCAATGGTTAAAATTGGTCCCATAAATCTACCAACATTTCCCTTATTGTTGGCACCCATGGAAGATGTAAGCGATCCTCCCTTCAGAGCTTTGTGTAAAGAGCATGGTGCGGATCTTATGTATACCGAGTTCATATCATCAGAAGGTCTTATTCGCGATGCTATTAAAAGCAGACAAAAGCTAGATATCTTTGATTACGAAAAACCCATAGGTATACAAATATTTGGTGGAGATGAAGAAGCCATGGCCTTATCTTCAAAAATTGTATCGGTTACCAAACCTGATTTGGTAGATATCAATTTTGGTTGCCCAGTAAAAAAAGTAGTATGTAAAGGAGCGGGTGCTGGTGTTTTGAAAGACATAGATTTAATGGTAAGACTCACTAAAGCCGTTGTAAACGCAACTGACTTACCCGTTACCGTAAAAACAAGACTTGGCTGGGACAATAACAGTTTGAATATAGAAGAAGTGGCTGAGCGCTTGCAAGATGTGGGCATTAAAGCACTAAGTATACATGGCAGAACCCGCATGCAAATGTATAAGGGAGAAGCGGATTGGTCGTTAATAGCAAAAGTCAAAAACAATCCTCGCATACATATTCCTATTTTTGGCAATGGCGACATTGACAGTCCAGAAAAGGCATTAGCCTACAAAAATCGTTATGGTGTAGATGGTGTTATGATAGGCAGAGCAGCAATAGGATATCCTTGGATTTTTAGAGAAATTAAGCACTTTTTAAATACAGGCCAACATTTGGCAGCGCCAAGTATAGAGGAGCGTGTAGCTGCTTGCAAAAAGCACCTAGATGGATCTATGGCTTGGAAAGGAGAACGTTTAGGTATTTTAGAAATGCGCCGACATTATGCTAATTACTTAAAAGGATTCCCAAATATTAAAGAATTTAGAGCTCGATTGGTAAACTCGCTAGACAAAAACGAACTCTATGAAATTTTAGAGGAAGTAAATGCAATTAATTTTGAAGCATCCTAAATATTTTATGCATAAATAGATATTTGTAAAAAGAAACCTACTAAATTTGTTTTTCATTATTTCTAATACCCTTTTTTGTGGCTAAACACTTACACAAAGCTTCCCTTGCAGGATCTCTAATTGCCTTAGGCATTGTATTTGGAGACATCGGCACATCACCACTTTATGTATTCAACGCAATTTGTAATAACAAAGTAATAAGCGACGAACTCATTATCGGTGCCTTGTCTTGTATCATCTGGACACTCACCTTACAAACAACCATTAAGTATGTAATGCTTACTCTGCGTGCCGACAATAATGGTGAAGGCGGTATCTTTTCCTTGTTTGCCCTTGTTAGAAGACATGCTCCTTGGCCTGTTTTTTTAGCAATGATTGGCGGCGCAGCCTTATTAGCCGATGGTATGATTACACCACCCATCTCCGTAATTTCTGCGGTAGAGGGATTAAGAAACATTCCTGCATTAAGTGAAATTAGTGAGGGTAGTTTAGTTGGCATTGGCATTATCATCATCTCTCTATTATTTTTCTTCCAACAATTTGGAACCTCCTATATTGGTAAAGCTTTTGGGCCTATTATGACCATTTGGTTTTTAATGTTAGCGGCTTTAGGCTTTATACATATTACGGATGATATTAGCATTTTAAAAGCGTTTAATCCTTACTATGCGTTTCGATTACTTACCCACTATCATGAAGGATTTTGGTTATTAGGTGCTGTATTTTTATGTACAACTGGAGCTGAAGCATTATATTCTGACTTAGGCCATGTAGGAAAAGGTAATATCCGCGTTTCTTGGGCTTTTGTAAAAATTACTTTATTAATTAACTATTTAGGCCAAGGCGCCTATTTGCTAACACTTAAAGGTCAGACTTGGGATGCTGCAATTAAAAATCCTTTTTATGAATTAGTACCGCATTGGTTTTTAATCCCTGGAATTATAATTGCTACCATGGCAGCCATTATTGCTAGTCAGGCTTTAATTTCTGGTTCATTCACTTTAATTAGCGAAGCTATTAAAATGAATTTATGGCCAAAAATGAAAGTCAATTATCCTACTGACGAAAGAGGCCAATTATATATTCCAGGCATTAACACATTATTATTCGTAGGCTGTGTTGGTATCACGCTTTACTTTCAGAAGTCTGCCAATATGGATGCTGCTTATGGATTAGCCATAACTGCATGCATGATCATGACCTCTTTACTATTCTCTTATTTCTTATTTACCCGCAGAATAAACAGAGTGACTATCTTAATTTATTTAAGCGTTTTCTTAAGTATTGAATTGAGTTTCTTGGTTGCTAATATTATTAAATTCAGCCATGGCGGTTACGTTACTGTAATCATCGGAGGTTTATTATTTCTCTGTATGTACGTTTGGTATAAAGCGAGAAAAATTAAAAATCGCTACGTGGAGTTTGTGAAAGTGGATGACTATGAAATACTCATGCAAGAGCTAAGCCTGGATAAGAGCATTCCTAAATACGCTACACATCTTGTTTATCTAACAAGTGCTAATAACAAAAAAGAGATCGAACATAAAATCATGTTCTCCATATTCCATAATATGCCTAAACGTGCAGATATTTATTGGTTTGTGCACGTAGATGTTTTAGATGATCCTTATACTACTGAGTATATTGTGCAAACAATTATACCTAACGAAATCATTCGTGTAGAATTTAGACTTGGCTTTAGAGTTGAGCATCGAATTCAATCGATGTTTAGACAAGTAGTAGAAGATATGGTAAAAAACAAAGAAGTGAATGTAACCAGCAGATATGATTCTCTTGGCAAAAACAATTTAGTAGGCGATTTCCGATTTGTAGTAATTGAAAAAATTCTATCCAGAGATAACGCATTACCTTTATTAGAGCGTTTAATTATGCGCGCTTATTTTATCCTAAAAAAATCATCCTTATCAGAAGAGCGTGGTTTTGGATTAGACTCATCAGAGGTGACTATTGAAAAATATCCGCTTCTCCTCTCTGCGGCTCCAGAGAAACGCCTTAAAAGAATTTATGAAAAACGAAACCATATGAGAAGTTCCTTATAAAAAAAGTGGCTCTGTAGAGCCACTTTTTTTATAAGCTTATTTCTTCATGCATTTTTGGTATGACAACATTTTTAAATCCTTTTTGCTGTAATCGTTTTTGCAAAGCTAATTGATTTTCATACTCTCCATGTACTAAGAAAAATCGTTCTACTTTAGAAACATCTTGACAAGACAACCATTTTAATAAATCTTGATAATCACCATGGGCACTCATAGAATCGATAGTTTGTATAGATGCATTTACTTGGTAGGGCTCACCAAAAATTTTTACTTCTTTAGGATCTAATTTTAATTTTCCTGCTAATGAATGTGATTCACTGAAACCAACAATCAGAATCGTATTCTTAGAAGATTCAATATTATGTGCAATATGATGCTTGATTCTTCCCGCTTCGGCCATACCGGAAGCAGAAATAATAACACAAGGTCCTTCATAATCATTTAATCGAATAGAATCTTCTGCTTTTTCAATTAGATGCAATCCTTTAAAACCAAATACATCATCATCCTTTTTTAATAACTCTTGAACATGACTATTAAAACATTCTGGATGATTTTTGATAATAGCTGTAGCATTTATAGATAATGGGCTATCCACAAAATAATCTAACTTAGGTAGACGATGTTCTAATTCTAAACGGTTTAAAAGATATAAGAGTTCTTGAGTTCTACCAATACTAAAAGCAGGAATAATTAATTTCCCTTTCCTCTTTAAACAAGTATCCGTAAGAATATCTAAAAAACGCTCAACTGATGGAATATGTTCTTCGTGCAACTTATTACCATAGGTAGATTCCATAATGATATAATCTGCTTGTGGAAAAACATCCGGAGCTCTTAAAATCATATCTCTATATCGACCCACATCGCCACTAAAACATATAGTTTTAGCGCTTCCCTCCTCTTCAATACGGATATTGATAGCTGCACTTCCTAAAATATGACCACAATCTGAAAAGATTACACTTATTTGATCATCAACTTTAAGCTGTTCATTGTATTTCACAGGCACTAAGCGCTCAAATACCTTTTCTGCATCTTCTGATGTATACAAAGGTTCCACAAGTGGGCGTTCGTCTCTTAACCTTCTCTTATTTATATGTTTTACATCGTTTTCTTGAATATGAGCACTATCTATTAGCATTAGTTTTACCAAATCAGCTGTAGCTGTAGTGCAATAAATGAAACCCCTAAAACCATCTTTAACCAATTTAGGTAATAATCCAGAATGGTCGATGTGAGCATGGCTTAAAAATACTAAGGAAATGGACGAGGGGTCAAATCCCCATTCTTGATTGAGCCTCAAGGTATCCTTTCCTAAGCCTTGAAACATACCACAATCGAGCAGTATTTTTTTGCCGTTTAGTAGATGTAAGATATGTTTTGACCCTGTAACGGTTTGGGCAGCCCCATGAAAGCTAATATTCATACTAATTTTTTTGTATAAAAGTAATTGATTTTCATGGGTATATCTATAAACAAAACCCAATATTTATCAATAAAATATGATATCCATAAGTTTTCCACATTAATTTACTATTAAGTTATAAGAAAGTTAAGGTAAATGCATGGATTTGTTAAAAAAAATATAGAATTTTACACTCAAACTAAACTCTAATTTATGCTTAAAAAAATCAGCATTTTGGCTATGCTTATAGCCTTTGTAAGTTTGCAAGCTTTTGCACAAGTTACCTCTGGTAATTTAACCGGTATGGTAAAAGACCAAAAGAACGCTGGTCTTCCTGGTGCATCAGTGAAAGCAACGCACTTACCTTCAGGAACTGTTTACGGAACTAGTTCTCAAGACAATGGTAGTTTTGACTTAGACGGACTTCGCATTGGTGGTCCTTACAAAGTTGAAATCACTTACATTGGTTATGAGGCACAAGTATTCGATAACATCTACATTACATTGGGCGAAGCATATCGCTTAAATGCACGCATGTCTGATGGTGGTAAAGAACTTGGCAACGTAACTGTTAAAGCTACTAGTCGTAACCCTATTTTAAATAACCAACGCACTGGTGCTTCTACTAACATTAGTTTAAATCAAATTTCTACATTACCAACTATTAGTCGTTCCATTAATGACTTTACACGTTTAACTCCTCAAGGTGGTGGCGGTAACTCTTTCGGTGGAAGAGATGGTCGTTATAACAATATCCAAATCAATGGTGCTAATTTCAACAACAACTTTGGCGTATCTTCAAGCAATTTACCTGGTGGTGATGCGCAACCTATCTCTTTAGATGCGATTGAAGAAATTCAAGTAAATATTGCACCTTATGACATTCGTCAAAGTAACTTTACAGGCGCTAATATCAATGCTGTAACGAGAAGTGGTAACAATACCCTTACTGGATCTGTGTATGGATTCTATCGTAACCAAAACTACAATGGTAAGAAAATTGCAGATTACACATTACCAGACCCATTAGCATCTACTAAAAAAATCATGGGTTTTAGATTAGGTGGTGCTATTAAGAAAAATAAATTATTCTATTTCGTTAACTTCGAAAAAGAATCAACTATTACGCCACAAATTCCTCAAATTGCAAATCCTGGAACCTCAACTGGCAACCCTAACCAAACGTCTGTATTAGAAACCGATTTAATAGCCGTTTCTAATTTCCTAAAAAATAATTATGGCTATTCTACAGGTGCATACCAAGGATATGCTGAAGAATGGGGTTCAAGAAATACAAAAGCTTTAATTCGTTTAGATTATAATATCAATAAAAACCATAAGTTTAATATCAGTTTCAACACCGTAACATCTGAGAATAATCAATCTATCAACGGAACTTCTGTTCCAGGTGGTGTTACTCGTCGCTCAAACAATCGTATTTCCAACACAGCTTTAACGTATGATAATTCTAACTACGGATTTAAAAACACCGTTAAAAATTTATCTGCTGAGTTAAATTCGAAATTTGGAAGTAAATTAAGCAACCAATTATTAGCTACTTATACAGAAATCCGTGATCAGCGTACATCTAATAGTGACATCTTCCCTTTCATAGACATTTTGAAAAGTGGTGCAAACTATATCAGTGCAGGTTATGAGTTATTTACTTATAAAAATGATGTAAAAAACACAGTAGGTACTTTTATTGATAACTTAACGTATAAAACAGGCAAACATACTATCGTAGCTGGTATTGCTTATGATTTTATGACCTTTGGGAACAGCTTCCTAAATGGTGCTGGTACTGGATACTACCAATATAATTCTACTGCAGACTTCTTAGCTGGCAAACGCCCTCTTGCTTTCTCATATTGCTATGCAAATGAAGGTCAAGACCCTTATGTGAAATTAAACATTGGCATGGGTAGTGCATATATTCAAGATAAAGTAAATGTAACCGATCGTTTAGTATTAACTGCTGGTGTTCGTATTGACAAGCCATTCTATAACAACGAAATCACAAGTAATCCATATGTAGATACGTTGAGATTATTAAATATGGATGGAAAACCTACAACTTTCAAATCTGGCATGTGGCCTTCTACTCCAGCGACTATCAATCCAAGACTAGGATTTAATTGGGACGTTAATGGAGACAGAAGCCTACAAGTACGTGGTGGTGTAGGTGCATTTAGCGGACGTGTTCCATTTGTATGGTTTACTAACCAACCAGGAAGCACAGGTACACTTTTAAGTTTGATTACAATCACAGATACTACTCGTTTGAACAGTATTCCTTTAGTAGCTGATGTAAACCAAATAAAAACTAATAATCCTTCATGGTTCCCATCTACACCAGGAAGAGCTTTACCTTCATCTGGTTTGGCTTTAGTAGATCCTAACTTCAAAATGCCTCAAGTTATTCGTTTAAATGTAGCTACAGACATTAAATTAAAGAACAATTATATCTTAACATTAGAAGCTATCTATAATAAAGATATCAATGCTGTTTTCCAATATGATGCTAACTTAAACAATACTACGAGAGTAATTACAGAAGGCAACTCAACTCGTCCTTACTATACAAGCTCTTCTACTCGTAGATTTAATACGGCTACTGACAACGTTACTGTATTGTCAAACACAAATAAAGGGGAAGGATTTATATTCACTACTCAAATCCAAAAGAATTTTGCTAATGGTTTATATGTAATGGCTGCTTATACCGGATCAAATGTATCTGACGTAAGTAACAATCCTGGTTCTCGTGCTATTTCTGCATGGCAATCTGTAGCTAACGCATCAACGCCAAATGCTCAAGTTTTAGGTATCTCTCAATACTGTGTACCACACAGAATAGTTGCTAGCGTATCTAAAAAATTCAATTGGAATAACTTGACTTCTACAACTATATCTGCATTTTATGAGGGATCAACTCAAGGTAGATTCTCTTATATCTATTCTGCTGATATCAATGGAGATAATTCAAATGCTGACTTAATCTATGTTCCTAACAAAGCATCTGATTTAACTTTTACTGATATTACTAACACAAGTGGCGTAGTTTTATTCAGCAAGCAAGATCAAATGGAAGCATTCCAAAAATACATGGATCAAGACAAGTATTTAAGCACTCATAAAGGTGGATTTGCAGATAAAAGTGGTGCAAAATACCCTTGGTATCATCGTTTAGACTTAAGAATCCTTCAAGATTTCAACATTCAAGTTAATGGTAAAAAACACACCATTCAATTCAGTGCTGATATGTTGAATGCATTAAACTTCATCAACAAAGATTGGGGTATTTTCCAAGAGTTAAATGTGAATAATGCTGCGATCTTAAGACCAAGCGTTAACTCAACTACAGGTACTGTAACCTATCAATTAAATACAACAGTTGATAGAGCTACTGGTATGAGCGTATTGCCAACTTCTACTTTTAGAAATGCATATACTAACTCATCTGTTTGGGGCTTACAATTAGGTTTACGTTATTCATTCTAATAACAATTAATATTACAAAAGGGGGGAAGCAAATGCTTCCCCCTTTTTTATTACCTCTAAGTTGATCAAAATCATCATGCCGGCTGAAAACGATCCCATCATCAACAAATTTTAATATTGAATTGCATCTAATCAGTTTAATTAGTTGTTGCTATTAAAATGAAAAGGCTGCACAGACGCAGCCTTTTCATTTATAATTATTTAGTTTTTTATTTATATTAATTTTGCATTATAGGGTTTGCTGGTCTTATAATTGGAGTTGAATTATTCAATGGTAATAAAGAATTTGAACGGAAATCTCTATTTCTATTATAGTATGAATGTCTATCATAATATCTATCAGAATGTCTATCGGTACTTAAGCAAAATAAAAATCCAATTTTAAATGTAAAAAAATTAGGGTTTAAAGTAACATCAGGCATATTATAAATAGTACCAACAGGATCGTATACCGCATGCTGAATCTCTCCTAAACTAGTAACACTTGGCATATTATAACCTACCCTACAATCTAAAGCCACTTGTTTTTGTATAAAGTATCTAAACCCAAGGCTTACACTTTTATTTAAAGTACCCATTGTTACTGTGTTAGTTGAGTTCGTGGTGTTATTTGCACGTACCATTTGATCAGTAGCAAAGCCCAGCCAACCAATTGAACCTAATAGGTAAGGTCTAAATTTTTTCTTGTTCATTTCAAAGCGAGCATTGAAATGCGAGGCAAATAAAGAGTTTGACAATGAAGTTGTTCCTTTAATAGGAGAACCTATTACATCTACGCTAATTTTTTCCGTTCTATCTTTCCATGCCACCATTAAATCAGCACCTAAATAGGTAGCTATTTTCTTCTTAGGTGTTAAGTTTTTAGAATATGCTTCTATATCAAATCCAAAACCCGTCTTTGGAGCCATTGCTGCATATTGCCCTGTTGGCAAAACACTTAAAAAATGAAAGCCTCCATTAGCACAATTTACATGAGACTTTAACGTATCATGAGGATCTACAAAACTAAAAGAAGAATCATCTAATCTCGGGGGTGCAGCTGGTATGTTAACTACTATACAAGATGATAAACTCAGTGCAGAGAGTGAAAATAATATAGCTGTTTTTTTCATAGCGATTTATTTTAGAATAAAATTATTCCTTTTTGGCTTTCCTTTGTTTATAAAAATGTTATAGGGTAGTTAAAAAAAAGGGTTGTGAAAACACAACCCTTTTTTATTTTAAATAATAACCTACTTATTGAGTTTTCTTGTTTCAATTAGCGTTCCATCTTCAGTGAATATTTTCATAAAATACATTCCTGATGCTAGTTGGGAAGTAGTTATTATAGATTCTGTAGTATTTGGTATTACCACTTTACCTGTGATGTCTGCTATTGCAACTTGCACTTTATTAGATGCTTCTATTCTAATTTCCTCATTAAATGGATTAGGATATACGTTAATAAAGACTGTTCCATATACACTACCCACGCTTAAAGCTGGTGTTTTGAATGGAACAGACTTAACAAAACAACCATTCCCATCTTTTACTTCTACTTGGTAATCACCATCTTCGTCAATTGCTATAAATTGAGAAGTAGCTCCTGGTATAGCTACACCATTGAAATACCATTGGTATGAAGTGTAAGAGCCAGTACCTAAAATCAACCCATTTTGTGTTATAATAGGATTAGCCGGTACATGATAGCTCACATTTGCAATAATCGAGTTTGCTGTACATCCAAAAATATTAGTTAGCTTGACATAATATGAACCTGCTTGTGTTATATTCAAGCTTGGACCAATGGCGCCAGGTAATATAAAACCATTATAAAACCATTGATAAGTTACATTGGGTGCTTGTACTTGCACTTCTAATTTATTTATGGTATTAGGACAGAATCTAACAATTGGTCCTGGATACGGATTTGCTAAGTTAGTATTAATTGGAGGCGTTACCGTTACAGCAATTAAATTAGATGTTTGACTACATAATCCGTTGTACGAAACTACTACAGCATAATTTCCAGATGTTGTTGCTTTTAAAATTGAATTTGTTGCTCCTGCAATAGTTAAGCCGTTTCGCAACCATTGATAAGTAAAACCAGTTCCTGATTGTGTAAAAATGGTTACCGTGTCTCCATTACAAATTTGAGTGTTACCAACTGCAACTGCAACTGGATTAATATAAGGCAATACCGTTGTAACTATTGCATTGGAAATATTGGTACAACCATCGCGTTGAATGAGTACTGTATATGAGCCGGCTTGTGTAGCTGAGTACGTAGCTGCTGTAGCACCAGCAATCGCAATACCATTTCTAAACCATTGATAAGTATTACCATAAGTAGATGTTGCAGAAATAACCGTGCTATTTCCTTGACAGAATGAAGTTCCTGTAAGTGGAGTAGCGATCGCTATTGGTATTGGTTTCAAAATAAAAGCTACTGGAGGTGTAGAAGTATTTTTACAACCTGTAGTGGTATTGGTTACTTCAACGGTATAGTTTCCACCTAAATTAGAGGTAATTGTAGCATTAGTTTGTCCACTAATATCAGCATTATTTAGCTTCCATTGATAGGCCAAATTTGCTCCAGTATTTGCAAATAGTGTTGCAGAAGTACCCGTACATAAATTTTGTGCTGCAGTTGGTGAAACCGTAGCTGTAGGCAACTGATTTACCACAACTGATGCCGGTAAAGACTCTTTAGGACATCCATATATACTTGTAACAATAACAGAATAATTACCTGCTATTCCTGTTTTGAAAGTATTCGTATTTGCACCTGCAATAGCTGCGCCATTTAATTTCCATTGATAAGTAAATCCTGTCCCTAAGTTTGCATTCATTATTAAAGTATCATTTTGACAAATTGCAAACCCGCCTATTGTTGTTGAGATCGTTGCATTAGGCAATGGATTCACAATAAAATAAACCGGATTAGACAAACCGTAACAAGAAGGACTTGAATATACTCTAACACGGTACAACCCAGTTGCATTTGGAGTATAATTTGCCGCTGTGGCACCTGGTATCAAAGTTGTATCTACATACCATTGATAAGTTAAACCCGGACCTGTATTAGCATTTAACGGGAAAGGTATACCAACACAGGCATTAACAGTATCTGGCTGACTAATTGAAGCTGGAGGTGCTACACCTACGGTCACAACTGTTGTAGCAGACGAATCAATACATCCAGTTAAAGTATTTGTAACTCTAACATACACATTTGAAATATTGATTGCAGATAACACAGCATTACCAACTGAATATGATGAAGCAGTTTGACCAGATACCACTGTGCCATTATTAATCCATTGATAAGTGTAATTTGGATTAATTGGGGCCTGCATTGTAACAAAGCCTGTACAGAAAGATGTTGGACCTGACAAAGTAATGTTAGTTAATGTAGTATCAACATTTACTACACTATTATTTGAATTTGAAACACAACCATTTACATCTGTCACTACTACAGAATAAGTTGCAGACTCTGATGCTGTATAAGTTGCTGCAGTGGCACCAGTAATATTTACACCATTCTTTTTCCAAACATAAGAATAACCTGATCCTGTAGAAACAGACATCGGCACAGTAAGAGGTTTACATACTGATGTTGGGCCTGCTGGAGTTAAAACAGCAGATGGTAAAGGGTTTACTACTACAGTAGAGATTACAGAAGATAAGGTACATCCATTTGATCCTGTTATGTCTACATTATATGTTCCTGAAGAGGCTACATTAAGAATATTAGAGTTATACCCTGTGATAGGCGCTCCATTTTGAACCCAAGTATAGGATGCTCCGGTTGCATTAGGTACAGAGAGCGAAATAAAATTACCTTGGCAGAAAGTTAATGATCCGGAAGCAGTAATCGTATTAACAGGCACTGGTAAACAAGCAACTGCTATTGTATTAGAATTGCTCAAACCAGCCACTGTAATAGTAACCGTATATGCGCCAGCATTTACTGGTTGAAAATTAGGAATGGTGATAGCAGCTGTAGTTGCTGTAAAACCATTTGGTCCAGTCCAAGCAAAGCTAGCGCCGGCTACAGATGAGCTTGCAGTTAGTATTAAAGAACTGCCTTGACAAATGTTACTGTTACCCGTAATTGTTGGAACAGGAGGAGGTGGAACTACATTAATAAAATAATCTTCTGCCTCTCCAAACATAGAATTACTAGGGCCACAAGCCTGAGCAGCTGTCATTGGCTGGTCATCACCGCCTCTTATTCTAAGACGTGTATTACCTGGCAAAGCTGTTGTAGGAACTGGTATAGGGATCGTTACACTTCCAAATGCACCTGCATTTGTGCCCGTGGTAAAATATTCAGTTGTAGTAAATAGTCCATCATGATTCCAATCTACCCACGCACCAGAATATTGATTAACATCCGACCCAAAGGTGATAACCAAATTGAATGTTGTTGATGCTGCAACGTTTGGAATTGCAATTGGAGTTGGCTGCTGAGGTACATAATTTACAAAATAAGGCGAAGGATTACCGTTTGAAGAAGTATTATTATTCCAAGAGCCGATTGCAACATTAGCTATGATGTCTCCACCGCCACCAACTGCATATGTTGGAACACAAAAACAAGAGGTAGGTAAACTTATAGCAACAGAAACAGTATTTGAATTGGAAGACTGATTAGAAAAACTACAAGAAGACACCATTCTGTAACAAGTAGGTATTGTAATACCTCCAGCAACCACAAGTGTTGTGTTAGTAGCACCCGGAATATTTGTCCAAGGACCTGTGGTACAATTAGGTGCAGACTGCCATTGATGACTTACACCAAATGCGGTAGAAGCACCAGTTGAAGACAAAGTAAACGCAGAGCCAGAGCATGCACTTGTTGGACCGGCAATTACTGCAGGAGTAGGAGCCCCAGAGCATGGAATAGGTGCACTTATATTAATTACATAATCCTCTGTTTCACCATAGGTATAAGTACCACATGGTGTTACAGCAGCAAAAGAACTTGTTGATGTATTAACGACGCGCATTAATGTATTACCAGTAAGTGCAGTTGCTGGAATGATTATATTCCCTGTTTCTGTATGCCCCCCAAAGAATGTAGTAGACGATACATAAACTTGCTCACCTGGATCTGTTAATAAACCATTATGATTGTAATCAATGTAAACCTTTGTTATATTAACATTAGTCAATGTATAACAATTTGAAATAGTTATAGATAAAGGATAAGAATAGGTTTGAATTACGTTTGCTGCCGGAACGCTAGAGACAAAATTAGAATACATCCCTGCATTACTGTTTAATCCAGGCGCCAATGTGTTACAAGAAGTGTTATTATTAATATTAGAAATTGTAAAATTGGTAATATCCTGATACAAATTTGAAGTTGCAGTAGAATTACAGTAACAATTTAAAAATGAACTAGAGGCAACAGCAACAATTGTTGACGGTGCTGTACTTGAGGAGTTAGCACAAGTAACAATACAACGATAATCGGTAGCTGCAACCTGTCCAGTAATTGTACATGTAAGTGCTGTAGCACCTGCTATGGTTGCATTCGTAAATTGAGCATTACTAATAACACCATTTGTTAAATTAAACCAAGTATTTGCACCGGCAGCAGAATATTGCCATTGATACGAAATTCCGGATGCTAATGTAGAACCCACCAAATTAAGTGTAAAAGTTGCGGTAGGACAAACAGACGGAGAAGACGCGTTTGCAGTTCCTGCTGTAGGAACTCCAGAGCATGGAATAGCAGCAACAACAGTAAAATTGTAATCTTCACATTCACCAAAAGTATATGAAGAACAAGGACTTGCTCCTGGAGTAGCATATACATTTCTAACACGCATTCTAGTAGTACCTGGTATTGCTGTCAATGGAATTGTAAAAGATCCAACAGCTGTTCCTCCTGAAGGTGTGGCAGTTGTTGGATTTCTAACATCCTCTCCTGGATCAATAAAATCACCATCTTGATTCCAGTCTACCCATATATACATATACTCTGACCAATATGGTGTATTGTACAACGTATAATTTACAACTGTATTTTGAACTCCGGTATGACCTAAACTAGAATAAAAAATATAGTTATTAGGCAAGCCACAACAAGCTGTGCTTGTATTGGTAATATTGACTGATCCTCCTGTAGTTACAACTCCATCTATATAATCTGCCACCCCAGTATTGGTAGAACTACCACAACCATTAGTATAAGTTGGTGTACAGTATTGAGCATAGGATGAAACTACAGCTAAGCAACTAAGAATTAAAGAGAATAAAATTCTTTTCATTTTTTTAAGTTTAAATTATTGGTCGTTAGAATATTCAGCAATTTTATACTGAAATTAAGATTTCAAGTTAGTATTTTTTTGTAAATAAAACAAAACGTTAACAAAAAAAGGCTGCCTCTTAGCAGCCCTTTAAATATATGGAAAAAGTAAATATTACTGGAATGAAGTGCTCACAACAAGTTCCTTCGAACCTGGGGTATAGGTATAAAATCCTTCACCTGATTTAACCCCCAATTTTCCGGCTTGTACCATGTTAACTAATAGAGTAGATGGTGCATATTTAGGATTGCCATATCCATTATTTAAAACTCTTAAAATGGACAAACAAGTGTCTAATCCAATAAAATCTGCCAATTGCAATGGACCCATAGGGTGAGCCATTCCTAATTTCATAATCGAATCTATTGCTTCAACTCCAGCTACTCCTTCTTGTAAAGAAATGATCGCTTCATTAATCATTGGCATTAAAATTCTATTGGCAATAAAACCCGGGTAATCATTTACAACACAAGGTATTTTCTGAATAGCTTTTGACAAGGCTACAATCGTTTCTGTTATATTAGCATCTGTAGCATAACCATTAATGATTTCTACTAATTTCATTACCGGTACTGGATTCATAAAGTGCATGCCAATTACGGATTGCGGACGTTTTGTAGCAGCTGCAATTTTGGTAATGGAAATTGATGAAGTGTTAGTTGCTAAAATACAGTTTGCTGGCGCATGTGCGTCTAAATCAGCGAAAATTCTCAATTTCAAATCAATATTTTCTGTTGCTGCCTCCACTACTAAATCTGCATGACTAACTCCAGTGGCTAAATCTATTTGAGTGCTAATATTTTCTATAGCACTTTTCATTTGATCTTCTGTAATAGTACCCTTAGCTACTTGACGTTCCATATTTTTTTGAATAGTAGCCCTAGCATTAGCAAGAGCTGCTTCTTGAACATCAATCATGGTGACCTTGTAGCCTTGTTGAGCAAATACATGAACGATACCATTACCCATTTGTCCGGCACCTACTACAGCAATATTTTTAATTGTATGCATATGATTATTAGGTTTATTTAAAGTTGCAAAGATAATTGATTAAAGGAATTCTATTACTTACCCCAGACATTATTATTTAAAGTATTTTTAGAATTGTAACTTAATTTTATAATTAAATTGTATTTGTTTGTAAATTAGCATTCTTAATCATCTCCTGCATTGCATGAAAAAATCCGTTGTTACCCTTTGGAAAGTATTTTTATATAGTTTCGGCTTCTTTATCCTTTTAACTATTGGATTTTATTTCGGCATTATTGGTGACATGCCTACACTTTCTGAGTTAGAAAACCCAAGTGCATCGTTATCTTCTGAAGTCATAGCAACAGATGGTAGCGTTTTAGGACGCTATTTTGTTCAAGATCGATCTAATAGTGAATATAAAGATATATCTCCCTTTGTATTTAACGCTTTACTAGCTACAGAGGATGAACGCTTTTTTGAACACTCGGGCATAGATGGCAGAGCATTATTGCGTGTAGCAATATTCTTAGGTAAAAAAGGTGGCGGAAGTACCATTACACAACAATTAGCCAAGAATTTATTCCCAAGACAAAAAAGTAATATTTTCACAATGCCCTTTGTAAAGCTACGCGAATGGGTATTAGCTGTTAAATTAGAACGCAATCTTACAAAAAATGAAATTCTTACCCTTTATCTCAACACCGTTCCCTTTGGTGATAATGTATATGGTATAAAAAATGCCTCTCTAACTTTTTTCAGCAAAACTCCAAACAAACTGAGCTTAGACGAAGCCGCTGTTTTAATAGGCATGTTGAAAGGGAACACCCTTTACAATCCAAGAAGAAACCCAGCTAAAGCATTCGACAGAAGAAATGTAGTATTGAATCAGATGGTGAAATATAAGTTTATCAAACAAGAAGAAGCAGATAAACTAAGTCAATTTCCAATCAAATTAAATTACCATAAAATTGATTACCACAAAGGTTCTGCACCTTATTTCAGACAAATTCTGGAACAAGAATTAAAAGCTATTTGCAAAGAACTAAAAAAATCTGATGGTAGTAGTTACAATTTGTATCGAGATGGTTTGAAAATTTATACCACCATCGATTTGCGTATGCAATTATATGCAGAACAAGCTGTAGAACAACATCTAACCAACTTGCAAAAATTATTTTTTGCTCAAGCCAATTATAAAGATGGCGGCATATGGAAAAATCATCAAGATGCACTTGAAAAAGCTATGAAACAATCTGATCGTTATCAAGCATTAAAAGATGCGGATAAAGAGGAAGAGGAGATAATGAAAGTGTTTAATACTAAAATTAAAATGACTGTTTTTGCGTGGAATAAAAATCACGCAGTAGATACGTTTATGAGCCCTATGGACTCTATCAAGTATACTAAAATGTTTTTACAAGCAGGGTTTATGGCAATGGATCCTTTTACGGGTGAAGTAAAAGCTTGGGTTGGTGGTATTAATCATGATTATTTTCAATACGACCATGTCAATAAAAACACTAAAAGACAAGTTGGTTCTACTATCAAACCACTACTCTACTGTTTAGCGGTGGATAAAGGGTTTTCACCATGTGGCACACTTTCAACAGGCGCGCAACAATTTTCAGGAGCTAAAACAGCCTACAATGCTGGCGGATCTAAAACAGGATCTTTACCTATGTCTACAGCTTTAGCCTTATCTATCAATAATGCAGCCTTATTTTTATTGAACCAAGTGGGCATTGAGCCCTTTGTAGATTTTGCAAAAAAATGTGGTATTGAAAGTGATATGGATCCCTACCCTTCAGTTGCTCTTGGCGTTTCTGCTATTTCTTTATATGAAATGCTGCAAGCTTATACAATGTTCCCTGCCGGTGGCGTAAATACAGAACCTTTCTTTATTAGTAGAATAGAAGATAAAAATGGCAACTTATTGAAAACTTTTGCACCTAAACAAAAAGAAATTATTAGTCCACAAACTGCCTTTAAAATGGTACGTATGATGCAAGGCGTAGTAGACAGAGGAACAGCGCAACGCATTCGTAGATATGGATTATATGGCGATATTGCAGGTAAAACAGGTACAACCAACAAACAAGCAGATGCTTGGTTTATTGGCTATACACCTCAATTGCTTGCTGGCACATGGGTAGGCTGCGATGATCGCTTTTTACGATTTAATAGCGAAGCGCAAGGTCAAGGTTCTGCTGCGGCATTACCCATCTGGATTAATTTCTTTCACAAAGTATTTAATGATCGTTCTTTGGAAATCAAACAAGATGTTCGCTTTAAAGCCCCTGTACCATTTTCAGATTGTTCAGGTTATAATGCTAATACCATCGCTGATCCAAACGACACCACAAGTTTACAAACCGTTCCAATTGATCAAACTTCTGGAGATATTATTGAAGAAGTGACACCTGAAGCAGAAACACAACCATAAATGCAAAAAGGAAAAATTATTAACGATCCAGTTTATGGATTTATCCAATTTCAAGACCCCCTATTATTACAAATAATAGAACACCGCTGGTTTCAACGACTTCGTTATATCAAACAAATGGGCATGGCTCATATTGTTTATCCCGGAGCCATCCATACTCGTTTTCAACACTCTCTAGGAGCGTGCCATTTGATTACAAAAGCACTAAATGTTCTTAAAAGCAAAGGTATTGTTATCACAGAAGAAGAATTTGTTAGTACTCAAATAGCTATACTCTTACATGACATTGGGCATGGACCTTTTTCGCATGCATTAGAATTTACCTTACTAGATGGCATCACTCACGAGCAATTATCTATTCAGATTATGGAATCCTTTAATCTTCATTGGAATGGACAATTAACTACTGCAATAGCTATCTATAACAATACTTATCCTAAACAATTTCTTCATCAATTAGTATCTAGCCAACTCGATGTAGATCGTTTAGATTACTTAAACAGAGATAGCTTTTTTTCTGGCGTATCTGAGGGTGTAATCGGCTATGATCGGATATTACATATGTTGAATGTAGTAGATGATAAAATTGTGGTGGAAGAAAAAGGTATTCATTCCATAGAGAAGTTTATTGTTGCAAGACGTCTCATGTATTGGCAAGTTTATTTACATAAAACCGTATTAGGCGCAGAAAAACTATTAATCAATATTTTGAAAAGAGCTAAGGAATTAGCTAAAGATAAGGTGGAATTGTTTGCCAGTCCATCTTTGAGTGCATTACTTTATAACAATAAAGATATAAACCAAGCAGTTTCCTTAGAACTCTTTTGTAGTCTAGACGACACGGATATTCAATCTGCCATAAAAGTTTGGCAAACTCATAACGACGAGGTATTGAGTCGATTATGTACCATGTTATTGCAAAGAAATTTATACAAAGTACAGCTACTATCGCTATCAGAAACGAACAACATCGAGCACCATAAGGAACATTTCTTAGCCCTTTATCCATCACTAACAGCTCACATTGATTATTTTGTTTTTGAAGGATTAACGAGTAATAATACTTATGACACAACTGATGAAAATATCCTGATTTTGAGAAAAAGCAGTCAAGTACAAGATATTTCAAGTGTTGAGCATGCTTTAATAAATGATAGCTTGTCAATGCCGATTACAAAAAGATACCTTTGTTATACACTACCTTAACAATTCAATTAAACTAATTTAGTATCTTTGTATAAAGCAAAAACTATATTAGATAACATAAATTTATTTCATGCAATTTACTGCACTTCAAATAGCAACCTTATTAAAAGGCAAACTTGTTGGCGAACCAGAAGCCAAGATTAATCAAGTTGCAAAAATTGAAGAGGCTAAGGCCGGCAGTTTAAGTTTTGTTGCCAATCCCAAATACGAAGAGTATCTCTATTCTACTGATGCCTCTATTATTATTATCAATGAAGATTATGAATTAAAACAGCCAGTAAAGGCTACCTTAATCCGAGTAAAAGATGCTTACAGCAGCTTTGCTTACCTTCTTGAAAAATACAACGAAATACAATCTAATGCCGGCAAAAAAGGTATTGAACAACCCTCTTATATCAGCAAAAGTGCTTCAATTGGTAAAAATGTCTATGTGGGTTCCTTTACTTATATCGGCGATAATGTGCTTATTGGCGACAATGTAAAAATATATCCGGGTTGCTATATTGGCGACAACGTAGTCATCAATGAAGAAACTAAATTATTTGCAAGTGTAAAAATTTACGATGATTGCTCTGTAGGTGCCCGCGTTACTATTCACTCTGGAACAGTAATTGGTGGTGATGGATTTGGATTTGCACCTCAAAAAGATGGCAGCTTTAAAAAAGTACCTCAAATTGGCAATGTAATCATTGAAGACGATGTAGAAATAGGAGCCAATACAACTATTGATAGAGCTACTATGGGTTCTACCATTATCAAAAAAGGAGTTAAACTAGACAACTTAATACAGATTGCCCATAATGTAGAAATTGGAGAGAATACAGTGATAGCTGCTCAATCCGGTATTTCTGGAAGTACTAAAATTGGCAAACACAATATGATTGGTGGTCAAGTAGGTGTTGTTGGGCATATTCAAACAGCCAATGGCACAAAAGTGGGGGCGCAAAGTGGTATAACAAAATCAATCACTACTCCCAATACCTCTGTTAATGAAACACCTGCCTTTGACTATAAGGCATCTCTTAAAAGTCAGGCAATATTTAGAAATTTGCCTGATTTACAAAAACGCATATTGGAATTAGAACGGCAACTTGCTACCCTAAAAAACCAACTTAATCCTTAATATAATATTAAACTATACTTTGTGCAAACAAAATCTTCGAATCAACAAACATTAAAATCTCTAGTAAGCTTACATGGTGTAGGTTTGCATACAGGTAGTCATGTTACGATCACCATGAAGCCAGCCAATCCAGGCTATGGCATTCGCTTTCAGCGCATTGATTTACCCGAGCAACCTGTTGTAAAAGCAGATGCTGATCTAGTAGTTGACACTTCAAGAGGCACTACCTTAGAATATAATGGTGCTCGAGTAAGTACGGTAGAACATGTTTTGTCTGCTTTAGTAGGCTTACAAATTGACAATGTACTTATAGAATTAGACGGACCTGAAATCCCTATATTAGATGGAAGTGCTAGAGAATTTATTGAGGCAATAGAAAGTGCAGGCATTCAAGAACAAGAAGCTACCAGAATCGTTTATAGCATTGATACCAATATCCACTACTATGACCCGGTGAAAAATGTGGACATGTTATTGATCCCGTCTAATGATTATGCAATCACTACATTGATCGATTTTAATTCGCCCGTTTTAGGCACACAACATGCTACATTAAAAAATTTGGGTGAGTTTAAAAACGAAATTGGTCCATGCAGAACGTTTTGTTTTTTACATGAATTAGAATATTTATTAGAAAACAATTTGATTAAAGGTGGCGATTTAAATAATGCGATTGTTGTTGTAGATAAAGTGGTTGAAGATTCCCAATTGGAGCATTTAGCTAAAGTATTTAACAAGCAAAAAATAGAAGTTAAAAGTGAAGGCATCTTAAATAATATTCAACTCCGCTATCCAAACGAACCAGCTCGTCATAAATTATTAGACGTAGTTGGCGACTTAGCCTTAGTGGGCCATGCAATAAAAGGTCATATTATCGCTTCTCGCCCAGGCCACGCTTCTAATGTAGAATTTGCGAAGAAAATAAAACAATACATAAAACAAAATAAACATTTGTCGGATGTACCGGTATATGATCCTATGCAAACACCAATTTATGATATTAATAGAATTGAAAAAGTGTTACCACACAAATTTCCATTCTTATTAGTGGATAAGATCATTGAATTAAGTGACAAACATGTAGTGGGTATTAAAAATGTAACCTTTAACGAACCCTTCTTCCAAGGACATTTTCCTCAAAACCCTGTAATGCCAGGTGTATTGCAATTAGAGGCAATGGCGCAAGTAGGTGGTATTTTAGCACTCAATAATATTGAAGACCCACAAAATTTTGATACTTATTTCTTAAAAATTGATAAAGCAAAATTCAAACAAAAAGTAATTCCTGGCGATACTTTAATTTTAAAATTAGAATTAATGAGTCCTATTCGTAGAGGTATTTGCGAAATGAAAGGAACTGCCTATGTAGGAAATAAATTAGTAACAGAAGCTGAATTAGTAGCTCAAATAATTAGAAAAGAAAAACCATGATTCATCCATTAACCTATATACACCCTGAAGCTAAAATTGCTCAACACGTAAAGATTGATCCATTTTCTACCGTGCATGCCAATGTTGAAATTGGTGAAGGCACCTGGATTGGTTCTAACGTAACCATTATGGAGGGCGCTAGAATTGGTAAGAATTGTAATATCTTTCCAGGCACCGTTATCAGTGCTATACCACAAGATTTAAAATTTAAAGGCGAAGACACCTTCACTTATATTGGTGACAATTGTACTATTCGTGAATGTGTAACCATTAATAGAGGTACGGTAGACAAGCAACATACTAAAATTGGCAATAACTGCTTGATTATGGCCTACTCGCACATTGCTCATGATTGTATTGTAGGCAATAATTGTATTTTCTCCAATAATACTACCCTAGCTGGTCATATCGAAGTAGGTGATTTTGTAATTTTAGCAGGCTTAACAGCAGTTCAACAATTTGTTAGAATTGGTTCCCACTCATTTGTTACCGGTGGTTCATTAGTAAGAAAAGATGTACCTCCTTTCGTAAAAGCGGCACGTGAGCCTTTATCTTATGTAGGGGTGAATTCTGTAGGCTTAAAAAGACGCGGCTTCAGTTTAGATCAAATTAATCACATTCTTGATATTTATCGTATCTTATTTGTAAGAGGATACAATGTATCTAAAGCATTAAGTATTATTGAAGCGGAAATACCGGTTTCTGATGAGCGCGATGAAATTATCACCTTTGTTAGAGAAACAGGAAGAGGCATCATGAAAGGCTATACGAGACGACAAAATGAAGATCTGTCTTAATCAAATTGCTAAACGATATCAACAAAACTGGATTTTCAAAGACCTTTCTTTGGATATTCCATCGGGCACTTCATTAGCAATATTGGGTAATAATGGTAGTGGCAAATCTAGTTTGCTACGCATTATAGCAGCCATGCAAACGGCAACAAAAGGTAGCATTACCTATACACTCAATCAACAAAATATAGATTCTAATTCGTTGTATAAACAACTAAGTTATGCAGCCGTAGGCATGCAGTTAATAGAAGAATTTACGCTCAGTGAATTACTGAGTTTTCATTTTAGTTTAAAGAAAAGTATTCAACAGCTCACTGTAGCTGAAATCATTTCCATACTTGACATGAAAAATGTACAATCTAAATTGGTAGGCGATTTTTCAAGTGGTATGAAACAAAGAGTAAAATTGGCACAAGCAATTTTTACAGACGCGCCTTTACTATTGTTAGATGAACCCTGTAGTAATTTAGATAAACATGGAATAGCACAATATCAAGAATGGATGGCTACCTACCAAAATAATAGAACTATAATTGTAGCTTCTAACGATAGTAATGAATATAGTTTTTGTAAAGAACAGATAATGTTATCCTAATTATATTACCAGCTTCCGCTAGCACCACCTCCTCCAAAACTACCACCTCCAAAGCCACCAAAGCCACCACTGTCAGAATTGTTATTAGAACCACCGCCAAAACCGCCGCCCATTAACATACCACCTAAAAAGGGGGTAATGCCTCCGCCTCTATTATTATTGCCTTTAGATAAAATAAAGATGATTAAGAAAACAAATAGAATTAAACCTATAGAGATGCCTTTCGACTTTTCATCATGCTTATGATCTATACCATCGTATTCACCTCTCGTTGCCAAATCTATGGCACTTACCGCTTGAAGTAATCCATCTAAATATTGCCCTTGCTTGAATGCAGGCTTTATTTCATTTCTAATAATTCTCCCACACATAGCATCGGTTAATGCACCTTCTAAGCCCCTACCCGTTGCAATGGTTATTTTTCTATCTTCAATAGCTACCAACAATAAAACTCCATTCTCCCTGCCTTTAACGCCCACTCCCCATTTGTTACCTAATTGAGTAGCATAGTCAGCAATTTCATATGGACCAGTACTTTTAATAATTACGATCGTAATCTGATTAGAGGTTCTTTTTTCTATGGTATTAAGGCTATCTTCAAGAAACTGCATTTCAGACTCAGAAAGCACGGCTGAAAAATCGTTAACTAATCGGGGTGGATAAGGCGGATTTGGAAAATCACTATCTCCTGCATAAGTTGTAACACTAAAGCAGCAAATAAAAAACAGTGTTAAAAAATGTAGGGCTTTCATTTATTTTCCAAATACGATTTCGTCAGCTAATTCATTGTCATTTCTAAGAGCATCAGCAGGAAAATGCTTTTGCATAGGAACACTCAAGGTATCTATACATTTTACAAGCGCATAGGTTAAATCAATCGACTTAACATCATTTACAAAACCAGCAGCTGCAGCTTCCCAAAAAGAAGCACCACCTGCCTTTTCATAAATTGCTTCATCACCAAATATGGCAAATTTCTTTGCATCAGTGGCTACGTATATCAACAAAGCATTACGCTCTTGCGTAAGCTGCATTTGCAATTCTTTAAATACTTCTTTAGCTCTTTCTAACGCATCATCAAAAACACAATCCCGCTCTATGAAAAAGCGAAGCTCACAAGAACTTGTAAGCTCCGCTTTTTTCAAATGCGTTTCTATTAAAGCGATTTCGCTTTTATTAAAAGGATGTTGTTTCTTTTTGAAAAACATAGATTAGAACTGTACTTTAGGTGCTTTTTGCGCTCCTACTTCTGCTTCAAACATACCTTTTGATTGAAAACCGAACGTGCCTGCTAGTAAATTATTGGGGAAGGTGCGTACCGTAATATTATAAGCTTGAACAGCGTCGTTAAACGATGTTCTTGAAAAAGCAATACGATTTTCTGTACCTGAAATTTCATCTTGTAAAGCCAAGAAGTTCTGGTTGGCTTTCAATTCTGGGTATTGCTCAGACACCACCATTAGACGACCTAATGCTTGACTTAATTGCCCTTGAGATGCTTGAAATTGTTGTAATTTCTCTGGTGTTAAATCATTTGCATTTAAGGTCATTTTAGAAGCACTTGCTCTCGCTTCAATAACTGCAGTAAGGGTTTCTTTTTCAAAATTAGCTGCTCCTTTAACGGTAGCTACTAAATTGTCAATTAAATCTGCTCTACGTTGGTATTGAGTTTGAACATTAGCCCAAGCACTTTTAACAGCTTCGTCTTTGTTCACCAAACTTCTTTGTGTATTGCAAGAATAGCATCCACCCATAAATAGAATAAGTAGTAAAACACCTAATGGAATAAACTTTTTCATAATAATTTAATTTTTTACTTCACAAAGATACGATAGCTTATCTCAAAATCTTTGTTATTATTTATTTAAAATTCAATATTCATAGTATCTTGCACCCAATATTGATGCCCTAATATGAATTATTCGTATACCAATGATAGCGCATTTGCAAAAGAGCAAGATGCCATAGATTTTTTCAATTCTTACAGAAGTCGCTTTCTTTTTCCTCAACATGAAGGAAAGGATGCCGTTTATTTTTGCGGAAACTCTTTAGGGCTTCAGCCGCAAAACACTGCTTATTTAATGCAACAAGAATTGAAAGATTGGGCTACCTATGGAGTAGAGGGTCATTTCAGAGCTAATAACCCATGGATGCATTACCACCATTTATTTTCTGAAAGCTTATCAAAAATTGTGGGTGCGCAAAAAGACGAAGTTGTAGCGTGTAATACATTAACCGTTAATCTTCATTTATTACTGATCTCATTTTACCAACCTACAAGTACGCGTTATAAAATTATTATGGAGGCGGGAGCCTTTCCATCAGATCAATATGCAATAGAAACGCAAGTGAAAATGCACCATTTAGATCCTAATGATGCCATCATCGAATTACATCCACGAGCGGGTGAGCATACCTTACGACCAGAAGACATTATAGCTACCATACATGCTACAGGCGATGCATTGGCTATCGTATTATTAGGTGGTGTAAATTATTATACGGGCCAGCTTTTTGATATGCAAGCTATTACTGCAGCAGCGCATCAAGTAGGTGCTTTAGCTGGCTATGATTTAGCACATGCCGTAGGCAATGTTCCTTTAGCACTTCATGAATGGAATGTAGATTTTGCATGCTGGTGCTCTTATAAATATTTAAACTCTGGTCCGGGTGGCGTTGGCGGTATTTTTGTTCACGAAAAACATGGCAATAGTCCAGATACCTTTCGCTTAGCAGGCTGGTGGGGTAATGATGAGAAAACTAGATTTAAAATGCAAAAAGGCTTTGTGCCGCAAAAAGGCGCTGCGAGCTGGCAAATGAGCAATGCACCCGTATTTAACATGGTGGCTCATAGAGCATCTTTAGATATTTACGATAAAACAAGCATAGACCTATTACGTAAAAAAAGTTTGCACCTCACGGGCTATATGGAGTACTTATTAA
>Ga0222712_10000118_pt1 | contig 105898 bp, 94 predicted proteins | sample C33_657DmetaG_FD_165043 | JGI IMG/M metagenome (GOLD analysis project Ga0222712, IMG submission 165043) | Estuarine water microbial communities from San Francisco Bay, California, United States - C33_657D | ecosystem: Environmental > Aquatic > Marine > Unclassified | place: USA: California... | reverse complement strand
AGGAAAAGGTGAAAACGTGAGGTAAGAGCTCACGAATAAGACAAGTAATTGTTTTATAGGGTAAACCTTGGGTGCTGTAATGCCATGTAAAGGGACGTTTGAGAACGACTCGTTTGAGTCCCAGGGTAGGCAGCAAGACTTTAGCAGTAATGTTAAGGCTAGATAAATGATAGTTTAGAAACAGAATCCGGCTTATGAGGTTTGTAGTTACTTTTTTAATTGAACATAAAATGAATTCATATGACGATTGAACAGATTAAGCGTATGAAGGACCAAGTGAGTGTCCTGAGGAGGTTTCTTTGACGTTGAGAACCGTTTACAAAAAATACATTTAGACAAACAACTTTCTTTATCTCCAGGTTTTTGGGATGACAACAAACGTGCAACTGCCACGATGAAGGAGATTAAATTAAACGAATATTGGACAGGCTTGCATCAGCATGTGGAGACAAGTGTCGAAGATTTTGTGGTGCTTTTTGAATTCTGGAAAGCAGGTGATGCCACAGAAGAAGAAACGAAATCTGCATATGAATTAGCGATGGTCGCCATCGAAGAAGCTGAATTTAAAAGCACACTCAATCAACCCGAAGACGAATTACCTGCTGTATTACAAATTAATCCAGGTGCAGGTGGCACAGAGAGTCAGGATTGGGCAGAAATGCTTTTAAGGATGTACACCATGTATGGAGAGAAACAAGGTTGGACAGTCCATTCTTTAGATTATCAAGAAGGAGATGGTGCTGGTATTAAATCAGCTACCATTCAGTTTGATGGCCCATTTGCTTTTGGGTTTTTAAAAGCAGAATCGGGTGTACATCGTTTGGTAAGAATTTCGCCATTTGATAGCAATGCAAGACGCCATACCAGCTTTGCATCTGTATACGTATATCCTTTAATTGATGACACCATCGAAATCATTGTTAACCCTGCAGACATTGAATGGGAGTTTTACCGAAGTGGTGGAAAGGGTGGACAGAACGTCAATAAAGTAGAAACTGCTGTGCGTTTAAAACACGCTTCTGGGATCATTGTAGAGTGTCAACAATCAAGAACTCAGGGAGAAAACAGAGAAATTGCCATGAAGATGTTAAAGAGTAGATTGTATGAGGAGGAAATGCGTAAAAAGCAGGAAGCCTTAAATGCATCGAATGCGAATAAGAAAAAAATAGAATGGGGTAGTCAAATTCGTTCTTATGTATTCCATCCATACAAAATGATCAAAGACCATCGTACCGATTTTGAAGTTGGCAATGTTGGCCCAGTCATGGACGGTGAAATAGATGGCTTTATAAAAGCATACCTAATGCATGAAAAAGACGATGCTTCTTAAGTATTGCTATGGATCAATAGCATAAATCTAAACTTATTAATTAGCCTTAGGGGATAGAATATCAAATTTTGACATTGGTTTCAGATCAATTAGCCATTTAAAATTATTCAGTTTTAATGCTGATTTAGGCAGGTCAAACATGGGTGTCATTTTTCCAGTTAATTGATTGATGAATACAATTTTTACTGGTTCGTCATTATTAAAATCGATTGTAATAATTTGTGCATTTGATTGGTTGACTCCAATAAATTTCCCCTCATCATCCGTCGTGAAATAAATATTTTCTGCGCTGCCCTTTGTTTGCATTTTGTGTATTTTACCATCCATGAAATCGACGATAATGGAATTGCCTTTTAGTTGATTAAAATAATCTGTACTGTCAACAGGACTAATGGCCATGGCATTGTTTAAAATTCTTAGTTGTTCTGCCTTTTTATTATTCAAATGCATATAGATAGTGTCGCCTGTAATTTGATTTTCATTCACCCAAAGTATAGGTTTATTATGTAGACGTATGGTAGAGTCAGCTAGACTGTAAAATAAACTATCTGCAACACCTTGCATAGAATCGGAATAAATCTTCACATGATGAAAAGCTTCGAAATATTTATTCAAACTGGAATCCTTAAGCTGTTCTTCCTTAGCGCGTGCTTTTGGAATTTTTCTTGTTAGATCACTTAATCTGCCACTATACAATGTGTCAGCACTTACATACAAAGTATCATTAGGTTGTTTGATCATTAGGATAGGCAGCTCTGTAGCCAATAAAATATCCTTTTTACGATTGGTTTTAATATTATTTGCAATTAAATCAAAACTTAAACTATCCTTAGACTTATATAATGCATTGCCTCTAAATTCACCTAATCCAAGTGAGTCGTCTATAGCCATATCGTCTGCAATGAAAAAATAACTACTATCGTCTATAGAGGAGCGTTCATACAGATACCCTTTTTTTGTGCCTAAATTGTAGTTGCCATTCTTGGTTTTAATGATCCTTGAACCACTAATGATTTTAGATGGGCTTATGAAGTTAGCTAATTGAGAATAGGTATTGTACTCTAAGGTATCTGTGAAGATGCTATTTTCAGGATCAATTAGGGACACTTTATTTCTAAATAGTACGTCTCTTGTGATGCCATAATAAACGCCTTCTGTACTCTTTAAGATGGTTTTATTACGAACTAATTTCCCACCTTTTTTGTATACACCTATTTTTACTGAAACATCGTAATCCAATGAGTCAGTAGTTAAGGTACCACGACCATCTGTTAATTTTACATGTTTTCTTAATTTTGCTTTCTTAGTATTGCCATTATAAATTAAGTAATCTGCATAGGTATGAACAGAATCGGCATCATTGATATGCACATTACCAAATCCTTCTAAACTATTTTTTGTGGTATTCACAATAATGCTATCTCCAAATAATAAAGTGTTACCCTGTTTAATTTTCACATGACCAACTAAGATTAGAAAATCAACGCTATCTATTTTTTTGATATTGTAAGATTCGGCAGATAGAAACTCAATTAATTTGCCCGTGTTCTTGGTTGCAGTAGTATCTTGACTAAGGGCATGAATTGACATAATTATGCCAAAAAAAAGTACGATATAACGCAGGTATTTATTCATGACCCAATGTATCCGATAGAGGTTTAGTCAAAGGGGTTCTTTTATCCTTTTTGCCGAATACTGATACACTGATATAGCGTTTAGGATGTACTTTAATGTCATCCACTAAGGTATTAACGCTTTTGATAGTACTTTGTAATTGGGTGTACATGGCTGGGTCATTCAACAACTTAGATGCAGTTCCATTGCCATTGTTTAATTGGTTGATGGTTGTATTTAAAGCAATCAAAGTTGTTTGTATTGTTTTAATCGTTTTATACAAATCAGCATCATTGATAGATTTAGTAGTACTATCTAAATTTGTTAAAATATTTGAAATCTTTTGATTATTCTGATTCAAGTTAGCTGTGAACGAATTTAAATTATCTGCTGTTTTAGCAATGGATCCATTTTGTTTGTTGACCATTCCTTCAATAGATGCAAGCGATTTATTCAAATTTATAGTAGTTGCTGACAAATTTTCAAGAATCACTTTAAAATTTTGTCTATTCTCGTCGTTCAATGTTTTATTGACATTAGTTAAAACGAGCTCTAGTGAACTAATGGTATTTTTAACCTGATCTCCAATTGGTGAAAGTTCATTCATTAAATCGCCCAATAAACTAGTGGCCGGTGCTGATTGAATGGTATCACCACTCACAATCATTGATGTCCCATTGCCTTGAATGATATTGATCGCGTTGGTTCCTAAAGGATTTTCTTGTATGGTGGCAATTGAATTCTTTGGAATTTTATATAATTGTTTCAATTTGATACAAACCACTAACTCCGATAAATTGTTGTTCATATTTTCTATTTCAAAAACAGTTCCAACTTGAAAACCGTTCACAAATACTGGATTAGAAACAATCAAACCTTTGGTATCAGTATATTTAGCATAAATAAAAGTACCTGACTTAAAGAAGGTCTTTCCTTTTAAAAAATTGAATCCAAATATAATTAAGGTGACTGCAATTACAGTTAAAGCACCTACTTTAGTTTCATTTGATACACGCATGGTATTCGATTGCTTGAGTTCGTTACAAAATTAGCTAAAAATTAGCCTAATTCCCGTTTGCTTTCTGCTGATTCTCTAAAGAATTCTTATAACGTAGTAATGCCTTGGTGATGGCTTCGCAAAGTTCATTCTGACCTAATTCACTATTAAGGTATTCTTCCTCCTCTGGGTTGGAAATAAAACCCGTCTCAATCAATACAGCTGGCATGGCAACTGCTTGTAATACCCAAATGCCGACAGGCCTTTGTTTAGCCTCTCTACTTACCCTTCCAGATGCCTTAAATTCTTCCTCGATGGTTAAAGCTAAACTTGCAGCTCTTTGAAAATATTGTTGCGCCAAGATACTCGCCATCATTTTTTTAGTGGGATCAATTTCTGATTCGTATTCCTTTATTTGCTTCAAAGAAACGGAGTCTAATTGTTCCACCACCTCATCTACCATTTCACTTGCCAATTCTTTTCTAAAATCAGACTTGCCGACATTGTAGATATAGGTTTCTGTACCTATTGCAGTACTAGGAGTATAGGTGGTTTTGTAGATAGGCACGTCTCTGGTTACTTTTCTTTTTTTACCTTTTTTCTTTACAGTGTAAGTTTTCTTGGTATAACCAACCACTTCTCTAACCGCTTTTCCTCTTGCCGAGTTGGTGTGAATACAAACAAATAAGTCTCCTTTTGCCGCATTGGCGATTTTAGCCTTCTCCACAACAGAGTGGTAGATATCGGTAGTTCTTGTCATCACCACTTCTACATCTGGCATCGCTTGCTTGATAAATTCTTCTAATTTTAAGGAGACAGCTAAGGAAACAGCTGCTTCGGTAGAATATTTGCCTTTGGAACCAGGATCTGAACCTCCATGACCAGGGTCTATGACAATACGTTTTAATGATTTCGCTGGGGTTTGGGCCTGCAGGGATAGCCCTAGACTACAAAAAAGGGCAATTAGACTAAAACTAAATGCTAAAATCATTCTATTTTGCTTCATAATCAGTTCCTTAACATTGTTTTACTTTATTTTTGCTGGAGTGAACCTAGTAGGATACAAAAATAACGCAAAAACAACCCTTTCTATTGTTAAAAAGCTCATTTTAACGATATTAATTTCTGCTATTCATATCCATTTATATGCTCAAACGGATAGTTTGACCAAGAAAAAGATACAACTTTCTAAAGATAGTGTAGATGCAGTGATTAGTTATAATGCATCCGATTCGGGTGTCATGCTTCTTAAGTCAAAGACATTTTATTTATATGGGAATGCAAAAACATCCTATAAAACTGCACAACTTGAAGCTGGGAAGATCATTTTTGATCAAGAAACACAAAATATCACTGCCTACGGTGCAAAGGATACTTCAGGTAAATTACAAAGCAAACCAAGGTTTAAGGAAGGGGATTTAAACTCTACAAACGACTCCATTTTTTACAATCTGCAATCTGGGAAGGGATTAACTAAAAACAGCAATTTTCAACAAGGTGAAATATATGTTCAATCTGAAGCAATGAAAAAAGTGAATCCGACGGATGCTTTCGCCTGGAAAGCAAGATTCACCACTTGTAACTTAGATGAACCACATTTTGCTTTTAGAACCAATAAACTCAAAATTGTTACCAATAAAATTGGGGTATCAGGCCCGGCATTCCCCGAATTTGAGGGTGTGCCAATGCCCATTGGTATTCCATTTGGCATCTTCCCATTAAATAAATCCGGAGGTCAATCAGGCTTCATGGCTCCAGCTTTTACTTCTAGTGAGGACTTTGGACTTGGGTTTGAAGGCATTGGATATTACAAGGTCATTAACCAACATTTAGATGCCACAGTAAGGGCCAATATTTATTCTTATGGTGGTTGGAATGTCAATATGAATAGCAAGTACATTCAGCGTTATAAATATATAGGCAACTTTAATTTAAGCTTACAAAATACCAGGGCACTCAATAGAAATAATACGATTGCAGACGAATTTACGGGCGGCAGAACCTATATGTTAAACTGGTCACACTCAATGGATCCTAAAGCAAGGCCTGGGACTAGTTTCACTGCCAATGTCAACTTTGGTAGTACCAAGTACAATCGAAACTTATTGAACAATGCCACACAGAATTTTCAGAATCAGATAAGTTCATCGGTTTCTTACAGCAAGTCTTGGAATAATAAATACAATTTATCCGTCAATGTATTACATAACCAAAACAACAATCTTGGATTGGTAAATATGAGCTTGCCTAATATCAATTTTAATGCTATCACGATATATCCTTTCCAGCCTAAGGAACAAATTGGAGCAGGAAAATGGTATGAGAAAATTGGTATTGGATACAACGGAAGCATGCAAAATCAATTGTCTTTTTATGATTCCGCATTCAGTATCCGAAGAATTCTAGACACCATGCAATGGGGCGCAAATCATAGTATACCAATTACATTATCACTGCCTTCATTAGGACCAATTACAATTGCACCAAGCATTAATTTAGAAGAAAAATGGTTTGGACAGCAGAACACAAAATCTTGGAATAGTCAATTACAAAAGGTGGACACCGCTATTAATAGAGGTTTTTATAGAGCTACTCAAATGAGTTTTGGATTAGGTACGGCTACCAGAATTTTTGGTACCTATAAATTTAAACGAGGAAATATAAAAGCCATTCGACATGAAATAAGACCATCCCTTTCTATCAACTATAAGCCAGATATGGCAAAGTCCTATCATTATAGTACACAGGTGGATGCCACTGGAAGAACAATTCGTTTTTCAAAATACGATGGCAATGGATTAGGTGGTGCATTTAGTGAAGGTCAATTTGGTGGAATGGGATTTGGGGTAGATAATTTTTTAGAAATGAAAGTAAAAGACAAGCAAGACTCTAGTGCAGATGCTTTTAAAAAGTTTAAATTGATTGAAGGTTTTGGATTTAATTCTAGTTATAATTTCTTAGCAGATAGTTTTGCTTTAGGTACTTTAAATTTTTATGCGAGAACAACTTTATTTGAAAAATTAAATATTACCACCTCATTTAATTTAGATCCCTATGAAACGGATAAAATGGGGTACAGGGTGAATAAAATTGCAATCGATCCTACAAAATTAAAATTTGGTAGTGTTACCAATGGAGGCATTGCTTTCTCTACCTCTTTTGCTAGTAAATCAAAGGATAAGAATAAGGATGCTAAACGGTCAATACCTATAGACCCTTTTATGACGCCCGATGAACAACAAAGACAGTTAATGTATGTAAGATCTAATCCGGCTGAGTTTACAGATTTTAATACCCCATGGACATTAAACCTATCTTACTCTTTTCAGTTTTCAAAAATAATTAAGCCAGATTATTCTGGGTTTAGTTTACAAAAATATTCTACTTTAAATTTAACAGGTGACTTTAGTGTAGCGCCAAAATGGAAAGTGGGGGGAAGCAGCTTTGTAGATTTATCTCAATTTTCTGTACAACAATTGAGTGTGTTCATTACAAGAGAAATGCATTGTTGGCAATTGGCTATTAATGTGATGCCAATTGGTATTTACAGGTCATTCAACATTACTGTAAATCCAAAATCAGGTATTTTAAGAGACCTAAAAATTAATCGTAGTAGGACTTTTTCTAATTCAACTTATTAAGCAGGATTGTTCATTTTGTAGTGTGCAGACATGATATCAAACGCAGTCTGCTTTAAAGATTGTACCGTATGTCCTTCACTAGGGATAGGCGCTAAAATATCCATTTGAATTTTTCCTGGCTTAAAACACATGATGGGATAGGCGGGTAATACTTTTTTAGTATTCAGCAAAACAACGGGTATGATGGGCTTTTGAGTTTCAATGGCTAATTTAAACGCACCATCATAAAATGATTTTAATGGTTCACTTGTTTTATTCCTAGTACCTTCTGGATAAATCAACATATCTAATCCCTTGTCTAAAGTATGCTTCATTTTTTCAAAACTTGCTCTTCTACTCTGGTCATTTTTTCTATCAACAATCACCGATCCAAATTGATAAATCCATCCAAACAAGGGTACATAGATAAAACTCTTTTTAGCAATTGTTTTATTGGCTCTAGGTAAAAAGGGGGTACTCAAAGGCACATCAATTAAACTGTTATGATTGCAAATCACAATAGCCGGCCCTAGATTTTTAAAATGATGCTTCCCCTTAATAGTAAACCTACATCCTACTAAAGTTAAAAATAAACCCATCCATATTTTGGAAATGGTTCTGTGCCATCTAGTTTTATAAGGTTCTTGCAAAAAGAAACAGAGTAAATAAAACCATATAAATAAAAACATAGTTGTTACAAACCAGATCAATGCCCAAATGGCAATGACGCGACCTAAGAATAGTTGTAATTTATTTTTCATGATTAGATAGACCAATCTATAGGATCTTTTTTTACTTGCGTTAGATATTGATTTGTAGTGCTAAAATGTTTACATCCAAAAAAACCATTGTAGGCACTTAAAGGTGAGGGATGCGCTGCTTTTAGAATTTTATGCTTTGTTGCGTCGATCAATATTTGTTTTTGACTAGCAAAATTACCCCATAAAATAAATACTAAGTCAGATTTTTCATTGGATAATAATTTAATCACATCGTCTGTAAAAGCAGTCCAACCAATTTTACTATGACTTGCTGGTTCGTCTGCCCTAACAGTCAATACACTATTGAGTAATAAAACCCCTTGTTTTGCCCAATGTGTTAAATCACCAGTTGTAGGAATAGGCATTCCAATATCTTTATTCAATTCTTTATAAATATTTACCAAGGAGGGTGGGATTTTACAACCAGCTTTTACTGAAAAACTTAATCCCATGGCTTGTCCTGGCTGATGGTAAGGATCCTGTCCAAGAATAACCACTTTAACTTGATGATAAGGTGTTTGATTGAATGCATTAAAGATCATGCTTCCTGTAGGGAAAATGGTTCTTTTAAGTGCTTTTTCTGTTTTAAGGTGTGCAGTGATTTGTGTAAAATAGGGACGCTCAAAAAGGGGCGCTAATGCTTTTTTCCAACTCTCTTCTATTTTAACATCCATAATCACTAAATTACACTTTTTAGTGATAAAACAACTTGTTCAAGATGAAAAAGGGTGTCTTAGTTTTTATAGGTATGGTGTCTTGTAGTATACTTTTCGCTAAGCCTGTATTGGATGATTCTTTATTTTATAAAAAGCGCATCCAATTATTACAACGTATAGAACAATTACAAGAAAAGAAAGAATCAGGCTTTTTGAATGGTTCCTTTCCTTCCTATAGAAGATTTTATTATGGTAGCGCATATATACAAGAGGATAATGTTTTTTTTACAGCCCTTGTCTTATTCAATATTGGACAATTTAGTAAAAAGATGCGTCCAGAAGAATTAGCCTATTTGGAACAATTTAAAACGAATGCAAGACCTTATATTGAAAGGTTTAAAAACCAAAACAACCAGTTAACTTATAATTTTTGGCCAAGAAATCCACCACAGATTTTTCCGAATGGGGGATGGCTCAATCGCTTTAATCAAAAATTTGCTTTAGCAGATGATATTGATGATGGAGCTATTACATTATTGGCTCTTGGTGCCAATGATTCACTTGCTAAAGCCATGCAATATAAATTTAGTACCTATAGAGTTGGCATGCTTAAGCCCAATCGTAGTTTTTATAAGCAGTTTAAAGACAGACCAGTGTATAGTACTTGGCTAGGAAATAAAATGCCTAAGGATGTGGACTTGTCTGTACTTACCAATGTTGTATTAATGCATACGGTGGCTAAGATTCCTTTAAATGCGACAGATACTGCCAGCCTTGATTTAATTGTAGACTTAATTAAATCAAATAAACATCTAACCGATCCAAGTTTTGTTTCTCAACATTATGCGCATAGTGCTACCATTTTATATCATATAGCTAGATTGATGTCTTATACAGACTATCCTCCTTTGTTAGCATTAAAATCCTTGTTGTTGGATCAAGCTTTAGATTTATCCAATCAAGCTCAATTTGTTTTGGAGCAACTTTTATTGAACACGAGTATTTTAAGATTAGGAGGGAAAATTGAATTGCCATTGTATATCAATGAAGCATCATTGTCTGCTAATAATTATCCCTATTTTGTTGCGAATATTGCATCTGTTTTAAATAATCCATTTAAAAGGATTGTTAATGGAATAAATATTGTTCGATTTGACTATTATTCTTATGCGTTTAATTTGTCTTTGTTGTATGAGAATTCGATGTTGAGAAGGGAATGATGAAGTCAACTAAAAGGATTACCTCCCGTTGGTCGGTGATCCTTTTAGGTATCTTACCCAAAGCCTTTCAAAAGAATGCTTACTATACTTTTTTAATTCTCGCTAACTTACTCAAGCACTCGCTTCGCTCGTTATGGTCTAAACCCTTGTCTGTTTATAATAGTAAACTATTAACACAGCCAATGATTCATACCCATCCACTTCGTGGCATGCTTTCGACGCTGCTCGCATTAAAAAAGCCTGTCACTTTTGTGACAGGCTTTGTGATTCGGATTGGATTCGAACCAATGGCCCTCATCTTAGAAGGATGACGCTCTATCCAGCTGAGCTACCGAACCCTACCCACATTGCAAAATATTGCCTTGGGGTTGCAAAATAAAGATAATTTGAGCGTTTTTCAAAGAAAATTTGACCCAAATTGGTCTGCGTCAATCCTTTACCATCAAATCACGAATTACCACAGAGGCCACTGTACAGCCAAAAATGGCAGGCATATAGCTTAGTGTGCCAATAATAGATTTTTTAGGAAAGGCTTTTTCTGTAACAATGATTTTATCCTGGTCGGCCTTCTCTGGGCTAAACACCACTTTCAAGCCTTTTTTTATGCCCATAGATTGTAATCTTTTTCTAACATATTTTGCAAGATTACAAATATAGGTTTTAGAGATATCGGTGACTTTGATTTGACTTGGATCTACTTTTCCACCTGCACCCATGGAACTTACAATGGGTAAATTTCGGTCAATGCATCCTTTAATCAAGAATGTCTTAGCAGACAAAGTATCAATACAATCTACCACATAATCCCATTGAGTGCTATCCAATAATTCCTTGGTTAAATCCTCTTTAATAAAAATTTCTAAAATAGTTAAGTCTAATTCAAGATTGATGTCTTTTAATCTAGCGCCTAGTACTTGAGCTTTAGATGCTCCAGCAGTAGAATGCAATGCAGGGATTTGTCGATTGATATTACTTAAGTCAATCGTATCATTGTCTACAATAGTCATTTTGCCTACACCAGCCCTTGCGATCATTTCGGCACATATTCCACCAACGCCTCCAAGCCCAATAATTAAGACATTTTTTCCCATTAAGGAGGATACATTTTCTTGTCCTAACATTAGTTCTGTTCTACTCATCCAATAAGGTATCATATTGTATCTTTATCTTGCAAAAATCATAAAACCATGTCTATTTCAAAAATCTTTTTTATCTGTGCTTTTTTCATCTCTTCAAGCTTGAATGCGCAATATCAAATCAAAGAATTAACTGCACAAAAAGGAATAAGTATTAGGGCAATGTCAGTGCCTTCCGAAAAAGTAATTTGGGCAAGTGCATCAAAGGGGATGGTGGCAAAATCTACCAATGAGGGTGTCTCTTTTGAATGGATGCAAGTAAAAGGATATGAAAAAAGAGACTTCAGAGCCATGCATGCTTGGAACGATCAAGAAGCTATCATTGTTGCTGTAGCCTCTCCTGCAATCATTTTGAAAACCAATGATGGTGGAACATCCTGGAACAAAGTGTATGAAAATAAGGATACTTCCATGTTCCTAGACGCGTTACATTTTAGTGATGAAAATAATGGTACTGTGATAGGTGATCCTATTGAGGGCTATTTATTTATTTTGACCACAAATAATAAAGGTGCTACATGGGTTCAAAAGCCTAATACCTTTTTTCAATCGACCCTTAATAATGGGGAAGCTTTTTTTGCATCAAGTAATTCAAATTTAATTCAAATCGGAAATAAACTCCTATTTGTAACTGGTGGATTAAGTAGTCGACTTTGGATCAATGGAATGGCAGAAGCAATGCCGATCATACAAGGAACTAGTTCTACAGGCGCTAATAGTATTGCCGTATCACCAAATGGCAGTAGGGTGGTGGTTGTTGGTGGAGATTTTGCAAATGATTCGATTGCAATTCAAAATATCGTAGGGTATCAATTATCTGAAACACCTAAATCATCTGTAAACCAACTCATTTTTAAAAAAATAGATATTGCAAATCCTAAAGGATATAAATCCTGTGTTGAATTTTTGGACAATGATCGTTTAATTACTTGTGGTACTTCTGGGGTTGATATTTTAAAAAATAATGGGGCTTCTTGGGAAACCATTAGCAAAGAACCTTTTCATATCGCCAAAAAACATCCAACAAAAAGAGGTGCTTATTTAGCTGGATCCGGAGGAAGGATCAGTTTTGTTGAATTATAATAGACAAGTGATTAGACAGTTTAGACACAATAAATTTTACAAGAAAAATTAGGATGGATATAATTGTAAATTCAAGATTTTTTGTAATTTAGATTAGGATGAATAAGTATCAAGCAATTATATCTTTTGACATGGACGAGGAGTTTATGTCCTTGGTTCCTCCTCACAGAACTTATATCAACTATTTATTAAATAAAGGTGTTATAGAAACCTACACTGTAAGTATGGAGACACAGCAGTCTTGGATAGTCGTGAATGCCAATTCTAAAGTGGATGTAGAGGAAGTATTAAAAGCATCTCCATTGCATAAATACTGGAGCATGGAAATAGTGGAGTTATTTGTCTATGATAGCCAATCCAACAGGCTTCCAGCCGTTCAATTAAATTAGTTTACCTTTTTTTTGGGAAATTGAAAATACCCCCTTATTTTTGCACCCCTTAGGGAGCATAGCTCAGTTGGTTTAGAGCATCTCGTTTACACCGAGAGGGTCCGCGGTTCGAGCCCGTGTGCTCCCACAAAGAATCCTCAACACATCCTCTAGATTGTTGGGGATTCTTGCTTTAAGGCCTTTCGTTATTTTTGAACTATTTTTATATTATGCAAGTATTCTCCACCCGAAATAAAATCATCATTACCTGTAATAAATGGTTGGCACCTGCTTTAAGGGCCGAAGTAATTGGTTTGGGTTTTGATGTAGACCGAGTATTTCAAACTGGGGTGGAATTAACGGGCACGGTGAACGATTGCATTCGTTTAAATTTAAACCTACGTTGTGCAAGTCAGGTGATGTATTCTCTGAAGACATTCATTTGTAATCATCCCGATGAGCTTCATCAAAATCTAGTGACTATTCCTTGGGAAACCATGATCAAGCCGGATGGTTATTTTTCGGTGATTAGTAATGTTTTTAATGATACTATTTCTACCAATTTATTTGCCAACCTTAGAGTGAAAGATGCGGTGGTAGATAGAATGCGTGAAGTAAGTGGAAAGCGTCCCTCTACAGGTTCAGAATTAGCTGGTGCTGTGGTGTATTTATTTTGGAAAAATGATGAAGCAGAAATTTTCTTAGATACTTCTGGAGATTCTTTAGCGCGTCATGGTTACAGAAAATTACCCGGCAGAGCGCCTATGTTAGAAGCTTTAGCCGCTGCAACTATTTTGTCTACTAAATGGAATAAGTTTGGCGCTTTTGTGAATCCAATGTGTGGGTCTGGTACTTTAGCGATTGAAGCAGCTTTGATTGCAACTAAAAGAGCTCCTGGTTTATTTAGAAATAATTATGCTTTTATGCATATCATAGGGTATGATAAAACAGTGTATGAAAAAGAGCGTATTATCATTGAAGAACAAGTAAGGCATTTGCCTAATTTAGTGATCATTGCTTCTGATATTAGTAAAGACGCAATTAAGGTAGCTAAAATCAATGCATCTGTTGCTGGCGTCGAAGACTTAATTGATTTTCAGGTATGCGATTTTGAAGCAACAGAAATGCCTGAACCCGAAGAAGGCGCGATTGTCATGATCAATCCTGAATATGGTGACAGACTAGGCGAGGAAATAGAACTAGAAGCCACTTATGCAAGAATGGGTGATTACATGAAGAACAAGTGCAAAGGGATGACCGGCTATATATTTACAGGTAATTTAGAATTGGCTAAAAAAATTCGTTTGAAGCCAAGTCGAAGAATCGAATTCTTTAATGCCACAATTGATTGTAGGTTATTGGAGTATGAATTGTACGCAGGAACTAAAAGAGTGGATAAAACGATTGATACAAATCCTTTATAATTTTTTGCTCTAAATTAAATTGGTAATTCGTACAACAAAAAGGGTTTGATAGTAGTAGTCCAGTTGCGCACTTTAATTATTTTAATACAATTTTGCAGCCATTCTTTTAAAGGCAGTTCAAATAATTCTTCTGCATCTTGAATTCCTAATAATAAGGATAAATGATTTTTGCCACTTGGATTTGCATTGGTTGGATAAGGCATCCATTTAAAATCATACGGATGTAAATCTTTAATTAATTTCAACAAAACAAGTCCATTCATCACAGCCGGATAATGATATGGATCTTTTACTTTCATTCTAATGCCTGTAAATGTGGATGTTTCATTCCCAACCTGAATTGGGAGGTTGATGGGTTCTAATTTATAATCTTCCCCAAGCATAGTATGCGCCAACATCATAATCTCTTTTTGATTTAACCAAGGGGCGCCAATCCATTCAAAAGAATAGGGAGTACCTCTGCCAACCGACAAATTGGTGGCTTCAAAAAAACATAAACCAGGATATAAAATGGTCGCTTCAATATTTTGTAAAGCTGGTGAAGGGTTGACCCATTTTTGATTCCAATCAAAAAATAATTCTGCTCTTTCCCATCCTTCACATTGAATGACTTTTAAATTAGCATTCCAATGTTGAACGGTATTAAAATAAATGGCTAATTCGCCGAGTGTACATTGATGTTTAACTGGAATATTAAATCGTCCAATAAAACTAGTGATGGATTCGTCTAACATGGGGCCTTCACTTAATGCGATGTTTCCACCTAATGGATTGGGCCTATCTAAAATAATCACTTGTTTATTGTATTTAGCAGCTGCTTCAATCCAATAAGTCATGGACCATAAATAGGTATAAAACCGCGTGCCTGCATCGGGTACATCAAATAATAGGATATCAATATTCTTCAAGTCATCTGCAGACGGCATATATTTTTCTCCGTATAAGCTAATAATAGGAAGCCCAGTTAGGTCATCCAGTCCATCTTTTATCAAGGCGCCATCTTCACCAATTGTCTGGATGCCGTGTTCTGGAGAAAAGATAGTCGTTAAATTAAATCCTGCATTTTTTAATGCCAATCGACTTATGATTCCGTTTGTTGTTCTTGCTGCATCATTCGTCAACATGGCAATGCGATCCTTTTTCCAAATTGGATCTTGTTGTAATAGGATTTCAATTCCAAATTTTAATGCCATAGGATTCGATTGAAAATTAGGAACTTGATGCTTTAAATCCTGCATCTACTTTTAAGGTTTCCATCACATTAAAAATGATAGGGCATCGATCATAGTGCATATAGGTGGTAAACAACCTTTTATTGAAATCGGGTACATGAAATGCTGGAAATTCCTTACATCCAGCAAAACGATGTGAATAGACAGTACAGCTATTGCCGTCTAAAAAGTGGCAGGGAATGGCATTGATGACCATTCTGCCCGAGTCACCCTTGTCCAGGTATTTTTGGTCAAATTCGGCCCTTGTTTGTCCTAAATGTGCAGATAAGTGGTTGGCCTCATGCTCATCTATATTGACCATTAAGCTTTTGCAGCAATTGCCACAGTCAGTGCATTCAATTTTGGGTGAAATAGCTTCAGATAACTCAAAAACCGCTTTATCAAGGCTTAAACTATCTAAATTCCTTAAAAATTCTTGGAATTCTAAGTTTTCAGCTTCAAGTTCAACGGCCTTGTTTTTGATAAAATCAAGATCGGTGATAGGATATGTAGCGTCATTTTTGATAGGATAAAGATAATGCTTTAATCCTTTTATCCACATTTGGTCAGTTTTGTAAATATTTAGATTGCAAAACTTACTTGTAGTATTAGATTTGCAGCTTGATTAGGGCATTTATTGCTCGTAAAGTATTGATAATTATGGCAGAAGCAAAAATAGGGGCAGAATATAATGAAGACTCCATTAGGTCATTAGATTGGAAGGAGCATATTCGTCTGCGTCCAGGAATGTATATTGGAAAATTAGGTGACGGTACTGCACCAGATGATGGTATTTATGTATTGATGAAGGAGGTCATTGACAACTGTATTGATGAGCATACTATGGGGTATGGCAAACAAGTGGAAATTGCTATACAGGATAAAACAGTGACCATTCGAGACTATGGTAGAGGGATTCCTTTAGGTAAGATTGTAGATGTAGTGAGTAAAATCAATACTGGAGCAAAATATGATAGCAAAGCATTCCAGAAATCAGTTGGATTAAATGGCGTTGGTACAAAAGCAGTCAATGCTTTGAGTGAAGACTTTGAAGTCACAGCTTATAGAGAGGGCAAACAAAAATCGGCTAGTTTTAAAAGAGGGCTATTGATTGAAGAAACCAAGGAGTCAAAGACGAGCGAAGCCAATGGCACATTGGTGGTGTTCACGCCAGATGCGAACATCTTCAAGAATTACCATTATATCTATGAATATATTGAGAGTCAGTTATGGAATTATTGTTATTTAAATGCAGGCTTAGTCATTCATTTTAATGATAAAAAATTTGTAAGTAAGAATGGTTTACTGGATTTATTAGAACGTAAAACCAATCCCGATGAATTAAGGTATCCCATCATGCACTTAAAAGGGGAGGATATCGAAGTCGCTATTTCTCATAACAATGATTATGGCGAGGATATATTTTCATTTGTAAATGGTCAATTCACTACCCAAGGTGGTACACACCAACAGGCATTTAGAGAAGCTTATGTAAAAGTGATTCGTGATTTTTATAAAAAAGATTACGAAGCATCAGATATTAGAACAAGTATTGTGGCAGCTGTTTCTGTAAGAGTGCAAGAACCAGTCTTTGAAAGTCAAACTAAAACAAAACTAGGATCACAGAATGTAGCAGACGGCGGCCCTAGTATGAAGAATTTCATCACTGAATTTTTGGCAAAAGAATTGGATAACTTTTTACACAGAAATCCTTCAGTCGCAGAAGCATTAAAGAAAAGGATTGAACAAAACGAACGTGAAAGAAAAGAATTGGCTGGAATTAAAAAACTTGCCAATGAACGTGCTAAAAAAGCCAATTTACACAATAAGAAATTAAGAGATTGTAGAGTCCACTTAAATGACGAACTACCAACTAAAAATAAAGAGATTTTTATTTCTACACAACAAAATAGTACACTCTTTATTACCGAGGGTGATTCTGCAAGTGGTAGTATTACTAAATCAAGGAATGTTGATACCCAAGCTGTTTTTAGTTTAAGGGGAAAGCCATTGAATGCTTTTGGTTTAACAAAGAAGGTGGTATATGAAAATGAGGAATTTAATTTATTGCAGCATGCTTTAAATATTGAGGATGGATTAGATGGATTACGTTATAATAATATTGTTATTGCAACGGATGCCGATGTGGACGGAATGCATATTCGTTTGTTGATGCTGACCTTCTTTTTGCAGTTCTTTCCTGATTTAGTGAAGCGGGGCCATGTTTTTGTTTTGGAAACACCATTGTTCCGAGTTAGAAACAAACAAAAGACGATCTATTGTTACGATGAATCAGAAAAACAAAAAGCGATTAGTGAATTAGGAAATAAACCTGAAATCACTCGATTCAAAGGATTAGGTGAAATTAGTCCCGAAGAATTTGGGAAATTCATTAATGCCGATATTAAATTAGCCCCAGTTATTTTAGAACAAGGCGATCATATTCAACATTTGTTAGAATATTATATGGGAAAGAATACCCCAGAAAGACAGGAGTTTATTATCAATAATTTAAAAGTTGAATTAGATAAAGCAAATGATACACATAGTATTTAATACCGCAGATATAGCTGCCTTAGAAGCTGCTACTGAATTAGATGATACCTTATCTGGAAAGATCATTGAGATTAAGGACGACTATGCAGTTGGCCCTTTAATGGATATCTATGAAACAGAAGGATATCAAGCAAGAAGAGATTGGTGGAAGGCCTTATTGGTGCATTCCCCTTACGCAGATCAATTAGATATAGTGGATGATAAATTAACAGTACATCAACTAATTAATTCATTGAACCAGGATGAAAATGAAATGATTTGGTTATGGATGGGCCAAAATGCGCATGATGTATCGGGCTATTATTGGTTAATGAGTCAGTTAAAAGAATACCAAAGTAGAATACATGTATTGTATTTAAATAATCTGCCTTTCTTAAATGAAAAAGGTCAATTATTTTATCCAACGCATTTAAGTCAAATAGAACCTAAAGAATTTCTTAAAGCAAAAAAATTAGCTAGACCAATTACTTTAAGTGAATTTGAATTAGATCCAGATGAATGGAAAAAATTATGTCAAGAAAATGAGGGGGTAAGATTCTTAGAAGGGGGTAAAAAATTAGTGAGTATGCATATTGGTTGCTATGATAAAGAAATTTTATCCTTGCTTACCAAAAATGCTCAAAAATTGCCTAGTGCTTTATCCAATATCATGGCTAAATTAAAAGTGAAATTAGGAGATGCATTTATCGTTTCTCGCATTAAAGCATTGGAAGAAGCAGGTAAAATTGTTTTTGTTGGAGATTGGGCAAAAGGCTGGAAAGACATGGTTGTTCAAATGCCAGGTGGATCTACTGTGATAAACGACACTGAAGCTTAAATTTATAAATATGTCTGTACAAGTTCAACCAATAGATGTAAAAGCAGTTGATGAACGTGGCGCGCTTCATTTTTTTAGTACAGATAGAACAGGTGAATTTTTATTGGTCTACAGAAATGCTGGAACAATAAGCGGACAACATTATCATAAAGGGATTTCGGTAGGTAAAAATCCAGAGGATATGCTTTTAGTGCAAGGAAAAGCAAATTTACACTGGAAGGATTTAGTAACAAACGAAGAAAAAACAATTGAATTAATTGCACCTACAAGGGTTCAGATTCCTGCAAATATTTGGCACGAATTAATTGCAATTACGGATATTGTTTTTATTGAATTAAATAGTTTAAGTGACGGTAGTGAAGATACCTTTCGGATCTAGTCGTTACGAATTAGTATAGTTATGGCAAAAGAGAAAAATTTAAGTAGGGTAACAGAGAACGAATCTGGCGTACAAGGACAGTATAAAAACTGGTTCTTAGATTATGCTTCTTATGTTATTTTAGAAAGGGCAGTACCCGCAATAGAAGATGGCTTAAAGCCTGTTCAAAGAAGGATCCTTCATGCCATGAAGGAAATGGATGATGGAAGATTTAATAAAGTGGCTAATATTATTGGGCAAAGCATGCAGTACCATCCGCATGGTGACGCTAGTATTGGAGACGCATTGGTCAATATTGGACAAAAAAATTTATTGGTCGAAACCCAAGGAAACTGGGGAGATGTTAGAACGGGTGACTCTGCTGCTGCTGCTCGTTATATCGAAGCTAGATTAAGCAAATTTGCGCTCGAAGTAGCATTTAATGGTAAAACAACCGAATGGTCATTAAGTTATGATGGGCGAAAAAATGAGCCTATTACTTTACCAATGAAATTTCCATTACTATTAGCGCAAGGTGCCGATGGTATTGCAGTTGGTTTATCTACTAAGATCTTGCCGCATAATTTTAATGAATTATTAGATGCCTGTATTAAACATTTAAGAGGTCGTAAGTTTGAACTATTGCCAGACTTTCAAACCGGGGGTATGGTAGATGCTTCGGCTTATAATGATGGTAGACGTGGAGGCAAAGTAAGAGTCAGGGCACATATCGAAGAACTGGACAAGAAGACATTGGTCATCAAAGATGTACCCTATGGTGTCACCACCACTCAATTGATGGAAAGTATTACTAAGGCAAATGACCAAGGTAAAATCAAAATCAAGAAAGTGATTGATGTCACAGCAGCTCAAGTTGAAATTCAAATTGATTTAGCTACCGGTATTTCTCCTGATATAACCATTGATGCCTTGTATGCATTCACAGATTGTGAAATTAGCTTATCACCTAATGCCTGTGTCATTGTGAATCAACGTCCACAATTTTTAGGTGCAAGTGACTTATTAAAACATTCGGTAGACCATACAAAAGCCTTATTAAAATCTGAGCTAGAAATTCATTTACAAGAGTTATTAGATAAATGGCATTTCACTAGTTTAGAAAAAATATTCTTCGAAGAAAAAATCTACCAAGAGCTTGAGAAAAAACACCTTAATTGGGAGAAGGTCATAGATGCCATAGACAAAGCATTTGAACCATTTAAAAAGAAGTTCAAAAAGCCAATTGAACGAGCAGATTTATTAAAATTAACAGATAAGCCAGTAAGAAGAATCTATAAATTAGATATCGAAGAATTGATTGCACAAATTAAATCGATTGAAGCAGAAATTAAAGAGGTTAAACACAACCTTGAAAATTTAGTTGATTATGCAGTATCGTATTATGAAAACTTACAAAAGAAATACGGTAAAGGCAAAGAACGTAAAACTGAATTAAAGGAGTTTGATACCATTCAAGTAAAACAAGTGGCTATTGCTAACACAAAGCTATATATCAATAGGTCAGAAGGCTTTATTGGAACAAGTTTAAAGAAAGATGAATTTTTATGCGACTGTACAGATTATGATGACATCATTGCCTTTACTAAAGGAGGCACCATGAAAGTGGTAAAAGTATCAGATAAGATTTTTATAGGGAAAGAAATTTTACATGCTGCTGTATTCCTGAAAAATGATGAGCGTACTACCTATAATATGATTTATGTAGATGGTGTTTCTGGAATTAGTTATGCAAAACGTTTTAATGTCACTGGTATTACTAGAGACAAGGAATACGTTTTAGCCAAAAATTTAGAGAAATCTAAAGTGCATTATTTATCCATTAACGCAAATGGAGAAGCAGAGTCGGCAAAAATTGTATTGAGTCCAAACTGCAGTGCTAGAATTAAAGAATTTGATTTCTTTTTCGAAACCTTAGAAGTAAAAGGACGAACCAGTGTTGGAAATCAAGTAACAAAGTATCCTATTAAAGTCGTTAAATTAAAAGATGCTGGTAAAAGTACGCTGTTAGGTAGAAAATTATGGTTTGACGATAAGTTTGGCAGATTGAATACCGAGGAGAAAGGACTTTACTTAGGTACTTTTGAAGACGAGAAATTAATTGTGATTGACAAAGATGGTTTTTACGAAGTCACCGATACAGAATTGACACAAAGATTTGATCCAGAGAAAGTCATTTTTATAGAAAAATACAATCCATTAAAAGTGATCACTGCGGTGTATTTAGATAAAGAGAAATTGCAATTCAATATCAAGCGTTTTAAAATTGAAACCTCCACCTTAAAAACCCCATTTTCATTTATTAAGGAAGGCAATGGTAATTATGTAGCTGCAGTTACGACTCATGTTGAACCTGTTTTAGTGGTGGTTTCTGGCAAAGGGACTCAGGTAAGAAAAGCGAAGTTCAAAGTGAGTAAAATGGTGGATGTGATGGGATCTAAAGCAGTAGGCACCAAATTGGTTGATTTTAGTAAAACCATCGAAATGGTTTGGGAGAATAAAGTCGTCATCAAAGATCCTAATGACGAACAGCCAGAATTGTTCTAATTTTGTATAAAACCAACTGTTATGTCAACCATCAATGTAGGTCAATTTAATTTAATGCGTGTAGACCGAAAGGTAGACTTTGGTTTTTATATGGACGATGGCGCGGAAGGGGTATTATTACCTAAACGTTTTGTGCCATCTGGATTACAAGTGGGTGATACCATTAGTGTATTTGTATACCATGACTCTGATAATAGATTAATTGCCACCACACAAGAACCTTTTGCTGTTGTGGGTGATATTGCCGCTTTAAAAGTGGTTGACATCACGGGTCAAGGTGCATTTTTAGATTGGGGCTTAATGAAGGATTTATTTGTTCCTGTATCGCAACAATTATCAAGTATGCGATTGGGTGGAAAATATTTGGTTAAACTTTATTTAGATAAACAAACTGGCAGGGTGGCTGCTACCGAAAAAATTGATAACCAAATTAGCAATGATATCCTGACTGTAAAAGAAGGAGAGAAAGTTAAATTACAAGTATATCGTGAGAGTGATATTGGCTATGTTGTTATTGTGAATCAGGTGCACCAAGGATTGGTTTATAAAAACGAAGTGTTTACCCATTTGCATATTGGTCAAATGATAGAGGAAGGCTTTGTTAAAAAAATTAGAGAGGATAATAAATTAGATATTGGTATTGGGAAGCAAGGGGTGGAAAAATTAGATGATGATCAAGTTAAATTGATCCAATTGTTAAAATTACATAAAGGCTTTTTACCTTATCACGACAAATCCTCTCCAGAAGATATCTATGCATTTTTTGGAATAAGTAAGAAAGCGTTTAAGATGAATGTGGGAATTTTGTATAAGGCAAAAAAAATAACTTTAGAAGATGGCGGAATACGTTTAATGCCAGAAGCAATAGAACAAACACCATCTTCAGAATCTACAATTGCTTAAATCAAAATACTGAATGACCATTATTATTTACAATTAATTATAATATTATGTCTAGAGAAGTTTATATCGTAGCCGCAGTTAGAACACCAATTGGATCCTTTGGAGGTGCTTTAAAAACTTATACTGCAACGCAATTAGGCGCTACTGCTATTAAGGGTGCATTGGACAAAATTCAATTAGATGCTAATTTAGTAGATGAAGTGTATATGGGTTCTGTCATTCAGGCTGGCTTAGGACAAGCACCTGCTAGACAAGCAGCAAAGCTAGCTGGCTTGCCTGATAAAGTTATTTGTACCACCATTAATAAAGTATGTGCTAGTGGTATGAAATCCATAGCACTAGCTGCTCAAGATATTCTTTTAGGCGACGCGGAGATTGTGATTGCTGGGGGAATGGAGAGTATGAGTAATGTGCCATTTTACAATATGCATCAACGTTGGGGAAATAAATATGGTGATACCACCTTATTAGATGGATTGGCTAAAGATGGTTTAGTAGATGTCTATGATCAGGTTGCCATGGGTAATTTTGCTGATTTATGTGCTTCTGAAAATCAAATTTCAAGAGCAGATCAAGATGAATTTGCAATTGGTAGTTATACAAAGTCTCAGGCATCTATAGAAAAAGGATTGTTTGTGAATGAAATTGTTCCTGTTGTGATTCCTCAAAGAAAAGGGGATCCTATCACAATCGATAAAGATGAAGAACCATTCAACGTTAAATTTGATAAGATTGCAAGTTTGAATCCTGCCTTCAGTAAAGATGGCACTGTTACTGCAGCAAATGCAAGTACCATGAATGATGGTGCTGCTGCTCTTATTTTAATGAGTGGCGAAAAAATGAAAGCGCTAGGCTTAAAGCCTTTAGCTAAAATCACGAGTTATGCGGATGCTGAACATGATCCTAAATACTTTACAACTGCGCCTTCTTTAGCCTTGCCAAAGGCATTAAAAAAAGCCAATTTAAGCTCAGATGAGATTGATTTTTTTGAATTCAATGAAGCTTTTTCTGTTGTAGGTATTGTCAATACGAAATTATTAAAGCTGGATGCTTCAAAAGTGAATACAAGGGGTGGGGCCGTTTCACTTGGTCATCCACTTGGATGTAGTGGTGCAAGAATCATTGTAACACTAACACATATTTTACAGGACAATCAAGCAAAATATGGTGCTGCAGCCATTTGTAATGGCGGCGGAGGTGCAAGTGCAATGATTATAGAAAGGATATAAGCTCGTCCATCATGATGCCATAATGGCTCTCATCATAAATACATTCCCCATTTTTAATTAAAAGGACTTGTGGAGATTCATGGTGCACTTGAAAAAAGCTAGCTATTTCAGTTGAAATAGCTCTATAATTCAATAGGTCTAAATAATGGAAATCAACCTTTTCTGGGGTTGTAGCGCGTTCAAATCTATCCAATGCCATTCTACTAATACTACATGTAGTACTATGTTTAAAAATGACCTGAGGGGTAATATATGAAGCTGATTTAATATGTTCTAATTGAACTATAGAGTTGATTGGATGCCAATTCATTTTTGTTGATTTATCTGGCAAAATTACATCATTCTTTGAAGTATTTTATCCTGAATCTGATATTTAGTATAGCAGATTGATTAACTTCGAATTATAATATAATATATGCGATTACAACTTTCCCAACCTATCTGTTTCATTGATTTAGAAACCACTGGTGTCAATGTCAGCACAGATAAAATTGTGGAAATTGCCATCGTAAAAATTATGCCTGATGGATCTAAAACAGTCAAACGTAAATTAATCCATCCAGAAATGCCCATTCCAGCTGTGACCACAGCGGTTCATGGTATTACAGATGAAATGGTTAAAGATGCGCCTACTTTTAAACAAGTAGCCAATGAGATTAAGCAATTTTTAGAAGGTGCTGATTTAGCTGGTTACAATAGCAATCGTTTTGATATTCCCATGTTAAATGAAGAATTTTTAAGAGCAGGTATTGCTGTTGATATTGAAAATAGAAAATTATTGGATGTGCAGAAAGTATTCCATATGATGGAGCAACGAACTTTAACTGCAGCTTATAAATTTTATTGTAATAAAAGTTTAGAAGATGCCCATACAGCAGAAGCAGATGCTACAGCAACCTGGGAGGTATTAGAAGCTCAATTAGAACGCTATCCAGCGATTGGTAATACGGTAGAATCGGTTGTAAAATTTACTGGAGAGGATCAAATTGTAGATTTTGCACGCCGTTTTGTATTGGAACAGGGTGTTGAAATCTTTAATTTCGGTAAACACAAAGGCAAGCCAGTTACCCAGGTTTTAAAAGAGGAACCTCAGTATTATGATTGGATGATGAAAGGGGACTTTGCCTTACACACCAAACAGAAGCTAACAGAGATCTTAAATAGGACTATATTAAATAAATAAATAAATAAATAAATTATATTTATACAATAAACAGCTATCTATACCCCAAACAGAAAGTGAAAAAAATTGTCATCATACCAACCTACAATGAAAAGGAAAATATTGCTGCAATCATTAACGCAGTCATAGTCCTTGGCAATCAATACCATGTTTTAGTGGTGGATGACGGTTCACCAGATGGTACAGCCAATATTGTTAAAGAATTAATGCAGGCCCATCCTGATAAAATTTTTATTCAAGAAAGAGTTGGAAAACTTGGTTTAGGTACCGCCTATATTCATGGATTCAAATGGGCTTTAGCCAATCAATATGATTATATATTCGAGATGGATGCCGATTTCTCTCACAATCCTTTAGACTTAGACAGATTACTCGCTGCATGTGAAAATGGGGCAGATGTGGCCATTGGCAGTAGGTACGTTAAAGGAGGTGCGACAGAAAATTGGCCTCTAGATAGATTGATTTATTCAAAAGGAGGCTCACTTTACACAAGAATGATTACAGGGATGCCTGTCAAAGACCCTACAGCAGGATTCATATGTTATAAAAACAAAGTATTAGCAGCAATGCAATTGGATCATATTAATTTCATAGGCTACGCATTCCAAATTGAAATGAAATTTGCATCTTGGCGATTAGGCTTTAAATTAAGAGAAGTGCCCATCACTTTTATTGACAGAAAAATAGGTATCAGTAAAATGTCAAAAGGAATTATCAAAGAAGCTGTGCTTGGAGTCATCAGTATGCAATGGCAATCTTTCACTGGGCGTTTTATCAAACATATTAAGCGTGAGCAGCTTTAAGCGATCATTAATACAATTACATGTATTTGTCTTTTTAGCCGGATTGACAGCACCACTTGGAAATTTAATTCAATTGAATGGTTTATTTCTAGTGTTTTACAGAATGTTATTGACTGTACTAGCTTTAATTCCAATTTACTTATTGCATCAACAGCCTGCTAAAGTTCCATTTAAAGATAAAGGAAAATTGATGTTGATTGGCGTTCTAATTGCAATTCACTGGGTTTGTTTTTATGGCAGCATCAAATTAGCGAATGTATCTATTGCATTGGTTTGTATTTCTAGTGTAGGTCTTTTTACAGCAGTACTCGAACCAGTCTTCTTTAAAACAAAATTGATTTGGAACGATATTTTGATTGGATTACTTAGCCTAATTGGTATTTTATGTATTTTTCAATTTGACATTCACTTTAGAACTGGTATTTTGGTTGGTTTGGTTTCTGCATTTTTTGCATCCATTTTTACTATTATCAATAAAAGATTAACAAATCAATATACAACACAGACTATCCAAACTTTCGAAATGACTGGGGGTCTAGGCTTTCTTACAATGGTGATTCTAAGCATTGGTTTGTTTCAACAAACTGCATTTATTTTTCCTTCACAAAATGATTGGTTCTGGCTTATTATTTTGTCCTTGGTTTGTACAGTATTAGCTAATCATTTGATGCTCAGTGCCCTTAAAAAAATTAGTGCATTTACCCTGAACGTTTCACTTAATCTAGAGCCAGTGTATGGGATCATCATTGCAATTGTATTTTTTCAAGAACACAAACAAATGGGAGTAGGTTTTTTTATTGGCATGAGCTTAATTGCCATTTCTGTAATGCTTCAGATGATTCGAGTTTTACGTCAGCAAAAGTCTAAGTAGTTTTTATTCTAAATTGTTGTCATAATCATTAAAACTTATCGTAAATTGGTTATTCAATTTATCCCAATATGAAGCATATTTTATGTTCTTGCTTGTTATTATTATCTATTGCAGTACAAGCTCAAAAAAAACCATTAGATCATACAGTTTATGACCAATGGCAGTCTATTAAGGATGTGGTATTGTCCAATGATGGCAATTGGATGTCCTATACTGTTGCACCTCAAGAAGGTGACGCAACTTTATATATTAGACATCTTAAAACAAACCAAATTATACAAATTGAACGAGGCACACAGTCAAGATTTACTGAAAATAATGCCTATTTAATTGCAAAGATTAAGCCAAGTTTCGAAGAAACAAGAAAAGCTAAAATTGGAAAGAAAAAACCAGAAGAAATGCCAAAAGATAGTTTGGCAATTTTGACCTTAACCAATGGCAATGTCAAAAGAATTCCAGCAGTAAAAAGCTATCAAGTTCCTGAATTTGGGAGTGATGTAATTGCCTATTTGAATGATCCAAAGACGGACATTAAAAAAGACGGCGCACAACTTTATTTTAGAGATTTAAATACTGGTCAAGAAAAGGTGTTTAATAATATAAGTGAATATGCCATACATCCTAAAGGGGAAGGCGTCATGATGTATCAAATTAAAACAAAATTAAATGAAGCAAAAATTCTTTTAGCCTCAATTGCAGATACAAATTTAAAAACCATCAACAGTCGTTTTTATACAGCAACTAATTTTACTTGGGACAAAGAAGGGAAGCAGTTGGCCTATTTAATAGAAAAAGATAGTACTGATAAAGCCTTACAAAAAAATTATGTTCTTGCCTATTATAAGCATGAAATGGATTCGGCTCAATTTGTTTTTAACAAAACGGCTGTTGTAATGCCAAATCAGTATACCATTGGAGGAGATAAAAAGTTAAGTTTTAGTAAGACGGGATCTTTATTGAGTTTTGGAATTCAACCCATCTTGCCTGTAAAAGATACTAGCTTACCAGAATTTGATAGAGTCAGTCTAGATATATGGAATTACAATGAGTCCGTGCTCCAGTCTACACAATTAAAAAGTCTTGAGACAAGTTTAAAAGGCACAGAGGCCATCATCTATAGGCCTGCAAGCAGTCAATTTACTTATCTAGGAAAAATAAATGATCGTCAAATACAAATGACTATGGAAGGCGATGGACAAGTGGCGATTGCAAATATTGATTCTAATTTCACCATTGCTAGTCAATGGGAGGGTTATGGCAAAAGAGATTTATATGTATTGAATACGATGACAGGTCAAAAACAATTAATTCAAAAAGGATTAAAGAGCAGCTTAGTCACGCCATCCTATGATGGTAGCTTAGTGGTATTTTATGACGAAATTTTAAAACAATTTAAGTCTTTCAATACAACAACATTGCAGACCAAGCAAATTGCAAAAGATATACAATTCCCATTGTATGACGAGGACAATGACGTACCAGATGAACCGAATGCTTATGGTATCGCCGTGTGGATGGACAATCATAAAAGCTTTATCCTCTATGATCGCTATGATCTTTGGTTGGTAGATGCCACTGGTTTGAATCCTTCTCAGCTTTTAACTAAAGGCCGCGCTTCTAAAAAAGAATACCGATTTGTTAAATTAGATGACGATAAAAAATTCATTGGTTTTAAAGATCAAATTTTATTAAGATTCTACAATGAAGTGGATAAAAAAGAGGGCATTGCATTATTGGACATGGGCAATAGGGCTTTATTCACTATTACAGATCAACCAATGCATTTCACGACAATCGTAGGTGCAAAAAATTCGAATCAATTGATTGTAATGCAAGAAGATGAAAAAAATGCAGCAAATATTTTTTCTTATACTTTGAAAGAAGAAAAGCAAACACCAATTGCAATGACTGCTATCAATCCACAACAAACGAATTATAATTGGATGCAATCTCAATTGGTAAAATGGAAATCCTACACTGGAAGAACCGCCGAAGGTATCCTATACTTACCAGAAGATTTTGATGCCAAAAAGAAATATCCAATGATTGTCTATTTTTATGAAAGAAACAACCAAACGCTTCACAACTATTTAGCGCCGTCTCCAACGCCATCAAGATTGAATATTCCATTCTTTGTTAGTCGTGGCTATGTGGTATTTGTACCAGATATTTGGTATAAAAAAGGCTATCCTGGTCAGGGCGCGTACGATTATATTCTTAGTGGTACTAGAGCAATGGTACAAAAAGGTTTTATTGATAGCACGAGGATTGGATTGCAAGGTCAAAGTTGGGGAGGTTATCAAATTGCTTACTTAATTACTAAAACTAATTTATACGCTGCTGCATGGGCAGGTGCTCCGGTTGTTAATATGACCAGCGCTTATGGAGGCATACGATGGGGTGCTGGCATTAACAGACAATTTCAATACGAAAAAACACAAAGTAGAATAGGTGCAAATTTATGGGAGCGTCCAGATTTATACATTAAAAATTCCCCTTTGTTTGAATTGAATAAAGTGAAGACGCCAATTGTAATCATGAGTAATGATGCAGATGATGCTGTGCCTTGGTATCAAGGTATTGAGATGTTTACTGCAATGCGCAGATTGGCAAAACCAATTTGGATGCTGGTATACAATAATGAAGCGCATAATTTAGTGGAAAGAAAAAATAGAAAAGATATACAAATTAGAGAACAACAGTTTTTTGATCATTATTTAAAAGGTGCACCAATGCCAATCTGGATGTCTAAAGGTGTACCTGCCATTATGAAAGGAAGAGACTTAGGATTAGGATTCTAATACACACATGATTTAATGACCTACTAATAACAAAAAAAATAAAGCCCCAATCTGGGGCTTTATTTTTTATAGGAAATATTTTTAATTATACGTACTGAAACCATTGTCTATTTTGATCCCATTGTTCAAATGCTTTTGCAACTGCAGATAAAAAGCTTGACCCCATTGCACCATCTACAATTCTATGATCGTAGCTCATAGACAAGTACATCATATGACGAACAAGGATAGCATCTCCAGAAGGCGTCTCTATCACTACTGGGCGTTTTTTAATGGCGCCTAAAGCTAGTATAGCAACTTGTGGTTGTGGAATAATAGGCGTGCCCATAATGGATCCAAATGTACCTACATTGGTTACTGTAAATGTACCACCTTGCGTATCCTGTGGTTTTAATTGATTGTTTCTAGCCGCATTTGCTAAACTGTTAACGGCTTTACTCAATCCAACAATACTTAATTGGTTCGCGCCTTTAATGACTGGAACAATTAAGTTGCCTGAAGGTAGGGCAGTCGCCATACCAATATTGATATCTTTCTTTAAAATGATATTGTCACCTTGTAAACTACAATTGATGTATGGGAATTGCTCTAAAACAGTTGCAATACATTCCATGAACATTGGTGTAAAGGTTAATTTAGTACCTTCTCTTTTTTCAAAGAGTTCCTTCACCTTTTCTCTCCATACAACCATATTCGTTACATCGGCTTCTACAAAAGAAGTGACATGCGGACTTGTTTGAACGCTTTCAACCATATGCTTTGCAATGAGCTTACGCATACGATCCATTTCTATGATCTCTGTGTTCCCAGTAACATTCACTTCGTCTGGGTTTGCAAATTTACCAGCCCCATTTGATGTGCTAAATCCATGATCTATTGTTGGGAAAGTATTTGAACTTGTTGAATTAGTTGATTGTGCTGGAGCAGATGTTGGTAAAGCATTCATCACTGGTTGAGCAACTATTGCTGGTTGAATATGTCCTGCTTTTTTCTGCGCAACATAATTTAAAATATCTTTTTTGGAAACACGTCCTTGACTTCCAGTGCCAGGAACTTGTTGCAATTCATTTAAATTGATCCCTTCGTTTTGTGCAATATTTAAAACCAATGGAGAAAAGAAACGAATATCATTGGAATTTTCTTGTTGCATTTCAACATTAGATGCAGCAGGTGTATAAGGAACTTCTTCTACAACAATTGTTTCTGGAACAGGGGTAATAGTTGCAGGTGCTTGAATCTTTTCAATATTAGGTGTTGCAGCGACGCTTCCACTTGTTTGAATTCTTGCAATAACTGTTCCAATAGGAACTACAGCATTGACTTCAAATAAAATTTCTGTAATGGTGCCCGCAGTACTTGAAGGAATTTCGCTATCGACTTTATCTGTAGCAATATCAAGTAAAGTTTCATCTAATTGGATGGTATCTCCTACAGCTTTATGCCATTTTAAGATGGTTGCTTCCATGATACTCTCACCCAATTTTGGCAAAATCAAGTCAACTACAGACATAGGGAATAATTTTAGCAAAAATAAGACTAAATCTTATTGATTATGAGTAACCTAAGTAAATTTATCGCTTGATTGGCAGTCACTTCGATATTCTTTTGTCGATCAAATCTTAGGTAAAAGACTTTAGAAACCACTTTTTCTTTATTGGACACCCCAATCCATACCATTCCTAGGGGTTTTTCGTCAGTTTGGCCTGATGGCCCCATGATACCACTCACAGATATCCCATAATCCGTGTTCATTTTAGCTCTTATTGCTATTGCCATTTGTTCCACTGCCTCCTTACTTACAGCCCCTACGGTCTTTAAAATACGAACAGGGACGTCTAAAAATTCAGTTTTTATACGATTGTCATAACTCACGATACTACCTGTAAAAAAAGTCGATGAACCAGCATGTTTGGATAAAAGGTGTCCAATAAAGCCACCTGTGCAACTTTCTGCTGTTGAAACAGTTTGATTTTGGTCTTTTAAAAGCCTTCCAACGATGACTTCTAATGGCTCATCTTTATCTGTAACTAAATATTCTTTTACATTTTCCTTTAATTGTTCGAATAAGGTATCCAGTTGATGATTCAAACTTACTGCATCATCACTGTTTCCCGTTAATCTTAACCTCACCATACCATAAGAAGGTAGGTAGGCTAATTTGATATTTTCGGGAAGATTTTTTTCAAAATCTAGGATCTGTTCTGCTAAAAAGGATTCCCCAACACCAGCAGTTAATAGCGTCCTATGTGCAATCACGCCTAATTTGAATTGATCAAGTATAATTGGTAAAACCTTCTCACTCATTAACCATTGCATTTCAAACGGCACGCCTGGTAATGAAAAAATTAAACTGTCATTCTTCTTAAAAAGCATACCAGGCGCAGTGCCTGATTGATTGAATAACACTTCACATACATCAGGAACTTCTGCTTGTTTAAGATTGCGTTCAATCATGGGTCTTTTGTGGATCTGCTCAAAGATATACTTGATATGATCTAAGGAAGCTTGGTCTACAACCATTTTGCCACCAAAATAACGATTCAATAAGGGTTTGGTAATATCATCAGCCGTGGGCCCTAATCCTCCAGTAAGTATCACAATTTGGCTTTCTTGAATGGCTGTGTCTAAAGCATTGGTAATCGATTTGGCATCATCCCCAACAGCAATTCTTTGTTGTACTCCAACTCCGACTGCGTTTAATTTTTGAGCAATAAAAGCACTATTGGTATCTATTACTTGACCGATTAATAACTCGTCCCCAATCGTGATAATAGTTGCCTGAATTCGTTCCCTCATAGATGCTTCAATTAGGTTGCAAAGTAAACCAAAAAAAGGCGGTTTAACTAAAATAGACGCTGAGTTTTTCCTTCATAGTGGAAGGCATTTCAATTCTATTGTTCATGTTCGTATCCATAAAATAGAGTTTAACCTGTCCAATGGTTAAAAGCTTACCAGCTTCATTGTAGACTTCTTGGTCAAACACAATCTTATGATCTGTTGGTAAGGTCTTTATTTGAGTCTTGATGGTAATGAGATCATCATATTTAGCAGGTCTTAAATACTTTATATTCAATTCAACAACAGGTAGTATGATACCCATGTCTTCTATGTCTTTATAGGATACGCCAAGGTGTCGGATGGCTTCTACACGTCCAATCTCAAAATACATGGCATAATTACCATAATAAACCACATCCATCCTATCTGTTTCGGCATATCTGACCCTTACTGTTGTCGAATGTTCGTACATATTTATTGTATTTGTTGACAAATTTAAGGATTGTATCTGTTTTTCCACAATAAGCTTATTTAACTAAGCGTTTTATAATCATAGTGTAATTTTATAATACTATCCTAAATAACGGCTCCTATGTTAAAAATCATCTCAAAAGCAAGTCCATTCCCATTGCTTTTATGCATTTCGCTGCTTTTCTTTACGCCCGTATCGAGTCAGTTAATGAAATTTGATGCGCCACTCAGTCAATTATATCAAGATGGATTAAAGTCCCTTAACCAAGGGGATAGTTTAACTGCTTATCAAAAGGTACAATCAGCTCATTTTTTTGAACCAGCGAATGGGGATATGGCTTTTCATTATCATTTATTATCAATTGCATTAGACAAAGAAAATGCCATTCAACTTGCCGAAAACTGGTTAACAACAAATTCAAATAAGATTTATCGTTCAAGATTAAATTTTGAATTGGCAAAGTATTTTTTTAAAAACCAAGAAGTAGCATCTGCAATTCAGGCCTATAAAAAGATAAGTATTGATGATCTTGAAAATGAAGAGTTGGCTTTAATGCAATTTCAATTGGGTTATTTGTACTTCAAAATGGGGGATTGGGATGAATCTACTAGCTATTTATTGAGTATTAGACAGGTTCAAACAAGTCCATTTTACACAGATGCAAATTATTATGCTGGTTTTGTGGCTTTACAAAAAAAGGATTTCAAATTGGCTTTGAGCTGTTTTAAGATTGCAGAGCAAAGCAATGCTTATAAAACTTTAACTCCATTTTACATTAGTCAATTATACTATTTTTTAGGAGATATAGATGCGGCACTTAAAAACACAGAACAAGCTTTACAAAATAAAGGACAGTATTACACCGACCAATTAGCTCAGCTAATGGGACACTTATTGTTTGAGCAAAAACAATATGACAAAGCATTGCCCTATTTAGCAAATTTTGTAAAATCACAAAAACAAGTTGAATCTCAGGATTTATACCAATTATCCTTTTGTTATTTTCAATCACAGCAATGGAATGAGGCCATTCAAGGGTTTAAACAATTAGCGAATGTAGAAGATTCTTTAGGACAAAATAGTATGTACTTATTGGCTACTTCTTATTTAAAAACCAATAATAAAATAGGTGCTAAAAATGCTTTTTTACTTTGTGCAACTAAAAGTCAAAATTTAGCTCAAAAAGAAATTGCTTTATTCAATTACGCAAAGTTGTCTATTGAGTTAAAAGAATATAGTGTCGCAATACAATCCATTGAAAAATTCAACCAGTTATATCCTAATAGTAGCTACTTTAATGAAGCCAAAAGTTTATATGTGACATCATTGACTTACAGCAATGATTTTAATAAGGCCTATGATGCGTATCAGAAAATGGATACCTTAAATGAAACACTTTTAAAACTATATCCCAATATTTTATATGGTAAAGCAGCACTTTTAATTAATGATGGTCAAAATGAAAAGGCTTATGAGCTATTTACCCAAGTTAAAAACCTGCCTTATAATGATCAAGTTTTAGCACAAACACATTTTTGGATAGGGGAGCTTACCTATAAAATGGGAAGGATAGACGAGGCCATCGAACACCTTGAAAAATATTTAGCAGACCCATTTGAAATTGGAGAGATCACCAAAAAACATGCAAGCTATACTTTAGGATATTGTTATTTAAAAAATAATAACTATACAAAAGCCTTACAATTATTTACTATAGCAGCAGATTTTAATCCTTTTACAGAATCGTCTCCATATCAAAAAGATGCATTAGTAAGATTATCGGATTGTCAATTTATGACAAAACAATACAAACAAGCGCTTAAATCATATCAAAAAATCATTGATTTAGGATGGAATTTTGAAGATTATGCCAACTTGCAAAAAGCCATTATTTATGGTGCTCTTGGGTTAAATAAGGAAAAACTTAAAATATTAATGAACTATGATGCTGATTTTAGCCAGTCCACTTATTTAAGTGACGCTAGAATGGAATTAGCGGACACCTATACAAGCAAAGAACAATTTCAAGAGGCAATTAATCCATTATCTAAAGTATTGGTAGATAATAAGGCTACAGAGTTCTATCCATTGGCTTATTACAAATTAGGTATTGTTTATTTTAATCTAAATAAAAATCAAGAAGCCTTACAAAATTTTAAGTCATTGTTTACTGCCTATCCAAATGCAGAGGAAAGCAATAATGCTTTAGAATACATCCGTAATATTTATATCGAAGAGCAACAACCAGAAGCGTATGTTCAATTTATGAATGCTTATGGTAAATCGTTATCTTATAATGAACAAGATTCATTGATCTATAGAGCAGCGATCATTCAATATGAGGATAAAAAATTAACGAATGCGAATGTAGCATTCAAAAAGTATCTATCCCTTTACCCGGAAGGTCAATACCAATTGAATGCAATGAATTTTCTAGCAGAAATGGCTTATGCTTCGGAACAATATGATTCTGCAGCTATCTATTTCGGGAAGATTGCAATGAAAGCACCTAATCAATTCTCAGAAAGAGCCGCAATTATAGCAGCAAGATTGCATTATTTTAATTTGAAAGATTACGTTGGGGCAGAAAAGTATTTTAAGATTGTTTTACAGTATGCCACCCAACAAGAGCAGAAAAATGAAGCCACAAAAGGTTTATTAAGGTGCCAATACAAAGCCGAGAATTGGGCAGAAGCCTCCAAGACTGCTGTACTTATTTTAGCAGAACTAAACAGTGCTTCGGATGATATTTTAATGGCGAATATGGCTTTATACCATCAAACGATTAATCAACAGGACACGGTAAAGGCTTTACAATTATTAAATACCGTATTAAAGTCAAATAGTTCATTGTATACAGCTGAGGCACATTATTTAACAGCGCTAATTTATTACAATCAACAAAAGTACAATCTAGCTGAAAAAACAGCTTTTGATGTCATTAAAAAACAAGCATCCTATGAGTTTTGGGTGACTAAAACTTATATTTTACTTGGTGATATCTATTTAGCTCAAAATGATACATTTAATGCCATAGCAACTTATAAGAGCATTGCCGAAAATGCGACTATTCCATCCTTACAACAAATTGCTTCGGATAAACTTAAAGCAATTAATGAAACAATTAAAGCTCAATAACATGTTTAAATCAATTATAAGACTCGTTGTATTCACCATCGCTTTAATCTGTTTTAGCAATTTGGCGATTGCTCAAAAAAAGAACAAAAAGAAGGCTAAAACAACAATAAGTACTAAGAAAAAGCAAGTTAAAAAAACCGGTACAAAAAAGAAAAAATCAAGTTCTAATAAGAAAAAACCGATTTCAAAAAGACCGATAGAAACAACATATTCAATTCAGGATTCAAAAATTGCTAAAACGATTGATCAAATAGTTCCAATGACTAATTTGACTTTCAAAAATAATGTAATAGATAGCATACCCGAAAAAGTGGTTAATATTGTTTCTGCTTTTAGGCCTCAATTAAAAAACCTGGCAAAAATTGGATTTATTAATGCCACAGCAGTTGTAGATACTAATTCAGTAGCATTGTCATACCAGGTTCCAAGCCAGAATTTAAGTTTTCAATATCAACCAATTGCACTGGTTCCTAGGGCAATTAAAATTGATTCAAGCTTAAAAATAACCCGATCTGCCAATCTTAAAATTGGAATGGGAAATTATTTTAATCAATTCATTCAGTTAGAGGGAAGCTTTGTAGATCAAAAAGACCAACAACATCAACTGCGTATTTTGAATGAATCAATTGCTGGTTCGCATCCTATTCAAAAATGGAATACGATTGGACTAGATTATAATGGCAGATTGTCAATGAATAAAAGTAAAAATCTAGTCACACAATTCTACGTTAACCAATCTAATAGATACCGCTATGGTCTAGTGCCAGATACCACTAATTTACCACTTAAAAATTTCGAACAAAAATTGACTGTCATTGGTGCTAATTTTTTACTTGTCAATAAACAGATTTCTACTAAGTCATTCAATTATACCCCAGTTTTAAAGTTAAATCATAGTCATTTATTGGATCAAGCTAAAAATATTGCGATTGATTTGAATAGTCCAATACAGTATAAATTGAATAATAATATCAAATTACACGCCGATTTCAATCTTAGTTACAATCAGTATCTTCCTACGAACAAACCATCCGTACAAAATACCATTATCCAATTAGACCCTTCCTTCGAAATCAATAGAGCTCAATTTCAACTTAATTTGGGCATAAGACCAACTTTAGCAAATGGCGAATTTGCTTTATACCCTAAACTTGAAATAACTAAGAAATTAAAAGATACCAATTATGTTTTACATGCTGGATGGCTTACTAGTATAACCAATAATCAGCTGATCCAGTTAATGGGACAAAACCATTGGATATCGGCACCAAGTAATTTACCAATTAGTTCCATTGAAAGGAAATACTTCGATATACAAGTGACCGTCAATAAGCGATTAAATTATGGGTTCAACATGGCCTTAAATGATTACCGAGAACTTCCTTTTTTCAATCAGACTAAATTATTAAATAACCCAATTCAGGAAGGTTTAAAATTTGATGTAATATTTGAAAAAAGAGCTATTGCAATTGAATTAAATGGGGATCTTAGGTATCAATTCAGTGACAAACTATTGTGGAAGAATCATTTTAAGTACATTCAATTTAATTTAATTCGTGAAAATACTCAAGCATGGGGCATATTGCCCTTTGAATTCAATTCACAGTTGAATTGGGTTTACAATAAAAAAATTCAATTTGATGGCTCTGGACAATTTTGGACCGGCGCTAAAACCAGCGCTGGTTTGGGGAATGCTTACCAATTAAACAATACCTTTGTTCTTAATGCAGGAATGCAATATGCCATTTCAAATCATTGGACCTTCTGGGGAAAAGGGGAGAATTTATTAAACCAACAATACCAACGTTGGGCTAATTATCCTTCACTAGGGGTTCAATTTATTGCAGGAGTACAATATAAATTTAGAAAATAATGATGCTACCAATTTTAGAGAAATATTTTTTAGCATATGGGCAATTGGTTTTACCAGGTATTGGTCAATTAAATTTAACCCAAACAGATTCTGTTCATTTGAATGGTGCATTTCAGCCACCAGTAAATCAAATCATTTTTGATGCTATTATAGAACCAACTAACAAGCCAAGTAAGTTATTTTATATTTATTTATCAGATCATTTAGATTGTACCATTGAACAAGCAATCATAGAGTATTCAGCTTTTTTTACCAATCAATTAGCAGTGTCTAATAATATAGACTTAGGTAATTTAGGCCAACTAACTATTTCTAATGAAGCCTATACCTTTAAATCTAATTTTGATAGCGCTCATTATTTTCAACCTATCCATTTAGAAAAAGTACAATTAGAAGATCAATCTCAAAATAATTTCAATACCACATCAAAGCAATGGTGGATTCTGCCTTTGGTGATTGCTATCATCGCCATTCTTGCAATCTTTTTAAAATAAAAAGTATGAATTGTCCAGTTTGCAATCATTCCAATTCGCAAATCGCATTAGAAAGTCAAGACTATTCATTAACGCAAACATTTTTTTCAATTGTACAATGCGCCAATTGCAGTTTAAGATTCACATCTCCTGTTCCAAGTCAAGATGAAATAGGTCAGTACTATCAATTCAAAGAATATATCTCACATACGGATGTAAAGGAGGGTTGGATGAATCAGATGTATCATTTTGTAAGAACTAAAACCTTAGCTCAAAAAACAAAATGGGTTCAATCACTCTTTACAGGGCATAAGGGACATTTATTAGATATTGGAGCTGGAACAGGAGCTTTTGCGCATACTATGCAGCAAAAAGCTTGGAAAGTAACTGGTTTAGAACCAGATGCGGCAACAAGAGCAAAGGCATTAGAAATTCATAAATTGAATTTACAATCCACAGAAGCCATCTTTGAATTACCTGAAAATGAGTATGAAGTCATTACCATGTGGCATGTTTTAGAGCATGTACATGCATTAAAACCTTATCTACATCAATGCTATAAAAGCTTGAAATACAATGGTAGATTAATTATTGCTGTACCCAACTATACCAGCTTTGACGCAAAATACTATCAAAAATATTGGGCTGCTTATGATTTACCAAGACATTTATACCATTTTTCACCTAAAGCAATGACAAGGCTTTTAAATGAAATAGGATTTGACCTGGTTTCCATAAGGCCAATGTGGTACGATAGTTTCTATGTAAGTTTATTGAGTGAAAAGTACAAACAATCTGGAAAATTAGGCATGCTGGTAGCAGGTGTAATTGGATTGCTGTCTAATTTATTTGCATTGAAGGATGCTTCAAAAGGAAGCAGTATTATTTACGAATTTAAAAAGCAATCAAATACAAGTAAGAATTAAATTAATTTAAGTAATTAATTTAATTATTCTATGAAATAACTGAGATGATTTAGTTCAATTTGACTTCAACAATCACTGGCCAACACTTTCCTGTTAAAAAATAGGTATCGGTAGATTTCCTGTAAGCTATCCCATTTAACACATAACCAGCATCAATCAATAGGGGATTGTAACTTGCTTTTGCTTGTGCTAATAAATTACTGCAATCTATCTTATTGGTAATTTTTCCTGAATTTGGATCAATGACAACAATATTGTTTTGACCATAAATATTTGCAAATATTTTACCATCCACATATTCTAACTCATTGAGCATACTTTGATAGCCATATTCATTAAATACACCTAATGTTTTTTGGATTGAAAAATCATTTGGGTTTACAAAGTATAGATTACTACTGCCTGTAGAAACGATTAATGCAGTATCGTTATGTGTTAGGCCCCATCCTTCATATGGCCAGCTAAGTGTTTTGATCTTCTTAAATGTAGTTGCGTCATAAACAAAAACAACATGTTCTTCCCAAGTTAATTGATAAATTTTACCATCAAATACAGTAATGCCTTCGCCAAAATAGGTAGGGTCTAACTTATTTTTTTTACCAAATGGTTTAAGTTGGTCATCCATTTGATATAAAATACTTTTACCTTTTAATCCTGTACCTTCTACCAATGAATTATTATGCCATTCGATGCCTTGTGTATAAGCTGTTGTATCATGTGCGTATACTTTTTGAATTGTGTAATTCAAGGCTATTGGTGCACTAATAGTAGTATTCCCTTCACTTTCATTATTGGAATCAGCAGTATCAGCATTGTTTGTATTATTACAAGCAATTGCAAATAAACTAATTAGTACTATTAATTCTTTTTTCATGCTTTATTAAACATTAAATCTAAAGTGCATTACATCTCCATCTTTAACAATATATTCCTTTCCCTCTATTCTTAATTTACCATTGTCGCGACAAGCAGCCTCACTTTTGAATTTAATATAATCATCAAAAGCAATCACTTCGGCTTTAATGAATCCTTTTTCAAAATCCGTATGAATCACACTCGCTGCTTGTGGTGCTTTCCATCCTGAACCAATCGTCCAAGCACGAACTTCTTGCACTCCAGCTGTAAAATAAGTTTCTAATTTTAATAATTTATAAGCTGTTTGTATCAATCTATTCAAAGCAGGCTCTTTCATTTGGTATTCTTCCATAAATAAAGCCTTATCATCTGGGTCTTCCATTTCAGAAATCTGTGCCTCTATATTATTACACATTACAATTACTTCGGCACCTTCTTGCTTTGCCATGGTCACCAATTGATCAGAATAGGCATTGCCTGTATGCATTGAAGCTTCATCTACATTGGCTACATACATGACTGGCTTGGCAGTCAATAAAAATATATCAGCAATGGCAATATGATCTTCCTTAGATAAATCTAATGAACGGATACTTTTACCAGCTTCTAAATGGGTTCTACATTTTTGTAAAACTTCTAGTTCTACTTTAGCTTTAGGGTCTGTTTTGGCCATTTTCTCGGATCGTTGCATCTTTTTTTCAACGCTATCCAAATCCTTTAATTGCAATTCTGTTTCAATGATGTCTTTATCACCAATGGGATTGATTTTTCCTTCTTCTCTTAACACATTTTCATCTTCAAAACAACGTATCACATGAATAATGGCACTCACTTCTCTAATATTGGCTAAAAATTTATTACCCAATCCTTCGCCCTTACTTGCACCTTTTACTAAACCTGCGATATCCACAATTTCTAATTGGGTAGGGACCACTCTTGTAGGATTAATCAATTCGGCTAGTTGGCCAATACGGATATCTGGCACATCTACTAAGCCCACATTAGGTTCAATGGTACAAAAACGATAATTACTTGCTTGTGCTTTTGCACTATTACTTACTGCGTTAAATAAGGTTGATTTGCCCACGTTTGGTAAACCCACAATGCCTGCCTGTAAAGCCATGTTATTTTAGATTGTTATGGTTGCAAAAATACAAATCTAATCGCAAAATGGGCTATATTAGTACCATAAACAATTAGATATGGCATTGAATATCATCTGGATAGCATTTTTTGTAATCGCTTTTGTAGTGGCACTCTTTAAATTGATCTTTTTAGGTGATACAGAGATTTTTAAGCTATTAGCAGATGGTTTATTTGATTCCGCTAAATCCTCGGTAATAGATGTGGCTTTCCCCTTAGCTGGTACAATGGTGTTTTTCTTAGGATTAATGAATATTGCAGAAAAAGCGGGAGCGATTCAAAAATTGGCCAAATGGATGAACCCATTCTTAAGTCGTTTATTCCCAGAAGTACCACAAAACCATCCTGCAATGGGGCAAATGGTGATGAATTTTAGCGCCAATATGTTAGGTTTAGACAATGCAGCCACACCATTTGGTTTAAAAGCCATGGAAAGCCTACAAAGTTTAAATCCTGAGAAAGAAAAAGCCACCAATGCACAGATCATGTTCTTAGTCTTGCACACAAGTGGACTCACTATTATCCCATTGACAATTATTTCTTATCGTTTGGCAGCAGGTTCACAAGATGCAGCAAGTATTTTTATCCCATGTGTTTTAGCAACCATTGGCACCACTTTAGCATCTATCATTGTGGTTGGAATTTACCAAAAGCTAAAATGGGATAGGGTATTGATAAGTTGGTTATCAGGATTGGTGATTTTGATGGGCACAGTCTTATTTGCTGTAAATAGTCTTTCACCAGTTCAAAAAGAATTGTTTTCTAAAATAGCAGGGTCAAGTATTTTAATAGGTATTGTAGTTGCTATTATTTTAGGCGGGGCATATAAAAAAGTATCTGTATTTGATGCATTTATTGAAGGTGCAAAAAATGGATTTGATGTCATTGTGAAAATCATTCCTTATTTAGTGGCCATGTTGGTTGCTATTCGTGTATTTAGAGATAGCGGTGCCATGATTTATGTTTTAAATGGCATTAGTTTCTTATTACAGCTTACAGGAATGAATACAGATTTTGTTGGCGCACTTCCTGTTGCTATCATGAAACCTTTAAGTGGGAGTGGGGCAAGAGGGATGATGCTGGATATTTTTCAAACACAGGGTCCAGATTCATTTGTAGGTAAATTAGCATCCATCTTTCAAGGGTCTGCTGATACCACTTTTTATATTATTGCTTTGTATTTTGGAAGCGTTGGTATTAAAAAAGTAAGGTATGCAGTTTGGGCAGGATTATTTGCAGATTTAATAGGCGTGGTGATTGCCATATTTATTGGCTATTCTTTTTTTCATTAAGAAGTAAGATCAGTAAATAATCTTTAAAAGATATTATTTTCCTAAGCTCATCTTAATCACTTCTTCCCATTCAGCTTCTGTAACAGGTTGTACGGATAGTCTGCCTAATCTTACTAAAGCCATATCCTTTAAATTAGTATTGGCTTTTACATCCGCTAATTTGACTGGATGTTTTAGTTTTTTGTGGGGTGCAAAATCTACCGCCAACCATGCAGTCTCTTCGGTCGTTGGATCCTGATAGCTTTCCTTCACTACTTTTGCAATGCCCACAATCTCCATTCCTTCGTTACTATGGTACCAAAATGCTAGATCCCCTTTTTTCATGGATCTTAAATTATTTCTTGCACTATAGTTTCTTACGCCGTCCCAAAAAGTACGCTTGTCTTTGTTGAATTGATCCCAAGAATATTTAAATGGTTCCGATTTGATTAGCCAGTAAGCCATAGGAAGTTTTTAAATGATAAGAAAATATTGTTTAATGTTACCTTATAAGCAAATAAATCTAGTAACCACTTGCAAGTATATCCGCTAAATGAATGACTTTAATTTGTTGTCCATGATGGTTGATACGTCCATCTAAATGCATTAAGCAGCTCATGTCTGTGCTAATAATAAATTCCGCTTCGGTGGCAATTGCGTTGTCAATTTTTTGATCGGCCATAGCCACACTAATGGTGTCATATTTAACTGCAAAGCTACCTCCAAATCCACAACAGGTTTCGGTATCATTCATTTCAACCAATTCAAGTCCTTCTACTTGACTGAGTAATGCTCTTGGTTCTGCTTTGATATTACATTCCCTTAATCCAGCACAACTATCGTGGAAAGTGGCTTTGCCATTGAAGCTAGCTCCTAATTCTGTAATACCTAAAATCTTCACTAAAAATTCAGATAACTCAAAAATTTGAGAGGCCACTTTTTTAGCTGGACTTTGAAAAGCATTATTTTCGAAAAGTTTACCGTAATTATTTCTAATAAATCCAGCGCAACTTGCACTTGGACTTACAATATAATCTGCACCATCAAAATCTTGTACGAATTTTGTACAAACATCTTTTGATTCACCCCAAAAACCTGCATTGAAAGCGGGCTGTCCACAACATGTTTGTTGTGTATTGTAAGCCACAGTACATCCCGCTTTTTCTAATACTTTAACCGTATTAAAAGCAACCTGAGGGTACAATTGATCTATAAAACAAGGAATAAAGAGTTGAACTTTCATAGTCTAAATTAAGGATTTCTTTCCAAAAAAATAAAAAGGCATCCTTTTAAGAAAGAATGCCTTTTAAAAAATGTACCCAACAAATTAAGGTTGAACTTGAAGTCTGGAGATATATTTATCAATACTAAATCCTTTTTCAGATTTTGGATAGTTTTGCTTGATTTGCTTATAGATTTCTAAAGCTGCATCGTTTTTGCCGTTTAATTCTAAGAATGAAGCAGCACGGAATAAATATTCAGATGAAATGGCTTCATCTTCTGGAAAATGTGTTCCAGCTTTTTTATAATATTCTATTGCTTCATCATTTTTCTTTAATTCAGAATAAGCGTCACCAATAGAACCATAGGCTACTGCTTGAACTTGTTTCGCATCTGATGAAAAGTCTTTCAAATACTCAACTGCCTTATTGTAATCTTTTAATCTGTAGTAGCTCATACCTGCATAATAGTGTGCAAGATTAGCCGCTTTTGTTCCACTAAATTCCTTAATGATGTATAAAACACCTTTGCTTGTTGCATCACCTTTTAATACCAATTCAGAAGAATCATTGGCAAAATACTTTTCTGCAACATACATTGCATCTGCTGCTTTTGCTTCTAATGGTTTTTGGTATAATTCAGTATATCCAAAAAAACCTGCAACAGCAATAATTGCTCCTGCAAATAAATAAATGATTAGTTGTTTGTTCTTTAAAGCAACTGGTGCTTGTTCTTGTTGTACTTCGCTCATATAGGTTTGTTAAAATAATTAGTCTACAATAAATGGATAATTCTGATCAATATACACATCCTTCAATAGTTCGCTATCATCTGGCCAAGGACTGTCCTCAGCAAATTTTACAGATGCTTCCACAATACCATTGATTTTTTCATCAATCTCTTGTAAGGTGGCTTCTGTTGCAAATTGATTGTCAAGGATGGTCTTTCTAACTTTGATAATTGGATCTTGATCCTTGTATTCTTCAACCTCATCCTTGGATCTATATTTTTGCGGATCTGATACAGAATGACCTCTGTAACGATAGGTTTTCATTTCTAATAGAGTAGGACCTTCGCCATCTCTTGCGCGCTTAACCGCTCTTGCCACACCTTCATGAACTATTTCTGGTGTCATGCCATCTAATTTATCTGAAGGCATTTCATAAGCGTCAGCTAATTTGTAAATATCAATCACATTGCTTGTTCTTTCAATAGAAGTACCCATGGCGTAGTTATTATTTTCACAAATAAATACAACAGGTAATTTCCACAACATGGCAATGTTAAATACTTCGTGCAACATACCTTGTCTTGCGGCTCCATCCCCAAAGAAACATAATACCACATTCTTAGACCCTCTATATTGTTCTGCAAATGCTAAACCAGCACCAGTACCTATTTGAGCACCTACAATACCATGCCCACCATAAAAGTTGTTTGCTTTATCAAAAAGGTGCATACTTCCGCCTTTTCCTTTTGAACACCCAGTTGCTTTACCATATAATTCGGCCATCGCAGCGTTGGGACTCATCCCTTTAGCAAGTGCTAAACCGTGGTCACGGTAACCGGTAATAAATGGATCTTCATGATTGGTAGCTGTCATACAACCTGCAGCAATTGCTTCCTGGCCATTGTAAACGTGAAAGAACCCACGGATTTTACCCGCCATTTTATACATTTCCTCTGATTTGGATTCAAATTGACGTATTAATTGCATCAATTCATACCAATATAGATAGGTTTCTTTAGAAAATTTTTGCGCCACAGTCCTTATTTTTTGAGTAGCAAATATAGTATTTTAAGACTATAATTTGGCCTTATGCTTCGTTTAAAAATGGATACTTATAATCCGTAGGAGGGTTGAATGTTTCCTTGATTGTTCTTGCACTTAACCAACGGTATAAATTCAATGCACTTCCAGCTTTATCATTCGTGCCAGAGCCTCTTGCTCCACCAAATGGTTGTTGCCCAACCACGGCACCAGTTGGCTTGTCATTGATATAGAAATTTCCAGCAGAATGACGTAATACATTGGTAGCCAATTCAATAGAAGCTCTATCTTGAGAAATAATTGAACCTGTTAAAGCATACTTAGACGTACTATCCAATACTTTTAATGTTTTCTCAAACTGATTTGCTGGATAAGTATAAATTGTTAAAACTGGACCAAATATCTCTTCGCACATGGTGAGGGATTTTGCGTTCTTAGTATCAATCACAGTTGGCTCAACAAACCAACCATTTGATTTGTTTAAGTTACCTCCAACTAAAATCTTTGATTGCTTGTCTTTCTTCACAGCTGCAATGTATTTTGAGATATTGTTGAATGACTTTTCATCAATCACTGCATTCACAAAATTGCTAAAATCTTCAACAGAACCCATTTTCATGGTTTGAACTGTCTTAACCAATTTTGCTTTTACAGCTGCTGCTATATTACTTGGTAAATAAGCTCTTGAAGCAGCAGAACATTTTTGACCTTGGTATTCAAATGCTCCTCTTGCCAAAGCAGTCACAACCGTATCCACATCCGCAGTTGGATGCACCATGACAAAATCTTTACCACCAGTTTCGCCTACAATTCTTGGATAAGATTTATAGATTGGAATATTTTCTCCAATCTGCTTCCACATATGATTAAATACACCTGTTGATCCTGTAAAGTGCACTCCTGCAAAGTCTGGATGCTTAAAGCAAACATCACCCACAGTAGGGCCACTTGTATAAACAATATTGATAACACCATCTGGTAATCCTGCTTCCTTTAAAATACGCATAAACAATTGAGCAGAATAGATTTGTGTATTGGCAGGTTTCCATACCACTACATTTCCACACATGGCAGTAGAAGCTGGCAAATTACCACCAATGGCTGTGAAATTAAATGGTGTAACAGCCAATACAAATCCTTCTAAACCTCTCCATTCCATTCTGTTGTGTATTCCAGGAGAAGAGATAGGTTGTTGTTGATAGATTTGACTTAAAAAATGCACATTGAATCTTAAGAAATCAATTAATTCACATGCAGCATCAATTTCAGCTTGATAGGCATTTTTACTTTGTCCTAACATCGTTGATGCATTCATCTCGAATCTATATTTTGTACCCAATAATTCTGCCGCTTTTAAAAAGATATGTGCTCTAGTTTCCCAAGTCATATTTGACCAATGCTCACGCGCTTTTAAAGCAGATTCAATCGCTTTTTCTACATGCACTTTAGTTCCAATATGGAAATGCCCAAGTACATGCTTGGTTTCATGTGGTGGATGAATCGACATTGTTTTACCTGTTCTCACTGCTTTTCCATTGATATACATCGGTATGTCCAATGTCTTTTTCTTTAGAGAAGCCAATGCTGCTTTTAACGCTTTTCTTTCTGGAGAACCTGGAGCATAATTTAAAACAGGTTCATTTGCTGGTAACGGATAATTAAAATAACCTAGTTGCATAATGTAATGATTAGAGCACAAAAATAAGCATTAAATTAACATGCGTTAGGAACTTATCAATTTTGATTTTGACTTTAACGTATTTTTGTTCCTAAATCATCCTTTATGCAATTTGTCTTGGTCGACCTGCCTGATCGTGTCCATTTTTACCCATTTAGCTTAACTAGAAGTTTGACTGAAATTAGGGTGGGCATTTATACTATAAAAGAGCGTTGGGATGCCTTATTATCTTGCGAATCTCAAGTGTTTACAATTCCCTATTTACAAGGTTTATATCAAGCACCCTTTTTAGAACAGGAGGATGTCGTTTCATATATCAATGCCACTTGCATACCTAATGAAGCCATTAAAAAAGCCATCTTGAATTTGAAAGAAGGTGAAAGCTTATTAGATGAAGATGGAAAATGGATTGCCTCCAATACAAAAGAAAGGGCGATTGGTAATATTTTATTAGGCGACCCCAACGCAAAAAAGACCATCACAGCAAATTTAATTAAAAGTGCGATGCATTTATTACAAATAAATGCAACAATGATTCAATCAGATTTTAATCAAGTGATTGCGAATGGTAGTTCATTAGTGGTAGATGCTGGTAATCGTTTAATTTGTCCTGAAAATATTTTTATTGAACCAGGAGCAGTCTTATCAGGTGTGAGTTTAAACGCAACGGAAGGCCCAATTTATATAGGAAAAAATGCATTGTTAATGGAAGGTGCAGCCATCAGAGGCCCCTTTGCATTGGGAGAAAAATCGGTGGTTAAAATGAATGCATGTATTTATGGTGCCACTTCAGTTGGGCCTTATTGTACCATTGGAGGTGAAATAAAAAATAGCATCCTAATGGGCTATTCCAATAAAGCACACGAGGGTTATCTTGGGGATAGTATCATTGGACAATGGTGTAATATTGGTGCAGGCACCAGTAATAGTAATGTAAAAAATACAGCAGGCCCGATTCAAATTTGGAATCAACACCAAAAGTCATGGGATACGATAGGAAACAAAATGGGCATGTTGGTGGGAGATTACGCCAGATTTGCAATTCAATCCAGTATCAATACTGGTTCTTATATTGGAGTATCGTCGAATATTTATGGCAATGGACTACTTCCAAAAATGATCCCAAATTTTAGCTGGGGCGTAATAAAAGGGTATGTCTTGGACAAAGCAATTGAAGACATCCAAAACTGGAAAAAAATGAAAGGATTTAAAATCACTGCTGCCGAAAAGGAGGTCTTAACGGCCTTGTTTCATATGGAATAGCGCCATTTTTTTGTTACCTTTGAGCCTTCAAATTGATATATATGAGAAAACAAATAGCTGCAGCAAACTGGAAGATGAATTTAAGCCATCATGAAGCTGACAGCTTATTAGATCAATTACTAGCAACTGAACATCATTTATCCTCCAATCAGGCAGTCATTTTTGCAGTACCAGCTATTTATATTTCTTTAGCAGTTCAGAAATTGAATGGTAAACCAAATATTTTTGTAGCAGCTCAAAATTGTCATCAAAAAGCAAATGGTGCTTATACAGGAGAAATTGCAGCTTCCATGTATGCATCGGTTGGCGTGCAACATATCATTCTTGGACATTCCGAAAGACGTGAATTTTTTGCTGAATCAGATACTTTGTTAGCAGAGAAAACAGAAGCCGTTTTAACCATCGGAAGTACCCCAATTTTTTGTTGCGGAGAACCATTGTCAATTAGAGAAGCGGGAACTCAGAATAGTTTTGTGGAAGCACAGTTAAAAAACGCTTTGTTTCAATTATCAGCAGATCAAATTGTAAAAGTGGTGATTGCTTATGAGCCAATTTGGGCCATCGGAACTGGTAAAACTGCAACCAGTGCACAGGCGCAAGAAATTCATGCCTACATCAGGTCTGTATTTGCCGCTCATTATGGTCAAAACATTGCAGATCAGATTTCAATATTATATGGTGGTAGTGTAAAAGCTTCCAATGCAAAAGAAATTTTTTCTCAACCAGATGTGGATGGTGGATTGGTTGGCGGAGCTTCATTAATTGCAACTGAATTTGCAGCCATCATCAACGCACTTAAATCGTAAAAAAAGAATCCTAATTATTACATGAAGAACATAAGAAATTTTTGTATCATCGCCCATATTGATCACGGTAAGAGTACCTTGGCAGATCGCTTATTAGAGCACACCAAGACCATTACAGAACGTGAGATGATGAATCAGGTATTGGATGATATGGATTTAGAGCGAGAGAAAGGTATTACCATTAAGAGCCACGCAATCCAGATTAATTATATCCATAAAGGAGAGACTTATACTTTAAACTTAATTGATACTCCAGGACACGTTGACTTTAGCTATGAAGTGAGTCGTGCATTGGCTGCCTGTGAAGGTGCTTTACTATTAGTAGACGCATCACAGGGTATTCAAGCACAAACTATTAGTAATTTATATTTAGCACTTGATAACAATTTAGAAATCATTCCGGTGATCAACAAGATCGACATGGATGGTGCTAAGATTCCAGAAGTCACAGATCAAATTATTGATTTGATTGGATGTAAACAAGAAGACATCTTATTGGCAAGTGGCCGTTCAGGTATTGGTATTGAAGAAATTTTACAATCGATTGTAGAAAGAATCCCAGCTCCTACAGGTGATACAGAAGCGCCATTACAAGCATTGATCTTTGATAGCGTATTTAATAATTTTAGAGGGATCATTGTTTACTATAGAATTATGAATGGGGTCTTGAAAAAGAACGATAAAATTAAATTTGTCGCTTCTGGCAGAGAATATATTGCAGATGAAGTGGGTGTTTTAAAATTAGCCATGACACCAAAGGCCGAAGTAAGAGCAGGTGATGTAGGTTATATTATCACAGGTATCAAAGTGGCTAAGGAAGTTAAAGTAGGAGACACCATCACTTTGGCCAATAATCCTGGCCCAATGATTCATGGCTTTGAGGAAGTAAAACCAATGGTATTCTCTGGTATCTATCCAGTGAACACAGATGAATTTGAGGAGTTAAGAGAATGCATGGATAAGTTACAATTGAATGATGCTTCTTTAACGTTTGAATTAGAAACTTCTCAAGCATTAGGATTTGGATTCCGTTGTGGATTCCTTGGACTATTGCATATGGAGATTGTACAAGAACGTTTAGAACGCGAGTTCAATCAAACAGTTATCACAACTGTCCCTAACGTAAGTTTTATTGCATACACTACAAGAGACGAAAAGATCATTGTCAATAATCCAACCGAGATGCCAGATCCAGTAAAGATCAAACGTATCGAAGAACCATTTATTAGAGCTCAAATTATTACTACACCTGACTATATTGGTAATATCATCACTCTATGTTTAGGCAAGAGAGGAATGTTGATTAATCAGAGTTATCTTACACCAACTAGGGTTGAATTGATTTTTGAAATGCCTTTAACCGAGATTGTATTTGATTTTTATGATAAGTTAAAGAGTCAAACAAGAGGCTATGCTTCTTTTGATTATACGCAGATTGGATTTAGAGATGCAGATATTGTAAAGATGGATATCTTATTGAACAATGAAAAAGTAGATGCGTTGAGTGCTTTAATTCATAGAGGTAAATCTGCTGAATTTGGTCGTAAACTTTGTGAGAAATTAAAAGATTTATTGACGAAGCAACAATTCCAAATTGCTATTCAGGCTGCTATTGGTGCAAAAGTAGTTGCGAGAGAGAATATCTCTGCAATGCGAAAGGATGTAACAGCTAAATGTTATGGTGGTGATATTAGCCGTAAACGTAAATTATTAGAGAAGCAAAAAGAAGGTAAAAAGAGAATGCGTCAAATAGGTAATGTAGAAATCCCACAAGAAGCTTTCTTGGCGGTTTTGAAATTAGATTAAACTTTATAATGCTTGGGCAAACTGCAATAGATGATCATAACGGTCATCTATTTTAGTACCTGGGAAAGGCGCTTCTGGATTGGTTGTTGCTAAGTAGACAGTATACATGCCTACATTACGACCGAATTCCATATCTGACATTCGATTACCCACCATGATTGACTTTGTAAAATCAATTGAAGGAAATTGCTCCTTGGCTTGAAAAGCCATACCAGGTTGAGGTTTTCTATTGAATGACCCATTATCTAAGTCCGAGCAATAAAAAATAGCATCTATTCTTCCACCCAATTCAGAAATAGACTGTGTCATATTTTCATGAATCTTGGCTAAATCGGCATCGGTCATCCATCCTTTACCAATGCCCTTTTGATTGGTTACGATAATAATTCTAGAAAATTTTTGAGCGAGTAAGGGTAGAGCAGCTACACTTTCTGCATAAAATTTGAATTCAGACCAATTCCGAATATAATCTTCTTTTTTTTCATGATTGATCACGCCATCACGATCTAAAAATAAAGTCCAATCTTCTGTGATATGTAAATCGCCTAACATCTATTTACCGAAAATATTTTCTTCGACTAGTTCACAAATAATATGACCTACTAATATATGCGACTCCTGTATTCTTGGAGTAGTCGTTGAAGGTATATTGATTAAGAAATCGCTTAATGTTTTCATCTTTCCTCCTGAAGCGCCAGTGAATCCAACAGTGACAACACCAATCGATTTTGCCATTTCAAATGCTTTAACAATATTTCCTGAATTACCAGAAGTACTAATACCTACCAATACATCTCCTGGTTTTGCAAGCCCTTCTAATAATCTTGCATAAATCACATCATAACTATAATCATTTGCCACTGCAGTTAAATAAGAACTATTGCAATGTAAGGCGTCCGAAGGAAGTGCTTTTCTGTCCTTGTAAAAACGACCAGAAAATTCTGCTGCTAAATGTTGTGCATCTGCTGCGCTTCCGCCATTGCCTGCAAAATAGACTGCATTCCCTTGTTTAAAAGCATGGGTAATAGCGTGTACAATCTTCTCAATTTCTAACATCAATTGTTCGTCCTTCAATAAAGCTTGCTTTACTTGAATAGAACCTTCAATGATGGATTGTATTTGTGGTCTTGACATAGCGTTTGATTTTAGAGATTATACTTGCTGATATAAAGTTAAAAAAGATTGTCTCATTTGTTCCCAACTATATTTTTTCTTTTCTGATATTAAATGAGGCATAAAATGTGCTGTACCTCTTTCGTATAATTGAAGAATACCTTCTGCAATGGAGTTTGGATTAGGCTCAACAACTAAGCCAACTTTATCATGAGGTACTGTATCTGCTAAGCCACCTACATTGGTCACTAACATTGGCTTTAAAAAATGATAGGCCATTGGAGTCACACCACTTTGTGTTGCATTCCGATAAGGCTGAATGATAAAGTCTGCTGCTGATACATATAGTTTTACATCTCTTTCACCTATATATTCATTGTACACGGAGATTGTATCAGATAAACCTAGTGCTTTAATTTGGTCTAAATAAGGGGTAGGAGACTCATAAAATTCACCTGCAATCACTAATTTAATGCCTGCAGCTTTAATTGCAGGATGCGTCATGGCTTCAATTAATAAATCTAAACCTTTATAAGCCCTCACAAAACCGAAAAATAAAATGACTTTATCAGCGTCTGCTAGATTTAATAATTTTCTTGCATCTGCTGTGGGCATGGCTTCTCCAAAATGATCATAAATAGGATGGGGTGATACGCAAGATGGTTTATTTGTAAACAATTTTACATCTTCTTGTACTTTTTTACTCATGGTTAAAAAACCATCCACAGCGCGCACAAAATACTTTGTCAATAAGGTATCCCCAATTCTTTTTTCATGTGGAATCATATTGTCCACTATAGCAATGACTTTGGTATGTTTATTCCATTTTACAATACTTAAAATAGTCCCTAAAGCAGGTGCTAAAAAAGGTATCCAATAACGTACGATAATTAAATCGGGACGTTCGTTTTTAATTTTTAAACCAACCTTAATCCAATTGAATGGATTGATGGAATTAATAGCTACATCAATCGAAAGCCCTTTAGGTGCTGGATCAGTGGAATATTGTGTGGATCCTGGGAATAAAAAATTGGGGTATTGTAAGGAGAAGGTATACAGCTTGGTTTTGATAGAAGCTTGCATGAAACTTTGGGCTAGTTTTTCATCAAAAGCAGCAAGGTTGCCTCTTAATGGCCAAGCTGGCCCCATAATGATCAATTGATCTACCATCCTTGTGTCTCCTCAATTAAATACGTATTTCTGTCTACTGCACTTCGATTCACTAACTCTGCAATAAAACCTGCTAAAAATAATTGCGTACCAATGATCATGGAAGTCAGTGCAATAAAAAAAGCTGGCTTATTGGTAATACTTGTTTCAGGGTCAATGAATTTCGCTATAGAGATATATAAAACAGATACAAATCCTACAAAAAAGAAGAGTGATCCTAGTAAACCAAAAAATTGCATTGGTTTTTTACCAAATTTGGATAAAAACTGGATGGTCAATAAATCTAAAAATCCATTGACAAATCTTTCCCATCCAAATTTCGTATGTCCGTATTTTCTTGCCTGATGTTGCACTACTTTTTCACCAATCCTTTTAAATCCAGCCCATTTAGCAAGGATAGGTATGTAACGGTGCATCTCTCCAAATACTTCAATGCTTTTAACAACTTTTAATTGATAGGCTTTAATTCCACAATTAAAATCATGTAAATGAATGCCTGAGCTTTTGCTTGCAACCGCATTGTATAATTTAGAAGGAATATTTTTTGTGAAAGTATTATCAAAACGTTTCTTTTTCCATCCGCTTACTAAATGATATCCCTGATCCATGATCATGGTATAAAATTCAGGTATTTCATCGGGACTATCTTGAAGGTCTGCATCCATGGTCATGACCATATCACCTTGCGCTGCTTTAAAGCCCTCATTCAATGCTGCAGATTTTCCATAATTGCGTTGGAACTTGATGCCCTTTAATTGTGGATATTGATTGCGTAAATTGGCGATTACCTCCCAACTTCCGTCATCACTTCCGTCGTCAATCATAATCACTTCGTAGGTATATGCGTTGTCCTCCATGACACGATGAATCCAGGCCATTAATTCTGGCAAAGATTCAGCTTCATTGAATAAAGGTATAACGACAGATATCTGCATATTATAATGATTGATCGATAGATTGATTGTCTTCCACTTTTGATTGCACTGCACTAAATGGATCTACTGGGTTTTTCTTTGCAACAGCAGCTCCAATTAAAGAACCTATTGCACCTAAAAATCCCGTTCCAAAAATAGCACCAGCAATAGCAAATGGAAGGAATAATTTCTTAGTCATTGCTATTCCTTGTTCAATCATCTCGTCTGTCAACTTTGGATTTTTTGCCATTTCAACCCTAGACATTTCAATGATTTTATCAACCATATCAGGAAATAAAACATATAAAGCAAGAAGCGTGTAAATAACTGTAATGACAATTACGACTGCGGTTGTTTTAAAACCATGGGCAAAAATATTACCAAAAGTGACGTTGTTATCACTTTGATTCGCGAACAAAACATTACCATATATAATACCACCAATCAAGATAGCATAACTCAACCAGTTTAACCATTGTGTGGTATATAAGTTAAACACATAAATAATGATGCTAAATAAAATAGAGATACCTCCTAAAATAGCGCCTTTAATAATATGAGAAGTAATTTGTTTTTCCATGTGTATTTTTTAAAAAATGTGATTAATGTTATTTTATAAATTGATTGTAAGGCTATTCATTACTTAAATGCAATTTTCCTTTTGCATAAGTTCCAACAACCTTACCTTTTAATGCTTTATCCCAGAATGGATTGTTAGCAGATTTGCTTTTGGATGTTGCTTTTAATGGCGTAATGGCTGTTTCACGATTAAAAAGTGTAAGGTCTACTTGTTGACCTTCTTGAATAACAGATTTACCTAAGTTAAAAATCTCTCTTGCATGATTGGATAACAAATTGGCGATGGCTTCGTCTTTTAGTTTTGGGAATAAATGATTGATGGTTGAATAGGTTGTTTCGATACAAGCGATACCTGCATGCGCATATTCAAATTCAATTGTTTTTCCATCCCAATCCTGCGGTTGATGGTGTGCACTAATACAATCTACTACACCTCTTTGAACTGCATCTTGTAAAGCTAGTTGGTCTGCTTTAGTTCTTAATGGTGGATACACTTTTAATAAGGTATCATAGGTCGTAAGATCTGTTTCATTAAAATACAAATGGTAGGGAGTGACACTGCATGTTAGTGCAAGTCCTGCTTTTTTACCAGCCTCAATTAATGCGATACCTTTTGCGGTACTAACCCCTGTGATATGTAATTTTGAATTGGAATATTTTAATAACTCAATGTCTCTTGCAATCATCAATTCTTCGGCAATCGCAGGAATACCTGGAAGTCCAATTTGAGTAGATGTAATGCCTTCATTCATTAAGCCAATGCTACCCATGCTCTTGTCAATTGGCATTTGTATCACCACACCATCAAATGTTTTGACATATTGAAGTGCTTTTAAGAAAAGTAAAGTGGATTGAACAGGATATAGGCCATCACTCAAAGCAACTGCTCCAGCTTGATGCATATCTATCATCTCTGCCAAATCTTTTCCTTCTATTTTCTTGGACAATGCCCCGATGGGTAAAATTTGAATTGGTAAATGTTGTTGCTGTTGAACAATATAATTGACCTGTGTTTTATTATCAATTACTGGATGCGTATTTGGAACTACAAATACCGTCGTAAATCCACCAGCTTGAGCAGCAGCGGCACCAGTCATTAAGGTCTCTTTATGTTCAAAGCCTGGATCACAAAAATTGGTGAATGGATCTACCCATCCAGTGCTTACAATTGTGCCTGGTAGATCGACAATTTGGTCTGCTTTTCCGTCGTAATGATCTTGAATTGAAACTAATACTGCGTCTTGAAGAAGGATATCTTTTACTTGGCCGTTAAATGGCGAATGCTGATCAGCAATTTTGACTTGCCTGAGAAGAATTGTCATCGAGTCAATGAATTTGATGCAATATACTTCGTTTTTACTAATTGATGGGATATTTAGGCCTCAATTAGCATGATTTTACTTGAATTAGCGTATCTGCATGGGTCGTATTGGACAGATACAAGTCCCTCTATTATGGGTTTATTGAGTTAACTTCGTCCCCATGACTTTTGACCAATTAAATATCAATTCTCCCTTAGCCAGGGCCTTAGAAGATTTATGTTATACCCATCCCACAACCATACAACACCGTGTTTTCCCTGTCGTGATGTCTGGAAGAGATGTTTGCGGTATAGCCCAAACTGGAACGGGTAAAACTTTTGCCTATTTGTTACCCTGCCTTAGGCAATGGAAATTTGATAAAAATAAAGATCCACAAATTTTAATCATTGTGCCAACAAGAGAATTGGTGGTACAAGTGGTTGAGGCAGTTAAAAAATTAACGCCTTATATGAGCGTGATTACGGTAGGTGTATTTGGAGGAGTGAATATCAATACACAGCAAATAGAAGTAGAAAAAGGAGTAGACGTTTTAGTGGCAACTCCAGGAAGATTGTTTGATTTAATAATGAATGGTGCGCTTAAAACAAAATACATTAAGAAGGTAGTCATAGATGAAATGGATGAAATGTTGAATCTAGGATTTAGAAAACAAATCACCAATATTTTAGAACTTGTCCCTGCTAAAAGACAAAATTTATTATTTTCTGCCACCATTACAGAGGATGTAGAAAAATTAATGAATGATTATTTTAATGAACCAGTTAGGGTAGAAGCAGCACCAACAGGTACCCCGCTCGAGAACATCATTCAAATAGGGTATGACCTTCCCAATTTTAATACCAAAGTTAATTTATTAGAGCAGCTTTTAAGTGAAGATGAAAGCATGACCAAGGTGTTGATATTTGCTGCAACAAAAAGTTTAGCAGACCAATTGTATGATCAATTGATCGAAAAATTCCCAGATATCGTTGGTGTCATTCACTCCAATAAAGAACAAAATTATCGTTTTAATACAGTGAATCAATTTAAAGCAGGTGTCTTTAAATATATCATTGCAACCGATGTAATGGCACGTGGTATTGACGTTGCAGAGGTGACGCATGTCATTAACTTTGACACACCTGATGTGCCAGAAAATTATATCCACCGTATTGGACGAACTGGACGTGCAGATAAAAAAGGAATTGCAATCACTTTTATCACAAAAAATGAAGCTAAACAAAAACTAGCTATCGAGACCTTGATGAAGCAACCAATACCAATGGAAGTGTTACCAGCCGATCTCGAAATATCTACTGTGTTGACGGAGGATGAAATTCCAAAAGTAAGGATGAAAATCATTCAAATTAAGTTGCCAAAAAAAGAAGATGTTGGTCCTGCTTTTCATGAGAAATCTGAAAAGAATAAAAAAGTGAATGTCCGAAAGAACTACAAAGAGACGATGCAGAAAAAATATGGTAAACCAAAAACGCGTGGCGCTAAAAAATAAAATAGCCCTTAAAGAGTATAAGGGCTATTTTATTTTAGTCTAATGATTTTTTCGAGGCCACCCAAAAACGGTGGCCTCGATTTTTATTTATACCCTAAAGAAAAAAAAAGGGAATTGATAGCTCTAGAATCTTTCCAATCCAGCAAAGAAGAAATTTCCTTCAATAGCTGCGTTCTCATCACTGTCACTTCCGTGAACTGCATTCTCACCAATAGAAGCTGCAAACTTTTTACGGATAGTGCCTTCTTCAGCCTGAGCTGGGTTAGTTGCCCCAATTAAGGTTCTGAAATCTGCCACTGCATTGTCTTTTTCTAAGATAGCAGCTACAATCGGGCCACTGCTCATAAAAACTACCAATTCTTGGTAAAAAGGTCTTTCCTTGTGTACTTCATAAAATGTACCAGCTTGTGCAGGTGATAAGTGAATCCACTTCATTGCTTTTACAGAAAAACCAGCTTTGATGATTTGATCTAATATAGCACCAGTATACCCTTTAGAAGTTGCATCTGGTTTAATCATTGTAAATGTTTTGTTACTCATATCTATTTTTTATATTGTTTCTAATTGTGGGCGCAAAATTACTGAAAAACATCCGATTTATGTTAAATTTGTGCACTTATGCAATCAATTGAACAATTCTATCCTTTTTTACAACAACCTTTTAAAGCCGTTATCACTGCTCATCAGAAACCTGATGGCGATGCAATGGGTTCTAGCTTAGCTTTATACCATTTTTTAATCCAATTAGGCCACGATGTAACAGTCGTTTCGCCTACCAATTGGGCGCCCTTTTTAGATTGGATGCCTGGGACGGACAAAGTAGTTGATTATGAGAGCAATAGATCTAAAGCAACTGAATTGGTTCAAGCTGCAGATTTCATATTTTGTTTAGACTTCAACATCCTTCATCGTACCAAAAACATGGAGTCGGTGATTAGAGACGCAAATGCCATTAAAATATTGGTGGATCACCATCAACAACCAGATACAGCAAGTTTTGGCTACGGAATTAGTGATGTAAAAATGAGCTCCACCTGTGAAATGATTTATGATATCATAGTGCAATCAGGTCATAGCAATTTGATTAATATAGACATCGCAACAGCCTTATATACAGGGTTAATGACAGATACGGGCTCATTTAGGTTCCCATCCACCACTGCATCCGTGCATAAAATTGTGGCTCATTTGAAGGAAGTAGGGCTTCAACATTCAAAAATTCACGAAAATATATATGACCAATCCTCAGAAGGTCGGTTAAAGTTCATGGGAAATGCTTTTTTAAACAGAATGCATGTATTTCCTGAATTTAAAACAGCTGTGATGGCCATTCCTAAAACAGATATCTATAAATACGAACTTAAAACAGGGGATACAGAAGGACTGGTTAACTATCTTTTATCCATTCATGGTATCAAATTTGCCGCTATTGTAATTGATAGGGAAGAGGAAAGAAAGTGGAGTTTTAGGAGCAAAGGTAACTTTGATGTTAATATATTTGCAAGAACACATTTTGAGGGTGGAGGCCATGCAAATGCTGCAGGCGGAAGTTCAAAAAAATCTGTGGACGAAACTTTTCAAGATTTTAAAAACATATTAGAAACATATAAATCTCAATTAACACAATTAAACTAAAATGATCAAATCAACATTAAAATTAGTAGCTGCAATTGTATTGTTTGCAAGTTGTAACAGTTACGAAAAAGCACCTTCAGGCATGATGTACAAAATTACACATGGTGCTGGTAATCAGAAAAAATTAGAACAAGGCCAATTTGTAAAAATCAATATTGAATACAAATTAAAAAGTAAGGATACCACATTGAGTACAACTTTTGGTCTAATACCAGTCTATTTCCCAGTTGATACTGCAAGCTTAGGTCAATATACTTTTACTGAAATCTTAATGAAATGTAAGAAAGGTGATAAGGTTGAGTTCTCTTTAAGCCTTGATACACTTGCTAAAATGGGTGTATTGCAATTAAACGACATCTTTAAAACAAAAGATATTGTTTTAGGTAAAGCAGAAATCTTAGATGTATTCACTGATGTTGCAAAAGTAGATGCGGATTACAAATTGGAAACTGAAAAAGAAAAGAAAAGAGAAATTGATGCGATTAAAGCACATTTAGCAAAAAATAAAATCACTGCAGTTGAATCTCCAGAAGGTGTATTTGTAGTATTAAAAGATGCAGGAGATGCTGCTAATAAAATTGATACAACTAAGATTGCTAGTGTTTATTACAAAGGCTACACCATTGCTGGTGAAACTTTTGATACCAATATCAAACCAAATGATTCTACAGCAAAACCATTTGATGTAAATATCGGAACTGGTGGCGTCATTCCAGGTTGGGAAATTGGATTAAAATATTTTGGTAAAGGTGGAAAGGGTACTATCTATGTTCCTGCAATGTTGGCTTATGGCCCTCAAGCTAATGGATCTATCAAGCCTTATTCTAACTTAGTTTTCGATCTTGATATTCAAGATGTTACAAAAAAAGAAGTCGGAAAAAAATAAGTTGAATCGATTCGACGAAAAAAAGGCCAAATTTTATTTGGCCTTTTTTTTATGCGTTCATTTTTGCTATAAGTAAAATCGCTTCCTTGGCTTCTTTGACATCATGCACCCTTAAGATATTGGCACCGCCTTGTAATCCAATTGTATTTAGTACCGTTGTGCCATTCAATGCGGCATCTGCATCAACCCCTAATGTTTTATAAATACTTGATTTTCTGGAAACCCCTAAAAGGATGGGCAAATTCAAGGATTTTAATTCTGCAAGTGATTTAACTATTGTAAAATTTTCTTCTATCGTTTTACTAAAACCAAAACCTGGATCCATGATCCATTCTGTTAATCCCATTTCCAAAAATTGACTTTTTTTATGCATAAAGAACTCCTTCAAAGTTCCCATGATATTGGTTCTAGCTTCAACCTCATGCATTGAACCTGGGCCTCCTGTTTGATGCATACCAATATAGCCAACCTGATTGGCAACGACCATCGGGATCATCTTAGAATCAAAATTGCCACAACTGATGTCATTAACCAATAATGCACCTGCATTGATTGCAGCTCTTGCAACAACTGCATGGTAGGTATCAACGGAGATAGGTATTTGTGGTATGCCTGCATGAATTGCTTTGATCATGGGTACCACTCGTTCTATTTCAATTGCTTCAGAAATCAGTTCAGCGCCTGGTCTTGTACTTTGTCCTCCAATATCAATTATACTAGCACCAAAATTGACCATCTCAATAGCCTTTTGAACCCCTAAGTCAATTGCTTCCATTCTGCTCCCTTTAAAAAAAGAATCTGGAGTCGCATTCAAAATACCCATTACGAGGGGGGTCGTTAAGTCAAGTACCGTATCCTTTAAATGGATTTTAAACATAGTTTTAATTTAAGGGCCTTATTGATTATCTTGCAACTGTCCAAAGATATTAACTAACCGTGTAATTTGCTTTTTTTCATGAGTCAAACTTCTGCACAATATGATCTAGCAATCGCTTCTTGTAGCGATATTTTTATTAAGAAGACCAAAGATTATGGTACTGCATGGCGTGTGCTAAGAATCATTTCGGTGGTAGACCAGATTTTTATTAAAGCATTAAGAATTAGAACCATTCAAGATAAAGGCTTTCAAAAAGTAGACGACGGTATTCAAGATGAATTTAAAGGCATTATCAATTACGCAGTCATTGGATTGATACAACTAAAATTAGATGACCCTAAGGTAGAAGATATGCCTGTTGCTCAGGTGCAAGAATTATACCAGCAAAATGTTGATTTTGCTAAATCTACCATGCTAGATAAAAACCATGATTATGGTGAGGCCTGGCGTGATATGAGTCAAGAAAGCTATGCAGATTTGATCTTGGTAAAACTATTGCGTATTCGACAAATTTTAACCAATGATGGTAAGACTTTGATTAGCGAAGGGATAGATGCCAATTTTGTAGATATATTAAACTACGCCAGTTTTGCTTTGATACAAATTTCTGAAGGAAAACATTAATTCTATGCAAGCATTTTTGAAAGTTTTAAGATGGTCTGTTGGACTATTATTTATTTTCTCTGGATTGATCAAAGCCAATGATCCTCTTGGTTTGAGTTACAAAATGCAAGAATTTTTTGAAGTTTGGGGGATTGCTTTTTTAGATGATTACAGTCTTGCATTTGCCTTTTGCATGAATACCCTTGAAATTGTCGCAGGTATTGCGCTGTTAATTAAATTTCCTTATAAACAAACCTTATGGTTATTACTAGGATTGATTGTATTCTTTACATTCCTTACTGGTTATGCTTTGTTTTCTGGAAAAATTAAAACATGCGGTTGTTTTGGGGATTGTATTCCACTGACGCCAAAAGTTTCATTCATTAAAGATTTGGTATTGATGTTTGCCATTATCATCTTACTCTTTAATCATAAAAAAGTAAAGAGTAATATGCATAAAGCTTTAGGTATATTCCTATTAATACTATCAACAGGGGCAGTGGGCTATGGACAATACTACGTGTTACAACATCTACCATTCATAGACTGCTTACCTTATAAAAGAGGCAATGATATTCAGGAACAAATGAAAACTCCTGCTGGCGCAGTTCCAGACAGTGTGTCCATTCAAATGTCTTTTAAAAAGAATGGTAAAAATGTTCAATTTGATATCAATCAATTTCCAACAGATTTTGATAGTACTTATGTGTACCAAGACCGAAAGGAAGTATTGATCCAGAAAGGGAATGGTCTAGTGGCTAAAATTATTGATTTCAGTTTATTCACCATGGACAATGTAGATACGACTCAAGCATTGTTCAATACCAAAAATCCTTATGTACTTATTTTTGCTGGCAATATAGATGCCTCGGTGCCATGGGAAACACTTATTTCCACGATACAAGAAAAACATCAACAGGTTTATTTAATCACTGCTGATAAAGCAAATGCTTTGCAACTTAAGCTCAATATTCCAGTCTTAGTAGGGGATATGACCATGATCAAGACTGCCGCCAGAGTTTGGCCAACTGTGGTGATTATGAATGGATCAATGATTATGGAGAAGCAAAGCTATATCGACTTCCTAAAAAAATAGGTGATCAGTTTTAATGATTTAAATCGTAACTTAGGAAAACAAGTCTACTTAAATCCTATTTTATGTCAAAAATCAATGCTATTTTAGAAAAAAAAGGGCCGCATTTTAATATTGTTGCTCCGACTACGCCTGTTTTGGATGCATTAACTATTATGCAATCCGAGAATTTAAGTTATGTAGTTGTCATGGAGGACAATCAATTTCTTGGTATCATGTCGGAAAGAGACTATTCACATAAAATTAAACTACAAGGACGACATTCAGATTCAACCACTGTGAAAGAAATCATGACAAAAGATTTACCTGTCATTGGATTACAAGAAGAATTAGAACGTTGTATGATTTTGATGAATGTGTATAAAACAAGGTATTTACCTGTTTTTGATAAAATTGAATTTAAAGGTATTATTACAATGAATGACTTAATGCGAGATGTTTTGGAAAAGAAAAAGTAGCAATACTTTTCTTATTTAATGACTACATCTATAATTACTTTTTCACCCATTTTTTCATTGACCCTTTCAATGATTTGAACTTTTTGAAAACCCAATTCATTTTTAAGTGGCCCTATATTGGTATGAATAAATAATTTTTGATCAAAAATATAAATCTTCTCAGTGTATTTAGCAACAGTAACGCCCATAATTTCTTCCCAAACAGCTTCAATCTGAACCGCTCTAATACCATTTTTTAATTTGGTATTCTCTTGCACCATTTGTTTTAATGCATCGCCAATCTTGAATGTTGCCATATTGCTAAATTACAATTTTATAATTCAATCAGTTGGAAATTTTCTACGTATCTACCTAATAAATCCGCTACACGTGCCTTGTGCGTATCTGTTATAAACACAGGACCATCGGTGGATGTAGCAACCCAGCTTAATAAATGCGCCATTCTTTGTTCATCTAATTTTTCAAAAATATCATCCATCAATAAAATAGGAGAGAAGCCTTTTACCTTTTTCAATAATTCCCATTCTGCCAATCGAATGGCAAACAATAAACTTTTTCTTTGCCCCTGAGACGCTTCTTGTTTAAAAGACTGCTCTTGTATTGTAATGATTAAATCATCCTTATGAATGCCTAAAGTTGTTCTTTGCATTGCTTTGTCTTTTGGCAAAGCTTGATTCAATAAATCCTGAAACTGATTATTTTGAAGACTTGATTGATACTGAATTTGAATTGCGTCCGCATTACCTGCAATAGAAACATAAAGTTGCTGCACAATAGGCAACCATTCATTTAATAATGTTGTTCTTATTTCAAAAATTGGTACACCATATTCCACCAATTGTTGATCCAATGTGCTTAATAAAGTTTCATCTATAGTACCTTGTTCTGCAGACCACTTTAAAAGGCTATTTCTTTGCTGAAGTACTTTATTGTATTGTATCAATAAACGTAAATAATTCGCATCAATTTGTGACAACAAACTATCCATCAACTTTCTTCTTTCTTCGCTTGTACCTGTGATAATTTGTACATCATCTGGAGCAATCATTACGGTTGGTATTTTCCCAATATGTTGAGACAATTTTGAATATAGCTCTTCATCAAAATAAAATTCCTTCTTACCTGTTTCTCTTAAAATACAAGTGACTTGAGCCACATTTCCACTGAAATCAAATTGACCATCTACCCGCATTCCTTGAAAAGCATGATGGACATTTTGCGCATCGGGTCGGTTAAAGTAACTTTTTGTGAAAGAGAGGTAATAGATTGCGTCTAAAATATTCGTTTTTCCTGTTCCATTCGCTCCTACAATACCTACGATTCTTGTATTAAATTCAAACTGCTTTTGAATATAATTTCTAAATTGGGTAAGTGATAGTGTTTTTAAGGACAGCATAGCTGCAATTTACATCAGAAAAAGCTGTATTTTTAGTCAAATTTTAAGGAATGATCCTAATCAGTGAGCAACAACTTCCAAGCATTATCAAAAGGCTGTCTCATCAAATTTTGGAGACCCATCCAGGCCTGGATAACACGGTAATCATCGGCCTGCAACCAAGAGGTGTTTTTTTAAGTGATCGCATTGTAGCTGCCTTACACCAAGAACTTCCTGCAGATCAGGTGGTATATGGTAAATTAGATATTACTTTTTATAGGGATGATATTAGAAGGGAATTGCATGTTGCAACCCAGACGGATCTTCCATTTAGTATTGAGGGCAAAACCGTGATTTTGATAGACGATGTCCTATTCACTGGCCGAACCATTAGAGCTGCTTTAGATGCATTAATGTCCTTTGGCCGCCCTTCCAAAGTAAAATTATGCGTCTTAGTAGACCGTAAACCAAGTAGAGAATTGCCTATTCAACCCGACTTTTCAGGTAAGGAAATGGATACTTTGACCCCTTTTAAGGTAAAAGTTAGATGGAAAGAAAATGACGGAGTGGACGATGTAATCTTGTTAGATCAATAAAATATATTAATTTTGTTTTTTAATGGCACTATCTACCAAACATCTTCTTGGTATCAAGGACCTCCAAACGGAGGATATTCAACTTATTTTATCTACAGCAACTCAATTTAAAGAAGTCCTTCAGAGACCAGTTAAAAAAGTACCGACACTCAGAGACGTCACGATTGTCAACCTTTTTTACGAAAATTCTACCCGAACAAGAATCTCATTTGAATTAGCAGAAAAACGCTTGTCTGCCGATGTGGTCAATTTTACCGTATCAAGTTCTTCAGCAGCGAAAGGAGAAACATTGTTGGATACGGTGAATAATATCCTGAGTATGAAAGTGGACATGGTGGTCATGCGACACAGCGCTTCAGGTGCCCCACATTATTTGTCAAAACATATCGATGCTCCAATTATCAATGCAGGAGATGGCATCAATGAACATCCAACACAAGCCTTATTAGATGCCTTTTCAATGCAAGAACAACTAGGCAAAATTGAAGGCTTGAAAGTAGCTATCATAGGCGATATCATGCATAGCAGGGTTGCTTTAAGTAATATCTATCTTCTAAAGAAAATGGGCGCAGAGGTGATGGTTTCTGGGCCACCTACTTTAATTCCAACCTACTTACAAGAAGCATTGGGTATTCAAGTAGAATATAATATTGATAAAGCGCTTGCTTGGTGCGATGTGGCGAATGTCCTTAGAATTCAATTAGAACGTCAAAATCAACCTCTATTCTCATCTCTAAGGGAATACAACTTAGCTTATGGTATTACAAAGGCAAGACTTCAAAAATTAAATAAAGAAATTTTAATCATGCATCCAGGCCCAATCAATAGAGGGGTAGAAATGGATAGCGATGTGGCAGATGGTCAACAATCTATTATTTTAGATCAAGTAGAAAATGGAGTCGCTGTGAGAATGGCTTGTTTATACCTTTTAACAGGACGAACTAACCCTTAAATTATGCAGAAGCAAAGAATTTGTTTATTCCCAGGTACTTTTGATCCGGTTACACTAGGTCATATTGATATCATTAATCGCTCACTTCCTTTGTTCGACAAGGTCATTGTTGGTATTGGAATTAATGCTGCTAAAGATCCAATGTTTAGCGCAGAACAAAGAAAACAATGGTTTGAAGAAATTTATAAAGATGAACCGAAAGTAGAGGCAGTGACCTATGATGGTCTAACCATTAAATATTGTCAATCGATTGGTGCTCATTTTATTTTGAGAGGGATTCGATATGTGAGTGACTTTGAATATGAAAAAACCATTGCGGATGCCAATAGAACAATGGATCGCCATATAGAAACCATCTTTTTAACAGGCGAACCAAAATTCACTTCGGTTGCATCTACTATTGTAAGAGATATAATTAGAAATGGCGGTGATGCTTCACCATTCTTACCGGATGTTGTTATTCATTCATTGAAGTAAGAAAAGATGCCATCACTTGTTTTATAGTTTCATAAGTTTTTGCTAGATAGGGGGCAATGTCCTCTTTTTTAACCCATGCAATGGCTTCTATATCCTCCTCTGTTTGTGGGATTCCATCTTGTAATTGATCTGTCGTCATTTTGTACCAATAAGTGGTTTTCTCCACTTCAGAATTAAAGTAGATGTCATGGTAACGATGTGTAGTTGTTAAAATTAAGTCGCCCAAAACAAGATTGCTCACTCCGGTTTCTTCCATGACTTCTCTTAAAGCACATGCTTCGATTGTTTCGTTTGGATCTAGTTTTCCTTTTGGCAAATCCCAAAAGCCTCTTCTAAAGATCCAGAGTATCTCCTTATTGGGATTTACTACAATGCCTCCCGCTGCAATGATTGGTGTCAACATAAAATGTGTATAGTATTTAGTAACTCTTGCAAAAATATTGCCTTTTTGACGGTAAATTCGTGCCAAACCTAGGATATGACAAACGAAAAAGCTGTCGCAGAAAAGTTATTACAAGTTAGTGCTATAAAGTTAAACCCAAATGACCCATTTACATGGGCAAGTGGATGGAAAAGTCCAATTTATTGTGATAATCGTAAAGTACTCTCTTTCCCCTATGTCCGTGACTTTATAAAAAGCGAAATGTGCAATGTCATTTTTGAAAAGTTTGAAGGGGCCGATATGTTAGCAGGGGTAGCTACCGCAGGTATTCCTTGGGGTGCCATGGCTGCTGACCAATTAAAATTACCTTATATCTATGTGCGTCCAAAACCAAAAGAGCATGGTTTGGGTAATCAGATAGAAGGGGCATACGCAAGCACGAATAAAATTTTAGTGATAGAAGATTTAATTTCTACTGGTAAAAGTAGTTTGCAAGTAGTAGATGTCTTAAGAAATGCTGGATTAGAAGTAGTGGGTATGGTATCCATATTTAATTATGGTTTCCAAATTGCAGAAGATGCATTTAAAGCAGCTGGAGTGCCATATGTTTCATTAACCAATTATGCAAGCTTGATAGAGTTAGCAGTTGAAAAAGGCTTGGTAGATGCCAATACACAAAGTACGTTAATGGAGTGGAGAGATAGTCCATCTACTTGGAAACAATAAGGATTAATCAATTTTTATTTCATTCCAGATATTGCCGCTCCCAAATTTAATTTTTGTGTTACTTCGTAGGCGATAGGAACTGTCTTAGTGAATATGCCTTTACTTACTGTAACATTTCCATTAATATTTAATTTGACAGGTTTGTTTAATAATAACTCCATGCTATTTTTTACTAAGTCTGACATTTGAAATTCAAGTTTTGCCGGAAGTAAAAAGTCTTTATTTGCAGGTATGGTGAAGCTCGTATCTAATTTGAATTGTGTAAACTTTCCATTGTTCAATAAAACAGTACAATCAATTTGTTTTAATACTATAGAAAAAGCATTTGGGTTATGATACACGACATTTGCGCTAATTTTATTTTTCCCCATAGTTAACTTGTCTAACTGAATATCTTGAAGCCCTTTAAATTCAAAAGTTTTAGGTTCAGAACAAGCTGTTAATAATAGTATAACAAATAAAAGCCCGTAATTGAATTGCTTCATGGATTAATTTTATTAAAATTACAAAACATTCTTCATTCATGGTTTACACAGATCTACATTATTTTGGTTGTTTATCCTATTACCATGTATTTGCAGCACATGAAAAGATTGTATTTGACAGTACCACTGCTTTCAGTAAAATGAGTTTCAAAAACAGGATGGTTATTGCAACTGCACAAGGCCCTTTGCATTTAACCATTCCAATTGTTGGAGGAAGGGATCAGAAAACCCCAATGAGTGCAATTCAAATAGCATATGACAGCCCATGGAGGACACAACACTTTAAGACAATATCTATCAATTACAAACGAGCACCTTTTTTTGAATATTATGTAGATAGTTTAGAACAATTGTATTCCATTGAGCATGTCTACCTCAATGATTTTTTATTGGCCACACAGCATTGGACAAAACAACAATTAAAAGCTAAATGGTTGATTGAAATAGCGAATGAGCAGACATCCATCCAACAAACATTGAAATGGATGGACCCTATGAAACCAAATAATTTTGAGACTTCAAACAACAAATTCAAGTATCAACAAGTTTTTGATAATACCACTGGGTTTATACCAAATACCTGTATTTTAGATGCGCTATTTGCAATGGGAGGCAAGCAAGTCCTTACTATGATATCCTAATTTTATGAGCTCTTAATTTTTTAATCACTGTTTTAAATTCAATAAAAAATCCCCCCAAATAATTGGAGGGATTGATATATTAAGATTGAACTTTAATTTAAAATTACGAACTACTTCTTTTTTAAGTAAGCCGCGTATTTTTCATTTTGAGCATCTGTTAATGCTGTACCATTCACTGTGATTTTGCCATCCTTAATTTGGATGTTTACATTGTCTTTTGGCGCTAAACCATCTTCTTGTAAAGCTTGAATCAATGTTTTTGAATCCGCAGAAAAAGTAACTGTAGTAGCAGAATCAATCATTGTAGAATCAGTATTAGTGATAGCAATTTCTACTAATTGAGATTTTGTCTCCATTGCTTTAGTAGGATGCAATTGCGCTAAACTTGGTGCAATTACCAATGAAACAATTGACATTAATTTAATTAAGATATTCATTGAAGGACCAGATGTATCTTTAAATGGATCACCCACTGTATCTCCTGTTACAGAAGCCTTATGTGGTTCAGATTTTTTATAAAACATCTCGCCATTTATTTCTACACCTTTTTCAAAAGATTTTTTTGCATTATCCCAAGCACCACCTGCATTGTTTTGGAAAATACCCATTAAAACACCACTTACAGTTGCGCCTGCTAAGAAACCACCTAAGGCTTCAGGGCCCATTGTAAATCCAATTAAAATAGGAGAGATGATCGTGATGGCACCTGGTAACATCATCTTCTTTAAAGAAGCTTCAGTTGAGATGGCAACACATTTTTCATATTCTGGTTTACCCGTTCCTTCCATAATTCCTGGAATCGTACGGAACTGACGACGTACTTCTTCTACCATGGCCATTGCCGCTTCTCCTACAGCACGGATTGCTAAAGAGGAGAAGATGAATGGAATCATTCCACCTACAAATAATGCAGCTAATACATCCGCCTTATAGATATCAATATGTTGATTGTCTGGCATCGCCACACCTACGAAGGCAGCAAACAATGCCAATGAAGTTAATGCAGCAGAAGCAATAGCAAAACCTTTACCGCTTGCAGCAGTCGTGTTTCCAACCGCATCTAAAATATCTGTTTTCTCACGCACTTCAGCAGGTAGTTCACTCATCTCTGCAATACCACCAGCGTTATCTGCGATAGGACCAAATGCATCAATCGCTAATTGCATAGCTGTAGTAGCCATCATACCTGCAGCAGCAATCGCTACTCCATATAAACCTGCGCAATAAGATGCTCCAAAAATACCAGCAGCTAAAACAATAATTGGCATGAAAGTAGATTCCATACCTATTGCTAATCCACCAATAATATTTGTTGCGTGTCCAGTGCTTGATTGTTTTATAATACTCATTACTGGACGCTTGCCCATTGCTGTATAATATTCAGTAATGATACTCATTAAAGTACCCACGATTAAACCAACAGCAATTGCACCTATTACACCATTTCTTGTAAAATCAATACCACGAAGTGACATGTTTTCAGGAAGAATATAGCCCACTAAAAAATAACAAGCAATGGCTGTTAAAATCATAGAACCATAGTTACCCATGTTCAATGCTTTTTGAACTGTTGCTGTATTTAAACCAGCGGTCTCACTAATTCTTACAAAGAAAGTTCCGATGATGGATAATAATATACCTACACCTGCAATCATCATAGGCAATAAAATAGGAGATAGACCATCAAAGGCATCTACTAATTTACCACCACCTACTGCAGTTACTTCTTGTCCTAATACCATTGTAGCTAAAACTGTAGCAACATAAGAACCGAATAAATCGGCACCCATACCAGCCACATCACCCACATTATCTCCTACGTTATCTGCAATCGTTGCAGGGTTACGAGGATCATCTTCTGGAATACCTGCTTCTACTTTACCTACTAAGTCAGCGCCTACGTCTGCAGCCTTGGTATAAATACCACCACCCACACGCGCGAACAATGCAATTGATTCAGCACCTAAAGAAAATCCAGTTAATACTTCAATCGTTCTTAACATTTCAGAAGGGTCACCATTTACAAAGAACATTTGTTTTAATACTAAAAACAAACCACCTAATCCTAAAACTGCTAATCCAGATACGCCTAAGCCCATCACAGATCCGCCAGTAAAAGATACTTTTAATGCTTGCGCTAAACTTGTTTTAGCTGCTTGTGCAGTTCTTACGTTTGCTTTCGTAGCGACTTTCATTCCAATATAACCAGCAGTGGCACTAAATACAGCACCAATGACAAAAGAGACAGCAATACTCCAGTGACTTTCTGCGTTTTTAGTAGCCATAAACCCTAATAATAAGGCAACAATCACTACAAAATAGGCTAGAATTTTCCACTCTGCTTTCAAGAATGCCATTGCACCTTCAGCGATATAAGTGCTAATTTCTTTCATACGGTCATTACCTGCGTCTTGTTTAGATACCCAATTGAATTTCAAGAGTGTATACAATAATCCTACAACACCCATTGCCGGAACGGCATAAAATAGAAGATCTTTCATAGCAATACTTATTCTTTTGTTTTCTGTTTAGATTCGTTTAAGGTCTGCAAAAATAGGGTGTAAAAGTCAAAAAAGGGCAAAAAAGGGCAATTTTACTCCACCAAAGAGGTCGTATCCTCTTTTCCAGTAAATACAGATACTATTTCCTTGCCTTTATAGATGGCAGAGTTGTATTTATTACCTAAAATGATAATAGTTGCTGTTTGACCCACTAATCTAGTGAATACGGTATTATTTCCATGCCACCAGCCATTATGATAAATCAGCTTTTCTTCGTTTGGCTTTGACAAAATACGCCACCCTAAACCATAATTATGCCAATACTTGTCGGTTGGGCTTTTGGGTTCATATGCCATCTCTAAAGTAGTAGGCTGTAAAAAACGACCTTCTGTTAATGCTTTATCCCATAAATAAAGGTCTCTAACCGTACTATAGACATTTTTATCCCCGTAAATTAGGTCGTATTTTTCCAATTTATATGGCACCATTTGTGCATTGTAGGATGGCAAGTATTTGTCCGTACTTTGCTCACTCATCACAAAAGTATGCTCCATTTTCAACGGTTTAAAAATGGTTTCTTGCAGGTAAGTAGGGAAGTCTTGACCAGTGATCTTTTCTATGATCAAAGCCAATAAAACATAATTGGTATTACAGTACTTAAAAACAAGGTCAGGATTGGCAGCAACAATAGGTTTTTTTTGAATCATATAATCCAACACATCTTTGTTGGTATATAAACCTGTTCTAAAAGGAGCTTCATTTTTTACCAATACCAATTTCTTGGCCCAACGTCCTCTTTTGGTTTTATATCTAACCGATTTATATTGTTTAGATTCCATGAAATAAGCATAATCAGGTAAGCCACTTCGATGGGATAATAACATTTCAATGTTTATATTCTTATAGGGGAATTCCGGCAAATATTGTTCTACAGGCGCTTTCAGGTCTAGTTTATCTTTTTCCCATAATTGAAGGGCGGCCATACCCGTGAAAGTTTTAGAGACAGAAGCTAAATGGATAGGTGTTCCCGCAACTAAGGCATCTTTGGTTTTAAAATTGGCAAAACCTTTATAATCTTCAAAAATAATTTCACCATTCTTGGCAACTAAAATCTGACCACTAAAATTTTTACTCCCTAAAATAGACTGGTACTTTAACTTAATCGCTTCGGCATATTGTTCCTTTTCTTGGGTAGATATTTTGCTATAGGTAAAATTATTGCCATTATCTGAGTAGTTGGGACCTTGACAGGATCCACAGGAAGCAGTTAGGAGTAAAACTTGTAACAATAAAAAGTATCGAACGATCATCTGTTAGTTTTTAGGGGTATATCTATATAACGTATAGTAGATATAAAATATTGTGATTGAGGCCAAAACGCAGAATTTAAATTAACTTTGAAATATGAGCAAAATTGACCTTACTAGCTATCCAAAAGATAGAATTAAAGTGCTGTTTTTAGAAAATATAAGTGATAAAGCGGTGCAATACTTCAAACAACAAGGGTATGCGGATGTGAAGAAAGTCGCTGGGGCTTTAAGTGAGGAAGAGTTGATTAAGGTGATCAAAGACGTGCATATTTTGGGCATTCGTTCAAAAACATTTATTTCTAAAAAAGTATTGGATAGTGCAAAAAAATTGCAAGCGATTGGTTGTTTTTGCATTGGGATCAACCAAGTAGATTTAAAAGCATGTAAACAAAAAGGAATTGCTGTTTACAATGCCCCTTATAGCAATACCAGAAGTGTTGCTGAATTGGTTATTGGCGCATCCATCTTATTAATTCGAAAAATTTTAGATAAAAATAAAGCGGCACACAATGGCATTTGGAATAAAGAAGCTAAAGGAAGTTTTGAGTTAAGAGGTAAAACAATGGGCATCATTGGTTATGGTAATATTGGAACACAGTTAAGTGTGATGGCAGAAGCAATGGGGATGCGTGTGCAATTTTACGATATCGAAACAAAGTTGCCATTAGGAAATGCGCAGGCAAGAAAATCGATTAAAGAAATTGTGGGTAGTTCAGATATTATTTCATTGCATGTGCCAGAGACCAACCAAACAAAAAATTTAATTAACAAGGCATTGATTAAGCAATTTAAAACAGGCTCTATTTTAGTCAATTATGCTAGGGGAGAAGTGGTGGATTTAGATGCTTTAGCCGAGGCTATTAAAGAGAAACATATTGCTGGTGCAGCCATTGATGTATTTCCTGTTGAACCAGAAAAAAATGGTGATGCATTTACGACCCCTTTACAAGGTTTATCCAATGTCTTATTGACGCCTCATATTGGCGGATCCACAGAAGAGGCACAAGAAAATATTGGCGAAGATGTAAGTATTAAATTATACCAATACTTGGAGCGAGGTGTCTCTAATGGCTCTCATACCATACCGTCATTGAGTTTACCACCAGTAGATGGTGCACATCGTATTCTACATATTCATAAAAATGTGCCTGGTGTATTGGGTGCTATCAATACATTATTGTCTAAAAATAAGATCAATATTGTTGGTCAATACTTAAAAACGAATGATGAAATTGGGTATGTAGTATTGGATGTAGATAGTAAATTATCCAAACAAGCAATGGCGCTATTAAAAGAAGTCAAAGAGACTATCAAGGTTAGGATGCTGTATTAATTGCAGCAATCATCGCTTTAATTTCATCCACATCCACGTCAAAATAGTGCATGTTTTCTTGCATGCTTGGTTGATTGAAATTCATTTTGGAAGGCATCGCCTTTCTTGCAGAGCTATGTATTTCTTTCGCACCTGTTTCTGCAAGAATCTTTGCAATATTATCTGCTCGCACTCCACTTCCTGGTAAAATAATGATCCTATCTTTTGCTTTTTCAACCAATTGTTGAATCATTGGAATGGCATTGCTAACATTCGGCACTTGACCACTTGTTAAAATCCTTTTACAGCCAAGATCAATCAACTGTTCCAATGCCAAAAATGGATCTTGACAACGATCAAAAGCCCTATGAAAACTAATTTCCATATTGCCTGCAGCTTGAATTAAAGCAGCTGTTCTCTTTACATCAATGTTTCCGTCTGCATTTAAAAGTCCAATAACCGCTCCCTTAAAACCCAATTGCTGGCAAGCCATTAAGTCGTTCTGCATCACCTGAAATTCTCTATCGGTATATAAAAAATCTCCTCCTCTTGGACGAATGATTGGGTAAACTGGCTGCTTGGTTAATTGAGACAATAGTAACAAACTTCCATAAGATGGGGTGGTACCGCCTTCCATTGGATTCTCACAAAATTCAATTCTGTCTGCCCCTGCATTTAAAGCATTCAATGCAGCTTCTATACTAAAGGCAGCTATTTCAAGTAAAACTTTTGACATCTATATTTATTTAATCAATGTTATTAAACAAATCTAATTTTATAATTTGAATAAAGAATTGAGTACAAATTCAAATTAATCTTTAAATTAAATAACCCGCATCTTTCAATGTATTGCCTTCCTTATTGTATACAGAAAAATTAAATCCTTTTTGTAAAGCATAAGCACCTACTATTCCTTTTTTATTGATGGCAACAAAACAAACTTGTATGTCTTTTGCTTTTTCTTTTTTAATTCGATTTATTTTTTCAACGACAAGTTTGCAAGCAAGTTCTGGGCTTTTTCCCTGACGCATCCATTCCACTACAGTACTAGCGCCTGCAACTCTTATGACATCTTCCCCCTGACCAGTTGCCACCACTGCACCCACTTCATTGTCTACATATAAACCTGCGCCAATGATAGGGGAGTCCCCAACGCGACCACGCATTTTAAATCCAGCACCACTGGTAGTGCAACTACCACTTAAATTGCCAAATTGATCCATTGCAATCATACCAATGGTATCATGGTTCCACTCACCATCCATTAATTTTGTTGGTGCATTGAATGCAGGATTATTATAAGTTGAAGACTGATTTTTCTCTACGTTAATTACAGGTTGATAATTGGAAGTTTTCAACCAAGCTTTATAATTCTTATTGGCTTGTTCTGATAATGCACCCGATTCCAAAGTAAATCCATTGGCTAATGCAAATGCTTGCGCACCTGCACCCACTAAAAATACATGTGGTGATTTTTCCATGACTTTTCTCGCAACTGATATTGGATGTTTGATGCGCTCTAAAAATGCAACAGAACCACAATTAAATTGATGATCCATAATAGAAGCATCTAAAGTAACAAAACCATCTCTGTCTGGATTGGCATCTAAACCAACACAACAATTGATTTCATTTTCAGTCACCATCACACCTTGTTCTACCGCATCTAAAGCGAGACCTCCATTTTTTAACACTTCCCAAGCAGCTACATTAGCCCTCATACCTGCGTCCCAAGTAGATGCAACTATGGGTTGAATTAAATTAGACGGATTGGTTGATTGGATGAAATTTGGTATTGAAAAACTGGTGATACCTAATCCACTTAAATTGATAAATTTTCTTCTGTCCATGGTGATGATGCTATTAATATTCAGCTCTTAAAGATAGTCAGTAAGCTGTTAATTTTGTACATTTATCAAGATTATGATGCAATCAATATTTGAACAATATGGGTGGGAAAATGCGACTGCTATCCCGTTAACGCAAGGGTTAATCAACCAAACCTTTGAGCTGCATTCATTGCAAGGTGATTTTATTCTACAAAACATCAATACCCAAGTTTTCAAAGATCCCTTTGCAATTGATCATAATATCAACGCCATTGGCCAGTATTACAATACCAATCAACCAAATCAATTATTCACGTTTTTGGTGCCAAATTTAGCAGGGGAGACCTTGATGGAATGGGACGGGAAATACTATCGCGCATTTAAAAAAATAGACGGTATTGCCTTAGATGTATTGACAACAGCAGTGCAAGCAAAGCAAGCAGCTCATCAATTTGGACAATTCACCGCTAGTTTAATTGAATTCCCAATTGCATCGTTAAAAGTCACCATCCCACAATTTCATGACCTTGCTTTAAGATACCATCAATTTGAACAAGCTTTGAAACATGGTGATGCTAATAGAATGACTGAGGCAAAGGATGCTATCTTGTTTTTACAATCGCATCATGCTTATGTGAAACAATGGCTGCATTTTACAGGACATCAAGATGCGCATTTAAGAGTCACGCACCATGATACAAAAATTAGCAATGTCTTGTTTAAGGACGAAGCAGCTATTTGTGTCATTGATTTGGATACGACTATGCTAGGTTATTTCATAAGTGATGTTGGTGATATGTGCAGGACCTACCTCTGCCCAGTGAATGAAGCATGTCAGGATTTAAATCAAATAAAAGTACTTCCTGAAAGATGGACTGCAATACAAGAAGGCTATTTAAAAGCGATGGGGGAGTTCTTGACTAGTTTTGAGAAAGACCATTTTAAATTTTCAGGTCAATGCATCATTTACATGCAAGCATTAAGATTCCTGACCGATTTTCTAGAATTAGATAGATATTACCGTGTTGAAAGACCGGGACAAAATTTAGACCGTACTAATAACCAGATTCAATTATTGAAAGAATTCAATCAACTTTGATCACTTGTTTAATCACTTGGATTGTTTCTTGCTTAATTATTGTAGACTTTATAGACTCGTTTTAAAATAGCCTAGTCTTTAAAATTGATCATCAATTGCAAAGTCCGGCTTTCTGTTTTTCCATTTACCTCTGGTGAAATCTGGAATTTCTTGTACTTGCCCGTTTTCTGCAATCGATTTTTCAGATAATGGCGTAATCGCATACCAAGTGGCTAAATCATATACATCCATCGGGAACGGCACGGCTCTTTTAATACACTCTAAAAAGGCATTGATTACAAAAAAGTCCATACCACCATGTCCAGCACCTGTGGCATCTGCCTCAAAGCGCTTCCATAATGGATGATCATGCTGCTTTAAATAGGCTTCTGGGTTTTCCCATTGATGTGCTTTAGGAGAAAGTCCTTCTATATAGATATGTCCGGCTGTAAATTGACCAGCGTGGAAATCCTGCCAAAGACCTTGAGTTCCTTGAACCCTAAAGCCAAGATTATATGGACGGGGAGAATTGGTGTCATGTGTTAGCAAAATCGTCTCTCCATTATAGGTTTGAATGCTCGTTGTTACGATGTCTCCTAATTTAAAATTTAATTTCGCATTAGGGTGATTTTCACCACCTTGTGGATGGTTAACTATATATTTATGTAAACCTCTTGCCTTAGTTGCCACAGAAGATAGTCTTGTTAGCTGGTTGCCTCTATTAATATCGGTCATCATAGCTACAGGTCCTAGTCCATGGGTTGGATACAATTCACCATTCCTATATAAGGAGTGGTTTGTTCTCCATTTTGCCTCACTATAGCCTTTATCACCAAATTCAACCCCTGAATTATAAGCAGTTACGCCATTATTGAACTTAACACCCCTTAAATCGTGCTCATAACCACCTTGTAAGTGTAGTAATTCCCCAAACATGCCTTTCCTAACCATATTATAGACCGCCAATACATCACGACGATAACATACATTCTCTAAACACATTACTGGTACATTGTATTTTTCACTGGCGTTCACCACATCCCAGCATTCTTTTATATTGATAGCACCACAAACTTCTACACCTGGAATAATCCCATTTTGAATGGCTGCTATGGCTTGAGGGATATGCCATTCCCATGGAGTAGCAATAATAACAGCATCAATATCTGTTCTTTTAAGTAGGTTTTTATAGTCTTCCTTGCCATTTTTATACTCAATAGCAGCTGTTTTACCGGCCTTTTTAAGGATGTTTTGGGCATCTGCTAGCATCTTTTCGTCAGGATCTGCAAATGCAACGACCACCACATCTGGACGCTGAACCAATAATTCAATATGATTTTGACCACGAAATCCAGTTCCAATGACACCAATTTTTATGATATCTTTTTTAGCATTGGATTGTGCTTTTATAAATTGAGGACTTAAACTTAAAGCGATAGATGCTAAGCCAGCGTCTTGTACAAATTTTCTTCTAGAAGGATGTAATGGCATAGTGGGAAATGATTATGCTACAAAATACAACCTATTTTCAATACAACAAACAGTCTAAAGATCGAATTAAACCTATATTAATTGCTTATAATTAACATTATGTTAAATAGTATATTCAAGATAATACCCTGTTAGTCTCTAATTCTGATATTTGCCTTATGCATCCATTTATAGCTTTGTATTAATAAGCAACAAAAAAGCCCTCCCGTTTGGGAAGGCTTTCATTGAATTATAATATTTGGATTAACCCAAATGTAAATTTCTATTGGTATTTATCGTGCAGCAAATCATACTTCGTAAATTTTGCGTCTAACTCATCATACAACTTTTGGTTGGCTCTATTCTTGTCTCTTTTAGCAGCATACAAAGTTGCTAAGAAATCCACTGATCTTGCAGCTACATTCCTTTCCTGTTTAGTCAATACTGGTTTATCCTTAATGATATTGAATGCATTTTCGATCCACTCAATGGCTTGGTCCACCTTTGCCTTCATAGGTGCATCTAGTGCAAGATTCAACTTTTTGATTGAATCCTGTTGAGCCTTGAATTTGGCATCAAATACCAATTTCTTCTTTGGATCTTTAGGCGCCACTGGCTTATTGGCATTCAATTGCTGTAAAGCCCTGATATTGTTACCAACTTGGTCGTCTAACACAGTGTATTGGTTGTAATAACTAATACCTACGTTAAATGCAGCTGCAAAGTTTTGAGTATTCAATTTGTAAGCTCTCATGTAAGCATCTGCTGCTTTATCTAAAAAATAGTTTGCCTTATCATCAGATAAACCATCTACGTTTCTGGAAGCCATAAACATGTCACCATACATTTGACATTCTGTTTCATTAATACTATTCGCAGCAACTTGAGCTTCATAATTTGCTACTTTTTCCTCTGCTGAATAATTTTTATCGATATAATCTGCTCTAAATTCAAACCATTTTTCTTCTGGATAATTCTTCTCTGAAATCGTATAATATTGATCAAATAAGGCTTTGTCCTTCTTCTCGGCTGCTTTAATTAATACAAATTTATACATGTCCAACAGCTCAGGCGTTTTCATGTTCGCATTAATCATTCTAGTATAATACTTAATGGTAAGGTCATCATTACCAGCATTTTGATTCGAATAACCAGCATACATTAAAGTAGTCGTATCAAATGGTTGCTTATTTGTAGACCAACCTTTTGAAAAAATGATATCACTTAATTCCACTCCTCTACCAAAATTTTCAGCAGCATCTTTCCATTTCTTTTCTCCAAAAGCAGCTACGCCATCTTTAAAGCTTTTTATGTACACTTCAAAAAATGGCTCTTGACCACTTTTAATAGCTATAGTGAATTCAGGATCAGCTTTAATATAGTCGTTTAAACTCTTTAATAATTTATCGAAAGCATCTGGATATTTAGCAGCTGGATCCTTAGATAAACCTGCATAAATTTTTGATTTCCAGTAATACCCTTCTGCAGTTGTTTCTATACTTGGTTTTTTAGCAACTGCTTTTTCATATTCTGTCTTGGCAACCTCAAAATTATTTAATAATAAGCCCGTCTCCACTTTTTTAAAGTCTTGAGCAAAAGCTGCGTGCATCAATGTCATCAAAAACATTGCACCAATCCATTTTTTCATAATGATTATTTTAATGTACTAAAGTTATAAAATTTATGCTTCGGGTGTATCATCACCTTCGTTGTTCAAAGTGTCGTCGATTAGGTCATCTGCAGCTTCATTTGAAATATTAGTTGAATTGTCAATTGTAACTATTTCATTATCAGCATTTTCACCTTCTTCTGGAACGTCTTGTTCTTCGATCTTAGAAGTAGCAGCAATTTCATCGTTTTCGTCTAGACGAATCAATTTAACACCCTGAGTTGCTCTACCCGCTTCTCTAATATCAGCAATACTAGTTCGTATGGTTACACCTGATTTACAAGTGATAATTAAGTCTTCTTTTTCTAACACGTCCATTAAACCAACCAGGCTTCCCGTTTTTTCGGTCACATTGATTGTTTTAACCCCCTTACCACCACGGTTGGTGATACGGTAGTCATCAATTGGAGTTCGCTTACCATATCCTTGTTGACTCACCACTAAAATAGTGCGGTCTTTATCTTCTCTGCTTACACAAACTAAACCAACAACTTCGTCCGTTTCGTCATCCACTTCGATACCAGCAACACCAATCGCGCCTCTTCCTGTTGGTCTTACTTTTTCTTCTGGGAAACGAATGGCACGACCAGACTTCACAGCCATCATGACTTCGTTGTTACCGTCGGTTAAACGTGCTGCTAATAATTCATCGCCTTCGTTGATGGTAATTGCGTTCACACCATTCACTCTTGGTCGACTAAATTCTTCTAAACAGGTTTTCTTGATGATGCCCTTCTTAGTACATAAAATGATATAATGATTATTCACATAATCCTTATCAGCCAAATTACGCACTTCGATAATGGCTTTTACTTTATCGTCTTGAGGAAGTTGAATTAAGTTTTGGATTGCTCTACCCTTACTTGTTTTTTCACCTTCTGGAATTTCATATACACGCATCCAGAAACATCTTCCTTTTTCTGTAAAGAACAACATGGTGTCGTGGGTAGATGCAATAAATAAATGCTCTACATAATCTTCTTCTCTTGTCTTAGAACCAATGGCACCGCGACCTCCACGCTTTTGTTGACGATATTCAGTAGCAGATGTACGCTTAATATACCCTAAATGAGAAATAGTAATCACCACATCTTCTTCCTCGATTAAATCTTCGATACGCATTTCATCCGCTAAGTATTGGATTTCAGATTTACGCTCGTCACCAAACTTTTCTTTTACTTCTAATAATTCTGTTTTGATGAGTTCGAAACGTAAATGTTCACTGCCTAATAATTCTTTTAAAGAAGCAACCAATTTCATCAATTGATCAAATTCTTCTTTAATTTTTTCACGCTCCATACCCGTTAAACGTTGCAATCTTAATTCTAAAATTGCTTTCGCTTGAATATCTGAAATACCCCATCCTGCAGTGATTAAGGCTTCCTTAGCCGCGTCAGGATTGGCTGAATTCCTAATTAAACGAATCACTTTGTCTAGGTGATCTAAGGCAATCAAATAACCTTCTAAAATATGTGCACGCTCTTCGGCTTTTCTTAATTCAAATTTAGCACGACGAATCACTACTTCCATTCTAAAATCAACGAACTCTAAAATCAAATCTCTTAGGTTCAAAATTCTTGGACGACCTTTTACCAAGGCCACATTATTGATACCATAACTGGTTTGCAATTCTGTGAATTTGAATAATTGGTTAATGATCACCTGTGCCACCGCATCTTTACGTAATTCAATTACGATACGGGTTCCCTCACGCTTATTACTTTCATTGTTAACATGTGTAATACCTTCCACAACTTTATCTACTACCAACTGACCAATACGATCTGTTAAGTGATCACGATTCACTTGGTAAGGAATTTCATTGATCACAATCATCTCACGACCGTTGGCTTTTGTTTCTACATTGCACTTTCCACGCAACACCACACGGCCTCGGCCTGTCATCAAACCTTGCTTCACCCCTTCCATGCCATAAATCACACCACCTGTAGGAAAATCGGGTGCTTTTACAATGGCAATTAATTCTTCGATCGTGATATCTTTATTGTTGATGTATGCGATACATCCATCCACAACTTCATTCAAATTATGTGGCAACATATTCGTTGCCATACCCACTGCAATACCAGACGAGCCATTCACTAAAAGCTGTGGAATCCTTGTAGGGAGTACACTTGGCTCAGATAAGCTATCATCAAAGTTCAATTGATAATCTACCGTATCTTTTTCTAAATCGTCCAACATCGCTTCGGAAATCTTTTGTAAACGCGCTTCCGTATAACGCATTGCTGCCGGTGGATCCCCATCTTGGTTACCAAAGTTACCCTGTCCATCCACTAACCTGTAACGCATGGTCCACTCCTGTGCCATACGCACTAAGGTGTCATAAATTGCGGTGTCACCGTGTGGGTGAAATTTACCCATCACTTCTCCCACAATACGTGCAGATTTTTTATAAGGTTTATTGCTATTGTTACCTAACTCATGCATCGCAAACAAAACACGACGGTGAACTGGTTTAAAACCGTCACGCACATCGGGCAAAGCACGACCTACAATCACAGACATAGAATAGTCAATGTAAGAGGTTTTCATTTGCTCTTCAATGTTGACTCTTATCACACGATCATTGTCTTGGGTCTGTTCCAGACCTAAATTTCCACCTAAATTTTCTTCCATATTTTTTGTTTCTTATAGTCTATTTCCTGTGCCCAAAAAGACCCAGAATATGCACCTTTACGAAGATACCTTTTTGACCTCTTTTTTATGCTTAAAATCAGTATTAATTTACACAATTTTATCCACAGTATTTGGTATTTAATACTAACTTTAACCCATACATTTTTAACCACTTATACATTCAACAATGGGCCAAAAAATCCTCATTATTGGAGCTGGCAAATCAGCCACAGTTTTAATCCAATATTTACAACAAAAAGCGGTTGAAAATGACTGGTATATTCTACTAGCAGACGGAGATGAAGCAACGGCTAAAAATAAGTGGAATAATGCCCCCAATGGAACTGCCCTTGGTATCGATATCAAAAATGATTTAGATCGTCAAAATTTGGTTCAAAAAGCGGATATCGTGGTCTCCATGCTGCCTGCTCACCTCCATTTTTTAGTGGCTAAAGATTGCTTGGAATTTGAAAAACCATTGTTCACAGCTTCTTATGTAGACGATAATATGCGTTCCATAGCTGCACAAATTGAGTCAAAACAACTTTTATTCCTCTGTGAAATGGGTTTAGACCCCGGAATTGACCATATGAGCGCGATGGCTATCATAGATGAGATACATGAAAAAGGAGGCAAAATTACTAGCTTTAAATCGCATTGTGGCGGATTGATTGCACCAGAAAGTGATAACAATCCCTGGCATTATAAGATTAGCTGGAACCCTAGAAACATCATTTTAGCAGGAAAAGCAGGAGCGATTTATTTAGAAAATGGTACTACAGTCACTAAAAATTATCCTGAAATATTTGATCAAGCCCCGATCGTACAATTACCTGGTATTGGTGATTTGGCCTATTATCCAAATAGAAATTCCTTGTCTTATATTGACACTTACCACTTACATGGTGTCAACAATTTTGTGCGCACTACCCTTCGCTATCCAGCATTTTGCACTGGCTGGAATGCCATAGTACAATTGGATTTAACAAATGAGACGGAAATTAATTTACCACCAAATACCAGTGTTAAAGATTGGTTTAATAGTCATATTCAACAAAATGGATTAGAGGCGGTCTTGATGAAATTTAATCAAGATGCACAGATCAAGGAGCAACTTGAATTCATTGGTTTAAATGATGCTACAAATATTCCAGTTCAATTTAATTCCAATGCAAGCATCTTACAATGGCTGTTAGAAGACAAATGGAAACTTGCAGACACAGACAAAGATTTGGTGGTGATGTTACACGAAATTGAATATAGCATTGGTGATCGTCATTTTAAATTAGATAGCAGCATGGTACTAACTGGAAAAGATGCCATCCATACTGCCATGGCTACCACAGTAGGTTTACCATTGGCCATGGGTGTATGCGCTTATTTAAAAGGAGAGATTCAAATGACAGGATTGCATATTCCAATTGATGCAAGAATTTATCAACCCATCTTAAAATGCTTAGCAGAAGAAGGGATTATTTTTGAAGAAACATTGACTGCATATTAATTGCAAATCAATCTTTTTTATTCAGCATTCCATTCACTTCCCATTCAAAATCTAATTGGCGTTTATCCAAATTTGCTGCGGCTACTTTGACAACCACTTTATCACCCATATTGAATTTACGACCCGACCTAGAACCCACTAAAGCATAGTCTGCTTCAATTAATCTAAAGTCATCAAATTTAGATAAGCTTGCAATGGACACTAAGCCTTCACATTTATGCTCCACTGTTTCCACAAAGAAACCGAAACTTGCAACTCCGCTAATGATGCCTTCGAAACTATGTCCCAAATAATCACGCATGAATTCGACTTGTTTGTATTTATTGGCAGCACGCTCTGCTTCCATTGCTGCTCTTTCGCGCATGCTACAGTGTGCACATTTTTCTTCTAATCCTTCGTCATTCATGGCATTGCCCATTAAGACACTTTGAACGATTCTATGCACAAGTACATCAGGATACCTACGTATTGGAGATGTGAAATGACAATAGTGCTCAAAGCCTAGTCCATAGTGGCCAATATTGTTAGTGGTATACACCGCTTTTGCCATGGTACGAATACCCAATTGTTCTAATACATGTTGCTCAGGTTTGCCTTTTGACGCCAACATTAAATTGTTAAAGCTATGCGCAATATGATCGGGAGAATTAATATTAAAAGGGTATCCATGCTTTTTAGCAAATACCACAAATGGATTTAATTTATCTTCGTTAGGTTGGTCATGCACACGATAAGGAAAAGGCAGGACTTCTTTTTTTACTTTCACATTGCCCATTTTTTCTGCAATCAATTGATTTGCTTTTAACATCAATTCTTCGATCAATTGATGCGATGCTTTGCTTTCTTTTACAGTGATCCCAATAGGTTTTCCATTAGCGTCTAAAGTAAAACGAACTTCTTGCGAAGAGAAATTAATCGCTCCATTTTCGAAACGTTTTTTTCTCAAATTTTGGGTATAGTCATGCAACCATAAAATTTCATCCTTATGGTCTCCTTCTTTGATTTCTATGATTGTTTGGACATCCTCATAAGTAAATCGACGATCAGAAAAGATCACTGTTTTGCCATACCAGGTGTGTACAATCTTTCCTGTAGCATCCACTTCAAATGTAGCTGAGAAAGTTAATTTTTCTTCCTTAGGTCTTAATGAACACAATTCATTAGAGATTCTTTCTGGTAGCATTGGATATACACGATCAGGTAAATAAACGGATGTAGCCCTCTCATAAGCCGCTTTATCCACTGCCGTACCTGGTTGTACAAAATGACTCACATCGGCAATGTGCACGCCAATTTCAATATGTCCATTCTCTAAATGTTGAAAAGAAATAGCATCATCAAAGTCCTTTGCATCCACAGGGTCAATGGTGAATGTCAAGACTTTTCGGTAGTCTTTTCGTTTTGCAATTTCATCGGGTGAAATTTTATCAGATAAAGTTTTAGCAAATGCCAACACTTCACCGTCAAATACCAACGGGAAACCAGATTCTGCCACAATCGATTTCATGGCCATATCATTTTCCTTCTCTGGTGTAAATATTTCTAGTACTTCGCCCTCTGGTTTTTTATTTGAATTTTCCCATTTGGTCAATTGTACAATCACTTTATCCCCCGTCTTAGCCCCTTTTAATTTATCCATTGGGATATAAATATCTGGCATAGGATGGATGGTATTGGGTAGGAAGAAAGCATGGTGTTGCATGATCTGCATCGTACCTGAAAAAGAAACTTGTTTTCTTTTTACAATCTCCATCACCTTACCTTCTTTTTTACCTGAGCCTTGTCTTATTTTAGTGATTTTAACTCGGACTTCGTCTCCTTTAAGTGCGGTATTAAAATCGGTTGGGAAAACTAATATGTCTTGCTCTAAACCTTGTACGATTATAAAACCCATACCAGATTTAGCGATGTCTAATACCCCTTTATACGTTGTTGTTAAATGGGTCTGCTTTGTAGTTGTTTTTGACTTCTTCTTGTCTTTTTTACTGTTCATTTGTTTGTTGATGATATTGTGCTACAAAATCAATGACCAATTGATTAAACTCAGTTGCTTGATTAAATAGAAAAAAGGGTTTGATAGGAAGCACATACAATGGAATATCATTTAATTCATTGGAATACTTCACCAATCTTACCGCATCTTTTTCTGTGGTAAGGATGAGCTTACTCTTTGCGTTAATCTGTTCAAATTTATTGCGTATCTCATTTAAATCTTCAATAGAAAAAATATGATGATCGCTGTAACTTAATTGATAATAAGTGTGTGTGTTTTCGTGTATATAATTTTTTAAAGGAATGGGGTTGGCGATACCGCAAACCAACAAGACCTCATCTCGCATGGTCAATACCCATTGGTCAGATGGGTTGTAAATATGGTAAGGCGTCTCATAAGCGATTGCTGTAAAAAATACAGATTGATGTTGTGCTGGATACAACTTTTCCAATACGGCTGCTTTATCATCCTCAGTCATATCCAAAGGACATTTAGTCACTACAATGATATTGGCACGTTTGGCTGATTTTCTTTCATCCCTTAAATCTCCTGTAGGAATAAAGAAATCATCACAGTACAGGTTATCATATTCGGTTAAAAGAATACTAAAATGCGCATCTATTTCACGATGTTGAAATGCATCATCCAGTATAACAGTTTGTAAATTTGGGATGTCTTGAATTAACTGAGGAATGGCTTCGATACGTCGCTCTCCTACTGCCACTGCTACATTTGGGAATTTCAAATGAAACTGCATCGGCTCATCCCCAATTTCTAAAGCAGTGGATTGCTCCCCTGCCAATGCATAGCCTTTGGTTTTTCGTTTATAGCCTCTACTTAGTGTAGCTGTTTTATACTCGTTGGAAAGAATGGATAATAAATGCTCTACCATGGGTGACTTTCCTGTACCACCTAAAGAAAGATTGCCAACACAAATAATAGGGAGATTAAAATGAACTGATTTTAAATAGTTTTTGGCGTACATCCAATTGCGCAATGTAACAATCCAGCCATATACAATAGCAAAAGGTAAGAGCAGTACTCTAAAAGATTTTAAAAAAAGATTATTCAAATTCATAGGTATTCCACGGCGTGATACAACTAGATAAAGGTACGTCAAATTCGTTGGTATCAGTGAAATTGTCCATCGGCTCAAAGTAAGAAATACCTATTTTTTGCATCCCTTTACTTGCTTTTGCTAAGTAGCGATCATAGTATCCCTTGCCATAGCCAACACGATGTCCTTTTAGATCAATACCCAATAAAGGGACTAAGATGGTATCAATCATATCGGGCGATACTTGATTAAAAGGTAGAGGTTCTTGAATACCATATGCATTTAATTGCAAGGTTTCCGTTTCAAAATAAAAATCCATTTGATTTTCTTTGCTATCAACAATCGGATAACAAAACTTAATAAACGGGTACAAGGTCTTGATGTATTTTTCGAACAATAAGGTATTGGGTTCGTTCTTATGCGCTAAAGGATAAAAGCTAGCAAGAATTTCGGTGCTCGACCAATTAATTCGCTGAAATTGAATGAGTAGAAGGTCATCTAATTTCATGCATTCAGCATTATTTAGTGCAGCTCTTTTTTGGGATAATATGTTACGCGCTTCGGCTTTAGTTATATGCATTCAAAAAAACTAAAAATGGTGGCACCATAATTTCTTTGGAAACTATAGCCTTCAAATGTTTTATAGTCATTACGAGGGGTATGCTCCAATATAAAATAGCCCTTAGGACTAATCAATTTCTTTTCAACAATGATTCTAGGTAAGTCGTCGATGGTATTTAATGCATAAGGTGGGCCTGCAAAAATGATATCATATTGTTGGTTGCAAGTAGCTAAAAATTGAAACACATCCATTTGAATGGTCATTGTATTTTCAATCTTCAGAAAGTCAATATTCTTTTTTATGAAATCAAGCATTGTCTTGTCTTTTTCCACAATAGTCAATTGTTCCGCGCCTCTAGAAGCCAATTCGTAACTTATACAACCAGTGCCACCAAATAAGTCCAATGTGGTAGCTCCATCTATTGCGACTCTATTATGTAATATATTAAATAGCCCCTCTTTCGCAATATCAGTGGTGGGTCTTGTGTGTGGCATATTGGTGGGCGGATGAATCCTTCTGCCTCCATATTTTCCAGAAATAATTCTCATGGGTACAACTTAAAAAATAAAATAGGGCGCGTAATAGTGATTAGGATAATCTGCATTTAAAGTAGCTCCAATACCAGCTTCTGGCGCATGTTGCATCTGTGCGCCTGCAAAATAACTTGCCAATTCCTGCATCCATAGGTCTCTTTCGGCACTATACCCTATTACATTTAAATTTGAATCCTTCGGTTGGATATTTGCTTGAACACAAGCGTTCAATACAAGGTATTGATTCTGTTCGTCACTACTCCTATTGAAATAATTTACAAAATGTGGTTTGCCATTTTGCAGGATTAAAACAATAAAATAATCATTGAAAACAGCAACACAAACCCCATCCGTATTGTTAGAACTAATTAAACTACTTAAATAATTGATCCATTTACCTGTTGGAAAAGAACGGGTTAATAATGTACTTAATGCATCTGGAACACTGTAAACCAATACTTGATCTTGTCCAATTTTTTGTAACTGAATTTCTTCTTCCATTTTTGTACCAACTACCAAACTAAACTCGTTATGGTAAAAAGCATCGGCACCAGTCGTCACAGATTTAGTTAATACTGTTCTTTTTGTATTCATCACAAATTGCACCTGTCTATAGAAAGATTGAATCAGCTTTGAATTATTTTGCAAGTAACCTAATAATTGATTCCACCCATTTTGATCTGTGGTGTTTTCAAAATATTCAAACGCAATATATTCTCCGTTGATATGGTTTTTAACAACAAAACAGATAGACTGTTCGTCCACGATCAAATAAAGATCTTCCACCTTATTATTTGCTGTACTTTCTTGTACGCCGTAAATGCCAATTTTTTTCATAGTCAATTTCTACTGCAATGATACAAAAAAAAGAGGCTATGTATTGATAAAACTAGTTGTAGATTTGCAATTATATGAGTCAACCAGCAGCGACCCCATCCTTACAGGTCAATATTAGTAGTAAACAAATACTGACCATCTCTATCCCTATCGCGTTGGCTATTTTGGTGCCTCAGTTTAACTTTATCATCAACAATATCTTTTTAGGTGCTTTGAGCAAGCAAGCGCTCGCCATTGGAGGCATTACAGGGGTCTATTATTTGATATTTGGGGTCATGGGGCAAGGACTTAATAATGGATTACAAGCCCTTATTTCAAGACGAGCTGGTGAAAACAGGGTGGATGAGATTGGTATCTTGTTTTCTCAGGGCGTCATCATTTCAATATTCTTATCTATCATTGGTATTGGTTTTACTTACTTTATCGCTCCAACAATATTTCATGCTTTATTAATAGATTCAACAAGAGCAGATACCGTGATTGAATTTCTAAAAATTCGTATTTGGGGGATTCCCTTCTTATTTATTTATCAAATGCGCAATGCCTTATTAGTGGGCACCAATCAAAGTAAGTTCTTAATCATTGGAACCGCTACCGAAGCATTGTTCAATATCTTTTTTGACTATAGTTTGATTTTTGGACATTTTGGATTTACCGCAATGGGCTTAAATGGCGCAGCCTATGCTTCTATTATTGCAGAGATCATGGGTTTATTGGTCATCTACCTTGTCATACACTATCAAAAAATTGGCGCAAGATTTGATTTATTTAAAAAGTTTGAGCTCAAATTAGATTATGTAAAACTGATTTTGGTGCAGTCTTCTCCTTTAATCATGCAATACATGATTAGCATTATTAGTTGGGAATTCTTTTATATTTTAATAGAACATAGAGGAGAACAATCCCTTGCTGTGTCCAATGCAATGCGTAATATTTTTGGATTTTTCGGTTGTTTTACGTGGGCATTTGCGGCGACCACCACCACCATGGTGAGTAATATCATTGGGCAAAATATGCAAGACAAAGTCATTGAACTCATTCATAAAATCATGCGATGGAGCTTTGGATTTGCTTTCATTGTAGCCATTATCATTAATGTATTTGCTGCTCAATTCCTTTCTATCTATGGCCAAGGTGGAGGCTTTCTAACGGAAGGTATTCCTGTCTTAAGAATCGTTTCTATTGCACTGCTCTTTATGTCTGTATCCACCATTTGGTTAAGTGCAGTGACAGGTACAGGTCAATCCAAAGTCACCTTACTCATTGAGTTTGCTGCCATCATCATTTACATTATATACAACTATCTAGTGCTTGAGTATTATCAACTACCTATTACTTATGGCTGGTTTAGTGAGATTATTTATTGGCTAAGCTTATTACTACCTTCCTTCTTCTACATTAGAACAATGCGATGGAAGGATAAAAAAATCTAGTAAAAGCAATTGGATTAATTTCTCTTTCTTTCAAGATCAACTGAAGTTGTCCCTTCAAAATAAGGAACTGACAATTGTTGTTTTGTAATTTTTACATAGACCAATTCAGCAAGAGGATTTGCTGCTAAAATTTGATCTGCAATATTGGCTACAATCGTTTCAAGTAATGGAGTTGGGATTGCCATGATTTTTTGGATCAAGGCATACACTTGCACATAGTCAATGGTATCCTCTAATTTATGGATGGTTTTTGTAGCAGGCGTCATTTGAATACGGACATCTACTTTAAATGTATTTCCAATTTTTTTTTCTGCAGGATATACCCCGTGAAAACCATTGAAAATTAAATCATTTAAATAAATGTGCATAGAAAAATTTTAGCTAATTAATGTCCCTTAGCTGTTAAAAAACGTTCCGCGTCTAAGGCAGCCATACAACCACTACCTGCAGCTGTTACCGCTTGACGATAATTTTTATCTTGAACATCTCCTGATGCAAACACCCCTTCAATATTTGTTTTTGTTGTACCAGGCTCTGTTAAGATATAACCCGTTTCATCCATCTTTAAATAGTCTTTAAAAATACCACTGTTTGGATTGTGTCCAATCGCAACAAAAAACGCACTCACTGGAATCTCTTCCATCGTATTGGTTTTATTATTTTTGATACGCACCCCTTCCACTTTTTTATCACCCAATATTTCGTCTGTTTCTGAATTAAAATGTATAATAATATTAGGCGTATTCATTACTCTATCCTGCATCACTTTACTCGCACGCATTTGTTCCTTTCTCACAATCATATGCACCGTAGTACACATTTTTGATAAGTAATGTGCTTCCTCTGCAGCCGTATCACCCGCTCCAACAATGGCCACATCTTTTCCTTTAAAGAAAAATCCATCACAAACAGCACAAGCACTCACACCAAAACCATTTAATCTTTCTTCACTAGGAATACCTAACCATTTTGCACTAGCACCAGTAGAAATAATCACCGCGCCTGCTTCAATTATTTTTTCATCATCAATCCAAACCTTATGCGGATAGCCACTAAAATCTACTTTGGTCGCCAAGCCATAACGAATATCGGTACCCATTCTTGCCGCTTGCTTTTCAAAATTCACCATCATTTCTGGCCCTTGAATGCCATCTGGAAAACCTGGATAGTTTTCAACATCTGTTGTAATTGTTAATTGTCCACCTGGTTGAATACCTTGGTATAATAAAGGTTTCATATTTGCTCTAGCAGCATAAATTGCAGCTGTATAACCAGCTGGGCCTGATCCAATAATTAAGATGTCTACTTTTTCTGTTTCCATAATCCTTTATTTTGTTGCTACAATGTAGCTTAAAAAAAAACCCCGACAAATCTGTAAGATCGTTGGGGCTTTTATGATATTGTTAATTTTTTAATTAGCCCAAATAAGCTTTCAATGCATTGCTGTATCGAGCTTTTTGTAAACGTTTAATGGCACGCTCTTTAATTTGTCTAATACGTTCTTTTGTTAAATCGTATTTGATACCAATTTGCTCGATCGTAACACCATTTTCGCCATCTAAACCAAAATAGGCATTTACAATTTCCGCTTCTCTTGGACTTAAAGATTTTAAGACTCTTTTGATTTCTTCTCTTAAAGAATCCTTCATTACATCTTCATCCGTATGAGATCCGCCTTCTAATAAATCACCCATGGCCACATCTTCTGCTTCATGCACTGGTGCATCCAATGAAGTATGACGTGTATTAGATTGGAAAATATTATTGATTTCCGTTTCTGACATCTCCAAGATACCTGCTAGTTCCTCTGTTGAAGGCTCACGCTCATGCTCTTGTTCAAATGCCATATAAGCTTTGTTCGCTTTATTATAAGTACCAATTTTGTTCTGTGGTAAACGAACCAAACGGCCTTGTTCTGCCAATGCTTGTAAAATAGATTGACGAATCCACCATACCGCGTAAGAAATGAATTTGAAACCTTTTGTCTCATCAAAACGCTGTGCAGCTTTGATCAAACCTAGATTTCCCTCGTTAATTAAATCACTCAAGGATAAACCTTGGTGTTGGTATTGTTTTGCTACAGATACAACGAAACGTAAATTGGCTTGAACCAACTTATCTAAAGCGCGTTGGTCACCCATTTTAATACGTTGAGCGAGTGTCGTCTCTTCCTCGGGATTAATCATAGAGATTTTAGAAATCTCCTGTAAATATTTTTCAACCGCTTGAGAATCTCTGTTGGTAATCTGTGTAGCAATTTTAAGCTGCCTCATGCAAAGAATTTATTTATAGGTATAACGATGGAAAGTCCAAAAAAGTATCCCCTTCGGGAGTCTGCAAAGTTAAGTTTTTGGAGGCAATAATACAAATAAAGCCTAGAATACCCTTCAATTTCACATTTTAGAAATATTTATACCCAAAATGATGATTTTCATCGTTTATCGACCGCCTGGATTTATCTTCGTTGCATGATAGATTTTAGATCAGATACCGTCACCAAGCCTACCCCGGGCATGTTAGCCTATATGCAAGCTGCGCCTGTTGGAGATGATGTGTTTGGAGAAGACCCAAGTATCAACAGTTTGGAGGAAAAAACGGCTAAGATGTTTGGATTTGAAGCTGGATTGTTCTGCCCTAGTGGCACTATGACCAATCAATTGGCGATCAAAACCCATACACAGACGGGAGATGAAGTGATTTGTGACGAAATTGCACATATATATCAGTACGAAGGAGGTGGCATCGCCTTTAATTCTGGCTGTTCGGTGCGTCTTTTACACGGAGACCGAGGTCTTTTGAATGCAGCACAAATTCAAGCAGCTATCAACCCAATAGATGTGCATAAGTCCATTACAAGTTTAGTGAGCCTAGAAAATACCAGCAACAGAGGTGGCGGCGCTTGCTATGATTTTAATACTTTTTACGAAATTCAAAAGGTGACCAAGGCCAATCAGTTGGCACTTCATTTAGACGGAGCCCGTATTTTCAATGCCATAGTCCACAAAAAAGAGAATGCAGCAGATTATGGTAAAGTTTTTGATTCTGTGTCTATCTGTTTGAGCAAAGGTTTAGGTGCCCCAGTAGGAAGTGTATTAGTAGGATCAACTCCTTTTATTAAAAAAGCGAGAAGGTGGAGAAAAGTTTTTGGAGGTGGGATGCGTCAAGCAGGCTATTTAGCAGCAGCCGGGATTTACGCCATTGAAAATCATGTGGAGCGTTTGAATCAAGATCATATCCATGCTATCGCATTAAAGGAAACTTTAGAAGCAAAATCATTTGTAGATCATGTTTTGCCAGTTGAAACCAATATTGTTATAGCAGTGATGACCGGTGCATACACACCTGCTGCATTTGTTCAGGCACTTAAGGAACAAAATATATTGGCCTATGTGATGACCCCTATCCAAGTTAGATTTGTATTACATCTTGATATTTCCCCAGATGCTTTAGCTAAAACAATCGAAGTCATTCAAAAAATTAAGTAGAATAGATATATTATTATGTTAGAAAGAATTAATCCAACCACAACACAGGCTTGGTTTGTGTTGAAAAAACATTTTGAAGAAGAAATGAGCCGTAGACAAATGAAAGATTTGTTTGCAGCTGATCCAAATAGATTTGAATCCTATTCAATCAAAGAAGCGAATGTATTATTTGATTATTCAAAGAATATTATTTCAGATAAAACCATTCAATTGCTATTTCAATTAGCCAAAGAATGTGGATTAGATAAAGCCATAGAATCACAGTTTGCTGGAAAGCCAATCAATGAAACCGAAGGCAGGGCTGTATTGCATACTGCATTAAGAAATTTTAGCGGAGCACCTGTATTACTAGATGGCAAAGATGTGATGCCTGCTATCAAAGCAGTGTTACAACAAATGAAAACATTTTGTAACAAAATTCATCAAGGCGAACATAAAGGGTATACTGGAAAAAAAATCACAACGATTGTCAATATCGGCATTGGTGGAAGTGACCTTGGTCCAGTGATGGTGACCGAAGCTTTAATGCCTTATTGGATAGATGGGATACAAACTTATTTTGTTAGTAATGTAGATGGAACACATATTGCTGAAACCTTGAAAAAAGTAAACGCAGAAGAAACTTTGTTTTTAATTGCGTCTAAAACATTTACCACGCAAGAAACCATGACGAATGCCCATACGGCTAGAACATGGTTTTTGGAACACGCAAAAGAAGAAGCACATATCGCCAAGCATTTTGTTGCATTGAGTACGAACAAAAAATTAGTGACCTCATTTGGTATTGATAGTCAAAATATGTTTGAATTCTGGGACTGGGTTGGCGGCCGATATTCTTTATGGAGTGCGATTGGCTTATCGATTTCTTTAACCATTGGCTACGAGAATTTTGAGGCTTTATTAAAAGGTGCACACGAAGCAGATGTTCATTTTAAAACAACGCCATTCGAAAAAAATATGCCCGTGATTATGGCATTATTAGGTATATGGTATACCAACTTCTTTGATGCTCAGAGCGAAGCCATCCTACCCTACGACCAATACCTACATCGATTTGCTGCTTATTTCCAACAAGGAAATATGGAAAGCAATGGTAAACTTGTAGACCGTAATGGGACGACTGTGAATTATGCAACTGGTCCAGTGATCTGGGGCGAACCAGGCACCAATGGACAACACGCATTTTATCAATTGATTCATCAAGGTACATTAGTCATTCCTTGTGATTTTATTGCCCCTGCTAAAAGTCATAATCCAATTGGTGACCATCATGATAAATTACTAAGTAATTATTTTGCACAAACAGAAGCATTATTGAATGGTAAAAATGAAAAGACAGTGAAAGAGGAATTAAAAGCAGCTGGTAAATCCGAAGCCGAAATAGAAAGCTTATCCCCATTCAAAGTTTTTGCAGGTAACAAACCAACCAATTCTTTCTTAGTAGAAAAAATAACACCACATACATTGGGATTCTTAATTGCACTTTATGAACAAAAGATTTTTACACAAGGTGTAATATGGAATATTTATAGTTTTGATCAATGGGGTGTAGAATTAGGAAAACAATTAGCCAATCAAATTCTACCTGAACTAAGCAATAATGAACCTGTAACGGAACACGATAGTTCAACCAATGGATTAATCAATCAATACAAGCAATGGAAAGCATAAGATGGATTGAGCCAAAGGACAATGTGGCATTGGCAGCGGTGATTCGTGCTGCCTTAACTGAATTCGGCGCCAATAAACCAGGTACTGTTTATTATGATCCAACCACAGATCATTTATTTGAATTATTTCAGACTGCAGGATCCATATATTATATAGCGGAAATTGAAGGCACCCTTGTAGGTGGATGTGGTATTTTCCCCACAGAAGGATTACCAGATGGCACTTGTGAATTAGTGAAATTATATTTATCGCCAGCCGCAAGAGGAACAGGACTAGGAAAAGCATTGATGTTAAAAGCAATGGCTTGGGCAAAAGAACATGGTTATATGCAAGTATACCTTGAAACAATGCCAGAACTTTCTAATGCAGTTACGATGTATGAAAAACTAGGTTACAACAGATTGACAAAATCATTGGGCAATTCTGGACATGATGGATGTAGCATATGGATGTTGAAAACTTTATAGTACGCTTACCACTTATCTCTTACCACTTATCTCCTACCATTTATCTACTTCCTCTCCACTTAAATTATCTCCATTTGTTTCTGGCGTAATGGTAGGTTCAATTACTTCAGGTGTTGATACAGGAGTTTCAGGTGTTGATGTTGGCGTTTCAGGTACAACTGAATGATGCATTGCTTCTACTATTGGCTCTGAAGCTGCAGGATAAGTATTAGGATATTGTGGTGGATTTTCTGGATCAAACTCATGGTTGAATGCATCAAAATCAAAATCAGGCATTAATTCTGTTTTGACATAATCCAAAGATTCAGTCAACGCTTTTAAAAATTTATTGAAATCTTCTTTGTACAAGAAAATTTTAGAACGATCATATCCATTGTCATCAAAACGTTTTCTGCTTTCTGTAATAGTTAAGAAATAATCATTACCCTTAGTAGCTCTTACATCAAAGAAATAAGTTCTTCTTTTTCCAGCACGGATTTTTGAACTAAATACACTCTCAATCTTTTTGTCGTTGTTTTCGTATTCCACAATATCAATTTTAGTTAAGTATTATCTATAGCTAAAATATAAAATGTTTATGAAAAAAGAAAATTTTAACTAAAATTCGTAAAATCGATAAAAATTGAAGCTATTGCTGATTTTGGCTTAATTGGGTCTGATATAATTCGGCATATAGGCCTTGTTTAACTAACAAACTTTCGTGCGTGCCTGATTCAGCAATATGGCCATCTTTGATATAGATAATTAGATCAAAATGGAAATTGAAAAAGATGCGGTGGGTGATAAATAAGGCTGTTTTATCTTGCATCAGATGACTAAGATTAGCCAAAATGGTCTTTTCGGTATTGGCATCTACCGCACTTAAGCAGTCGTCGAAAATAAATAGGTCTGGCTTTTTTATTAAAGCTCTAGCGATAGAAATTCTTTGTTTTTGCCCCCCACTTAAAGTAGTTCCACGCTCCCCTACCATGGTCGCAAAACCTGCTGGTAATTGTTCAATTTCTTTTAATATATGCGCCGATTTTGCTGCGGCTTTAATTGCTTCCTCAGAGGATACCACTCCAAAATGAATATTATTTTGAATCGAATCGCTGAATAAAAAAACATCCTGTTGTACATATCCAATAAGCTTTCTTAAGGATAAAAAATTGATGGATTCAATTGGCCTGTCATCTAACAAAACTTGACCTGCATTGACATGGTACATTCGATTCAAGATTTGGGCGATAGAAGATTTTCCAGAACCTGTTTTACCAAGTATCAATACTTTTTGACCAGCTTTAATTTCTAATGTAAAATTTTTCAATGCCTTAATGCCAGAATGAGGATAGATAAAATCAACATTTTTAAATTGTATATCCCCTTTTATCTTTTCAATTTTTTGGGTACCCTTATTTTGAATGGTTGGCTCAATAGATAAAAACTCATTCAATCTTTTTTGAGAAGCTGCAGCTCTTTGAATCATACTCGCGGTCCATCCAATCGCACTTACCGGGAAGGTCAACATATTGATATAAATAACAAACTCTACAATGGTACCAATCTGACTTGGATCTTTTATGGCTTGTAATCCGCCTAAATAAATAGTTAATAAAGTACTTAATCCAATCATCAAAGCCATGGTAGGCGTGTAAAATGCTTCTACTTTCGCCAAGCTCACCGCATTCTTACGGTACAATTCACTATTGATTTTAAAGAAGCCCAACATCGCTTTTTCTTGCACAAAAGATTTAATCACTCTTATGCCAGAATATGATTCTTGTGCATTGGTGGTTAAATCCGATAATTGACCTTGAATCTCCTCACTCTTTTTATTAATAATACTATTCACTAAATAAATGGTGATTGCTAAAATAGGCAAAGGAGAAAGTACGTATAAACTCAGTCTAATATCTTTTGAGAACATATTGTACAAACAAAAACCAATCAATGAAATTAAGTTGATCAAATACATTAGAGAAGGTCCGGTGTACATCCTTACTCGACTTACATCTTCTGTGATACGACTCATTAAATCACCTGTACTATGTGTCTTATAAAATTCATTATCCAATGCTTGGTAATGTTCGTAGACTTGGTTTTTTTGGTCATATTCTATATGCCTACTCATTACAATAATCGTTTGACGCATAAAAAACATGAACACACCTCTTAATATAGCCAAAATCAAAATGGTGATACTACAAAATGCGATTAACCATCCAAAGCTCAAATGATTGGCTTCACTGATGCCGGCAATCGCTCTGATAATTAAGTCATTTGATGCGCCTGCAACAGGCTTTCCTCCAGGTAATTTTGCTTGAACTAAACCAACTACATAGCCGGTGATTTGAGGGGCTAAAACAGCCAAATAGTTAGTGGCAATGACCAATAGCATTCCTATAAAAAAACGAAATCTATATTTCCAGAAAAATTGATTTAAAGCTGCTAATTCTCTCACTTGGTCCTTTTTTGTAAAGATACATGGTAGTCAAGTAATTAGAACCATCGAATTCATGAATAAATTGGGCATTTTTTTGCAAAATTGCTTTTCCCTTCCTACATTTGCCGCGGAGAGATGGCAGAGTGGTCGATTGCGATAGTCTTGAAAACTATTGACTGTTACAGGTCCGGGGGTTCGAATCCCTCTCTCTCCGCCAACGAATTCAAAACCACGTAATTACGTGGTTTTTTTGTGCCTATTATCGAGCCAAGCTTGCTTGAGCGATGATGATGGGCACAAAAAACAGCGGCGAAGCCACAAGTTTTGAATTCGTTTTGGGCTCCCCAAAAGGATGCCGGAGTGCAACGACGGCCATCCTTTAAATAGGTATAACAAAAAAGGCCACCCAAATAGGCAGCCTTTAATACATTAGTCTAAGAAGATTTTTATTACTGCACTCCTACTCCTGAGAAATTCACTGTCTTAATTAAGTTATCACTTAAAAAGATCGTCGCATTTTTAGTAAAATTACCCATCGCAGCGCCATTAAAACCTAAAGTCACTGTTGTTTTTTGACCAGGTGCAATCACCGCATTAGCCTGAAATTTTGGTGTTGTGCAACCACAACTTACTTGAACATTGTTTAAAGTAACTGGGGCAGCACTGATATTTTCTATGGTAACAACAAATTCAGTCGGCTTGCCGTAAGGGATATTACCCATATTGTAATTATCGTTGGTAAACTTCAATACCTTATTGATATCCTTTTGAACTTGTGTTGTGGAACTAGCTGGTTTTGTTTGTGCACTTAGCTGAACAAAACTCAAACATACAATTGCAAATAAAATAAACTTTTTCATAATTCTTAATTTAAAAACTTAAATAATTGGTTGTCAAATTTAACTACTTTTTATCAATTATAAATATATAGCTATATCTATTAACAACCTGAGCAGCAACATCTTTTTTAGCGTCAGAACAGTCTTTTAACAGTTCTCGCTCTCCAACATTTTGAATCACTACCTCGTTATTAGACAATTTAGATAAAGTACGATAAATACGATTGGCCCTTCGAGAAGATAAATCTTCATTGTATTCTAAACTACCATTACAATCTGCAGCAGATACAATTACAATCTTCTTGTTTTTGATCCGTTTAACTGTTTCTATCAATTTATAATAATTAGGAAGATCTTTCTGAATGATATACACTTGATCAAATGGATGGTGTAATTCAACATAATCCATCGTAAAAGATTTAAGTGAATCTACCGCCCTTATGAATTTTTTAGATTGAACTGCCAACTCTGCTTTTCTTAAAGCATCAGCAGCAGCAACTTTTGCTTGTTTTACTTTCTCACTTAAAGGAATATTAAACAAAGTAACATCTTTTATGTAAGTATTATTTTGTTTTTGATACCCATCTGAGATACTTGATTGTACATAACGGTTGCCCTCATCATCATAAGCTACTAAATCAAATTCTTGATTAGGTCTAATCTTGAATTGGTAACTAGCATTAGCATCTGTAGTTGTACTATCTTTTAAAATCATCTTACCTTGATCATTTTTCTGGTAGAGATATAATTTTTTACCAATTAGCGTTCCACCATCAAAGGCTACTTTTCCTGCTATTTTCACAAAGCTTTGATTATAATCAAAAGCAAAAATATCATCTGAACCATTTCTATTAGTACTAAAGAATCCTTTTGTACCCTTGATACTAAAAGCAAAATCATCTTTAGAACTATTTACCGGATACCCCATATTCTTTAATACGGGATCACCATTTGGCCCTTTTACTAATCGGTATATGTCTAAACCTCCTAGTCCAGGATGCCCATTAGAACTAATGAACAAATTGCCTTCGTAAAATGTAGGGAACAATTCATTGCCAGCGGTATTAATGTCTTGTCCTAAATTCACTGTGTTTTTCCAAGAGCCATCTTCGTTTTGGTCTATATAATAAATATCTGTTCCACCTTGCCCGCTATAATCATCAGACACATAATATAAACGCTTGCCGTCTGGGGTGATTGCGGGATGAAAAAAACTAAATTTAGGATTATTAAAGAACATTCTTTTTGCATTGACCCACTTACCTTCTTTTTGAGTAGCTTCCCAAATTTCTAATTGATATACATTTAAAGTTTTCTTTTGATTTCTTGTGTAATAAGCTTTCTTGCCATCTGCTGTAAAACTAACCGCACCTAGATTCATCTTATCACGGGCAAATACATCAAATTTTTGAATTGTATTATTTGATAAGGAATCTGTTGATTGAACTCCATAAGCACCAATCATTTTTTTAGTATCATTTGGAGTATTAGAGGAATAGTCTGTATAGTTTTTTAGAGGCGATTTTTCATTCCAATTTGAATATGCGTTCATTTCTGTTCTGATACTATCTATGTTCGAATAAAAATACAATTGTGAATAGCCTGAGCCATCCCAAGCAAATTCAGGTATATTTTTAGATCGCTTTGATTCAAATAATTTGAATAATAAAAATCTATTTTTCTTGATTGAATTTGTAAATTGATTAGACTCATATACCAATCCATTTTCATAAAGTGCCCCATTCAATTCATTCCATTTAGTATTGATCTTGGTATTGAATAATTTGAAATCTAATGAGTCATTTAACAATTTATTGATATTCGTAAAGCCAAAATATCGAGCATCAGCTAATTTGGTTTTGTTACTATCAATTAGTTGCTTGTAGATAAAGGTTGCCTTATCATAATGACCTAGGGTGGCATGCGCTTCTGCCATATTTGCATTGTATTTAACCCCTACAGCAACTGCAAGATCAAAATATTTTATAGCACTATCGTATTGGTTTACTTTTTGATAGCAATTACCTAATTGTAATAATGCTGTGCTATCATTTTTTTGTAATGATAAATATTTTTTAAATACAGGTATGGCGTATGCGAATCGTAAATTTTTATATTCTTGTTGTGCTAATTTTAAAAGTCCTTTTTGTTTACGTGATTGTGCATGTAAAGAATGGCTTAACAATGCTATCATTAAAATCAGTAAAAGGAATTGTTTATTTTTCATGAAATCTTATTTAAATTCTAATATGCTAGTATTAGAAGTATCTAGTTGATTTAATCTTAGTCTTAAAGTTGCCAATCTCATACCTTAACATTAGTTCGTGTGAACCTTTTGTAAAATACTTGAGTGGATTAAATGGCATATCATAGGCATAGCCAAATCTTAAATTTGAAGTTGCTTGCAATTCAACCATGCCAACAAATGCATCCCCAGTTCTATAACTAGCCCCAAAACCTAGTAAATCCTTAAGCCAAACATTTAAATTGATATCTGTTTCAATGGGTGCCCCACTCACCATTTTTATCATGGTAGAAGGCTTTAATTTAACATCTTCATTGATATCAAATACATATCCTGCATTGGCAAATAAATGAAAAGCATTTGATGTTTGAATACTTGTAATCATATTTTCATAACTAGCTAGTCTAGCTTTTAAAATACTCGGTGTAGCAAGTCCAGCATAAAAACGATCTGTATTATAATAGATACCCATACCTAATGATGGATTCCATTTTGAGGGATTATCTATACTTATAAAACTAGGATCATTGGGGTTGTTTCTATTATTTACCTCATTTAAATTGATTCGATAATTCATCATGCCAAAACTAAGTCCACCAGATAAAATACCTTTCTCAGATACTTGAATTCTAGTTGATAGCATCCCATTCAATCCTGAAGCAGCTTCAACACCTAAACGATCGTCATAAACTTGTATTCCCCAACCCAACTTCCCGTCTTTAATAGATTGATCCATGCTAATTGAAGTTGTCTTTGGCGCACCTTTTATACCAACCCACTGATTCCTCTGAAAAAAGTTCAAACTCAAGGCTTCTCTATTACCAGCATAAGCAGGATTTACACCCAACATATTGTACATATATTGAGAATACATAGGCTCCGTTTGTGCAAATAATTTTGAATTGAACAAGCCTATAACACATAGAGCTATCACAAATAACACTTTTAGATAAATGTTAGCAGATTTTATATGCATTTTAAATTCACCTTTATACATTATCTAATGATTGTTAATGGTCCAACAAATTTGTTTCTTAATTCATTTCTATCGATTGTTTGAACAATAAAGAAGTAAGTTCCTTCTGGCAAATCCTCGCCAAGGAAGTTTTTAATCCCTTTTCCTCTCCAATCGTTTTTATAATCTGGATTTGCATATACTTCATTACCCCATCGATTTACTACTTTAACATCTAATTTCATTCCAAATGGATGCTTGATGAACCAAGTATCATCAATTCCGTCATTATTTGGCGAGAATCCTTCTGGAATATTCAATACAATTTTTGGCACCATAAATTGAGTTGCCACTCGATTGATTAAACCATTTTTATTTACGACCGTGTCATTACTTAATAAGTCAAGCTTGCCATAATCAGACCATATTTTCATATTGGCAGCATTATTATAGTCTCCTTCGATAGCGGTCGTTTCAATCAAAATTTTAAAGACAATTGAATCTGTGCTATAGGCAGCTAAATAAGAAGAAGGTTTAAGCATTTCGATATTACTAATTCCATCAAAAGCATTATTTGCGACTAAGTTTCCTGAGCTTGTAATACTAAGTAATTTGAACCCATCCGCCCTTTTAAATGTTTTTGTCAAATCATCCTGAACAAGAATAGAATCAATTTGACGATCTGTTCTATTAACCACTTTAATATTAAATCCTACAATGAACTTGCCACTTAAATCATATTCTATCGTTTTTGCAGACTTAATTAAATCATATTTACTATACTTATTAATTGGTATAATTTGAACTGTATCATACACACAAGGCGTACTTGTTAATCCAGTAATTGTATCTAATGCCTTCACGCACCAGATATAAGTACCCACAATATTTGGTAAAACAGGTGGAGTAATTGTACAAGCAGTGCCATCCACATTACACCAAGTAGGGATCGTACCAATAGGTATCTTTTTAACTAATTGACCAATATTTTTAGGATTGCGTTTGTCATCCACTTCATACACTGCAGCAATCACTTCAGGCGCTGGTGGTGGATTAAGTCCAATTCCAATGATGGTTCGTACACTTTCATTAGGAATTTTATTTCCATTTGGATCTGGATTAGGTCCATTGGTGGATGTGTCTGTGACTTTAAGATCTCCTGTTGTAGTGATTCCTTTTGCAATTAAATAGGTTGGCCATATTGCTTTTGTTTTATCTGTTTTAATAAATAGGTCAAACGCAATCTTGATTGAATCCCCTACTTTTAATTGACTCACCCCTTTAAAAAACTGAATATCATTTTTCCCATCAAACTTAGTATTGAATGAAGTTGTACCAATTACAGTAGGCGTTCCATAAATGCTTGCAGAGTCTGGAACCTTTATAAATTGATTGATATCAAATGATGCAGCCACTGAGTCTAAGTTTGAATTACTGTAGTTCTTTATAGTTGATTTAAAACGGAATACATATCCACCATTCACTGTATCTGGTTGAGATGCTTCTAAAGAAGCCCCTATTTCATTTATTAAGAAGAAAGGTATATAGGTTGGTAAAGGTTGACCAATAGTTGTTACCGATGGATGTGCATTTACATTTGAATTATCATGAGAAATTGAGGTGGTTGGTTGCATACTTTTGTTACCATCTTTTTGCACCAATACACCATCCCCTGCAGATGTGAACTGAAGCACCAATGGCTCAATATTTACCCCTGGCTTTAAAGTCAGGTAGAAAACAACTGAACCTTCCTCATTGATATCAAGATTTACGCCATTACTAAATAAATCAGAACCAGATAAAGTTGCAAGTGTTCTGTATTTAATAGAAAAACCATTGACTGTTTTGGCTATATAACTAGGTGCTTTAGGAATACCAAACCCTGTATAGGTTGGATTCAACGCTAAATTACCAGAAGCCACTTTTATACTATCTAAAATAAATTGCATGTCAGCTGGAAAAACCTTAGATAAATCTGCATTTACTTGTACATTTTGTAAATACAATGCTCCATTGTTTTTAATCTTCATTACAATCTTAGTCTTAAAACTATTATCAGGTAATTTAGTAGGTAAATCTGCTTTTAAGGTCAATAAAATTTTTGGCCTTAAAATGGTTAATCTAGCAGTATCCTTATCAAAATTATTTGATCTAGTATTATTTCCATTATCAATAATTTTTATCAATGTAAATATTGCATCATTACTAGATGGTGGCAACATGATTGTTGTACTATCAGTGATATTTTTAACGGTATCAATTCTATTATTGATTGAGTTTTTAAAGATCATTGTATATGGTCCTATTCCATCATATACTTTCAATTTTACATGAACAGAATCTGATGCTAATAAAGTATCGTATTTTAGATTAATTACACCTTGTGGTTGACTGCCAATTACAGTAAACACAATGGTAGTTGTTGGACAATTTGTTGTTTGACCAGGTGCACATACTGGCACGGTATAAGTATAAGTTCCTGCAACAGTTGCTGTAAAAGTGTAAGTACCATTTGCAGTCATCGATAATACTGCTCCACTTGATGCAGCACCTGAACCAGCAGCTGGATTAGTTGGATCTGCCACTGGTGTGCCATAAGTTGTTCCTGCTGGCGTCACATCATTAGTTGCGATACTTCCTGGCTTAGGAATATTTACAAAAGCAGTTGCAGCATCATTTACTAAAGTATTCACTGGTACAGTAAACACAATAGTTGTTGTTGGACAATCAGTTGTTTGACCCGGTGCACATACAGGCACTGTATAAGTATATGTTCCGGCAACAGTTGCAGTAAATGTATAAGTACCATTTGCAGTCATCGTTAATACTGCACCACTTGAAGCTGCACCTGAACCAGCAGCTGGATTAGTTGGATCAGCCACAGGCGTGCCATAAGTTGTTCCTGTTGGCGTCACATCATTGGTTGAGATATTTCCAGTTTTAGGAATATTTATATATGCTGTTGCTGCATCATCAACTAAAGTATTCACTGGAACAGTAAACACAATAGTTGTTGTTGGGCAATTCGTAGTTTGACCTGGTGCACACACTGGCACTGTGTAAGTGTAAGTTCCGGCAACAGTTGCTGTAAAGGTGTAAGTACCATTTGCAGTCATTGTTAATACTGCACCACTTGAAGCAGCACCTGAACCCGCAGCTGGATTGGTTGTACCAGCTATTGGTGTACCATAGGTTGAACCTGTTGGAACCACATCATTGGTTGAGATATTTCCAGTTTTAGGAATATTTATATATGCTGTTGCTGCATCATCAACTAAAGTATTCACTGGAACAGTAAACACAATAGTTGTTGTTGGGCAATTCGTAGTTTGA